>Ga0137404_10001424_pt1 | contig 15750 bp, 17 predicted proteins | sample CZOMad2_1_16fung_FD_108285 | JGI IMG/M metagenome (GOLD analysis project Ga0137404, IMG submission 108285) | Vadose zone soil fungal communities from Angelo Coast Range Reserve, California, USA - CZOMad2_1_16fungal (Illumina Assembly) | ecosystem: Environmental > Terrestrial > Soil > Vadose...
TTGCTTTGCTCCCCTCGGGGGGCGGACGCGCGCAGCGCGGCCTTGGGGCCCACATCTAGAAACGCCGGCAGCAGATGACTTTCGTCGGGTCCGAAGGGTCGACGCCGGCGCGCCAGGCCGAGCGTGCCGGCGGAGTGCAGAAGATACAATGCACGACACACGCTTCGCGGCCTGGCCCGAGGCGTCATTTCATGCCCGCGACACGTGTTCGCATGATCATCCCGCTGGCTCCACGACGTATTGAATCAGCTGCATGAAAACGCCTGCCTCCACCCACCCTCCCGCCGAGTCCCGGTGTGATGTGCTCGTCGTTGGCGGCGCGCCGGCCGGCGCCAACCTCAGCGCATGGCTGGACCGGCTCCTGGTCAACATCCGCGATGTCGAGGTCTCGGCGCCGTGAGTTTTGTTTCCGAGCCGCAACAGCTCACCTTCCCCGCTCCCCTGACGTTTAGCCGGCTTCGGCTGGGCCACAGTGCTGTGCCAGCGAAGCTGCTGGGCGGCCGGCGGGTCGGAACAGTGGCGGGCGCGCTGCAAGCCGATCTGCTGGCGCCCGATGCGGCGCTGCTGGACGCCTGGATCAGCAGCACCGGCACACACGAAGACCAGCTGGGCTGCGTGCACTACGCCACCGACGGCGACTGGTTGCATGGTTGCATCGTGCTCGATGACAAGCTGCTCGGCATGCCAACCTCGGCCCAGCGTGCTTATGCCGATCTGTTTGCCGTGCTCGCCACCTCTCCTTGCGCACAGCTGTTGCGCGTGTGGAACTACTTTGCCGACATCAATGTCGAGACCGGTGGCGTTGAGCGCTATCGCCAATTCAATGCCGGTCGTCAGCAGGCTTTCATCGAGGCCCAACGCAGCGCCTTCGATGGCTCGCCCGCCGCATGCGCCCTGGGCACGCGCGATGGGCCATTGCAGATCTACTTTCTGGCGGGCCGCAAGCCGCCCTTGGCGATCGAGAACCCGCGTCAGGTGAGCGCCTACCGCTACCCCGAGACCTATGGTCCGCGTGCGCCGACGTTCTCGCGGGCGGCGCTTGCCGATGTGGGAAACGGCCGCAGCGCCTTGTTCATTTCTGGCACCGCAAGCATCGTCGGTCACCAGAGCATGCATGACGGCGACGTGCGCCGCCAGACCGAAGAAAGCCTGATCAACATTTCCGCGGTCCGAGAAGCCGCCGAATTGCGCGCGGCGCTGCTGATACCCGCCAGCGAAATGATCTACACCCTTTACGTCCGACATCCACACGACCTCGGCGTCGTGCGCGAGGTATTCGAGCGCGCCGTCGGGCCCGACACGCCAGCGGCGCGAGACGCGATCTATCTGAACGCCGACATCTGCCGCAGCGAGCTTCTGGTCGAAATCGAGGCGCACGGATTTTCTCGCCCGCGGAGCGTCGTTTGAGCCGCCGCCGTGCCGTCGCCGTGCTGTTGTTGTCCGCAGGCGCGGCAGCGCACGCCGACGTTCCGGTCGAGGCCGGTCCCGATGTCGACGCCGGTCTCAGCGCGCCCAAGCAGCGCCCGCTGTGGGAACTGGGGATTGGTGTGTCGGGCCTGCGCCTGCCCGACTACCGCGGCTCGGACCAGGGCCACGCCTATCTGCTGCCGTTTCCCTACATCGTGTACCGCGGCACGTGGCTGAAGGCCGATCGCGACGGCGCAAGGGCCTTGCTGTTCGACTCGCCGGACGCCAAGCTCGACCTCAGCTTCGGCGCCTCCGCGCCCACGCGCGGCAACAACCTTGCGCGCGAAGGCATGCCCGACCTGCCCGGCAACGCCGAAGTCGGTCCCAGCCTCAATGTCACGCTGGACCGATCGCCCAAGAAGCGATGGAGGCTCGATCTGCGCATGCCACTGCGTGCCGCGGTCACACTTCAGCACTCGCCCCGGTACGTCGGCCTCACCTTCTCGCCCAACTTGAATCTCGATGTCACGGGCGCAGATGGCGGCTGGAACATCGGCCTGCTCACGGGCCCGCTGTTCGCCGATCGCAAATACCACGCGCAGTACTACGGCGTCGATCCTGCTTATGCAACGCCACAGCGTCCTGCTTACAGTGCCCGTGGTGGTTACGCCGGCTGGCAAACGCTGGCTTCCACGTCACGGCGCGTGGGCAATACCTGGCTCGGCGGCTTCGTGCGCTACGAGAACCTGAGCGGCGCGGTCTACGAAGACAGCCCGCTGGTACGACGCAAATCCGCGCTGACCCTGGGTTTCGCGGTGTCGTGGATTCTGACGACCTCGTCCGAAACCGTGTCGAGCAGCGAGTAATGGCAAGCCAACTGGCGATGCCCACGCAACCCAGCAGCGCGAGGTGCTGATTGAGGCAGTTGAAACAACTGATCGTCGGCGTGTTCTTCTACATGGCGCTGTTTCACCTGGGGGCAATGTCGCTCACCTGGAGCCTGGCCTGCTTTGTGTTGTATCCGTTTCTGTCTCGCCAACAAGGGGTCGTCATCGGCCGCGCCGCGATCTCATCCGTCTACCGCGGTTTCTGGGCCTGCCTTCAGTGGGTGGGCGTGATGCGTCTGGACTACACGGCGCTCGACGTGCTGAACAACGATGCGGGCCTCATCATCGCGGCCAATCACCCGAGCGCGCTGGATGCGCTGTTGGTCATCGCACGCATCCCGCGAGGCATCTGCATCATGCGAGCCAGCCTGATGCAAAACCCCTTCCTCGGCGCCGGCGCCAAACTGGCGCGGTACATCCGCAACGACCCGCCGCACAGCATGATTCGAAGCGCGGTGGTCAACCTGCAAGAAGGCGGCCAACTGGTGATGTTTCCCGAAGGAACCCGCACCGCCGTTCCGCCGGTCAACCGGTTTCTTCCGGGCATCACGCTGATCGCCCACATGGCGCAGGTGCCCGTCCAGACCGTCATCATCGAAACCGAATCGCCGTACCTCAGCAAGGGATGGCCGATCTGGCGCGCCCCCGAATTTCCCATGGTGTTCCGCGTGCGGCTGGGCCAACGGTTTCAGCCGGAGGTCGATCACCAGGGTTTGCTCAAGCGCATCGAAACCTATTTCGAGAACGAACTGAGTCGATGAACGCGTCGCTGAATCCGGCATCGGTCGCATCGACAACGCACCTGCTGCTGATCCCCAGCTACAACACCGGGCCCCAGGTGTACGAGACCGTTCGCACTGCGCGAGCGCACTGGAACCCGGTGTGGGTCGTCACCGACGGCAGCACCGATGGCACCCCCGAGGGCCTGCGCCGCTTGGCTGCGGCCGACCCCGGGTTGAAGCTCATCGAGCTGCCCACCAACCGCGGCAAGGGTGCTGCCGTGCTGCAGGGCTTGAACGCCGCCCACGCCGCCGGCTTCAGCCATGCGCTGACCATGGATTCGGACGGACAGCATCCGGCCGATCTGATTGCGTCGTTCATGCAGGCCTCGATGCAGCGCAGCGACGCGATGGTGCTCGGGCGGCCGGTGTTCGACGCCACGGCACCGTTGCTGCGCGTGCGCGGCCGGCGAATTTCAAACTGGTGGACCAACCTGGAGACGCTGGGTGCCGGCATTGACGATTCGCTCTATGGCTTTCGCGTCTACCCGATTGCCGAACTCATCGCGGTGATGCGCGGTCAACCGTGGATGCGCCGCTTCGACTTCGACACCGAGGCCGTGGTTCGCCTGGCCTGGCGCGGCGTCAAGCCGCTCAACCTCGCGGCACCGGTCAAGTACCTCTCGGCCGAGGAAGGCGGCGTCTCGCATTTTCGTTATGGCCGCGACAACAGCTTGCTGACCTGGATGCACCTTCGTTTGATGACCGAGTTCGTGCTTCGGCTGCCGAATCTGCTGCTGCGCCGCGCGCTGCATCGGCCGCCGTTCCAGCCGTGAACGCAAAAGATCGGCAATTTGGGCGCTGGGCCCGCGGACCAAAACCAGCTTGGGTGCTCTGACAAAATTGAAATCCCGAACCGCATCAACAGACCCATGACGCTTTCGACGGCTGTTTCGCCATCGCAGACCTGGAGGGCCAGCCTGGCCGTTCGCATGCGTCGGCATTTCGTCTTGAAGACGATCGGGATCACCGCCTTCACATGGCTCTTCTTCATCGGCTATTTCCATCTGTTGCGCCATCCTGCCTACCCGACGACGGTGATGCCACTGACGTGGATCGACCCCTTGATTCCGTTCCAACCCGTTGCGCTGTTTCCCTATGTTTCGTTGTGGCTGTATGTCGGGTTTGCGCCGGCATTGCAGCTGAGGTTTTCGGAGCTGCTGGTCTATGGCCTCTGGGTCGGCGCGCTGTGCATCACCGGCCTGCTCTTGTTTTACTTCTGGCCGACCGCCATACCCGCGCCGCGCCTGCCGGATGTGTCGGGATTTCCCGGTTTTGCGTTGTTGCAAGGGGTGGATGCCCCGGGCAATGCCTGTCCATCGATGCACGTGGCCGTGGCCATCTTCTCGGCGATCGGCCTGGGCCAGGTGCTGCGCCAGGTGCGCGCGCCGCTCACCCTGCGCCTGGCCAACGTGGTTTGGTTTGTTGCCATTGCTTACTCGACGCTGGCGACCAAACAGCATGTGGCACTGGATGCTGTGGCGGGCGCGCTGCTGGGGCTGGCCTTTGCGCTGCCGTCGTTGCGTTGGCGGCCGGGGGCCGGCGGCAACGCGCCGCCCGGTGGGTCGCAGCGGATATCATCGGATCGCACTGAGTTGAGGCCGCAATGCAGGCCGGGCATGGACGAGATCGATCATCTGGCACGGGCACTGCATGCCGCTGGATCCAGGATCGATCGTTGAACGACATCAAAGAGGCGTTTTGACAATGAGCTCGCTGAAGGAACTGCAGGATTTGATTCACGAGAAGTACGGTATCGCCGCGTCCGATCTCGACCCCCACGCTTCCATCCGAGAAAAGGGTCTGGATTCGCTGGCCTTGGTCGAATTCCTTTTCGCCGTAGAAGACCATTTCCACATCAGCATGCCCGACGCAGATTCGAACGTCGATACGCTGGCCGATCTGGCGGTCGTGGTCGACAGGGTCAGGGCCGCCAAGACGCCGGCATGAACTCCGTTGCCGTCACTGGCCTGGGCCTCGCGACGGCCCATGGCGACGACCCGCAAGCTGTCTTCGCCGCGTTGATGCGGGGCGAGTCCGCGTTGCGGCCGGTTTTTGCGGACCTGCCCAAACCGACCGTCGCCGCCACGGTGGCCTTCGACGAATCACGCTGGTTCACCAAGCTGCAACTCGCCGGCGTCGACCGTGTCAGCCAGCTCGCGGTGGCCGCTGCCGACCTGGCGATGAAGGATGCCAAGGCCAGCGGCGCTGTCGAGCCCGAGCGCATCGGCGTGTACGTCGGCTGCGGCATGGGTGGGGCTGCATCGCTCGAGCTGGCCTACCGCAACGGTTCGCGCGTGCCGCCCTTGACCGTCCCGGCCTTCATGCCGAATGCGCCCGCCGCGCACGTGGCGATGCGCCAGCGTGCACAGGGTCCCGTGCTGACCTATTCGGTGGCCTGCGCCTCCGCGGCAGTAGCCATCGCCGAAGCCGCCAAGGCCGTGCAGTGCGGCGAGGTCGATCTGGCGATCGCCGGCGGCAGCGAAGCCCTCATCGTGCCGGGCGTGGTCCTCGCTTGGCAGGCCTTGCAAACCCTGGCCACCTTCCAGCCCGGCGAAGCCGCCCACTCGGTGCGCCCGTTTTCCACAGACCGCACGGGTTTTGCGCTGGGTGAAGGCGCCGCCTTCCTGGTGCTCGAATCCGCCGCGCACGCGCGGCGCCGTGGCGCGCGCACCTACGCCCACCTCACGGGCTGGGGCCTCAGTTGCGACGCCACGCACCTGACCAAGCCCGACGTGATGGGCCAAGCCCGTGCCCTGCGTGCCGCGCTGCGCCGCGCCGACCTGCAGCCGCGTGACGTGGACTACTGCAACGCCCACGGCACGGCCACGCGCATTGGCGACGTAATCGAACGCGACGCGCTGGCCGAGGTGTGGGGCAGCCACCTCGACCGTCTGCACGTGAGTTCAACCAAGGCTTTGCACGGCCACTTGCTCGGTGCTGCGGGCTCTCTCGAAGCAGCCATCACGGTGCTGGCGCTGTGCCAACGGCAAATGCCGCCGAATGCGCATTGCACAGAGATGGACCCGGCCTGCCGCCTCAACCTGGTGACCCAGGCTGGCACCGCAGCGCCGGAGCTCAAGGCCGCGATCAGCAATTCGTTTGCCTTCGGCGGCACCAACGCCGTACTGCTCTTCGAGCGCGCCTGAGTCTTCAGGCGAGCGCAGCGTCGCCGTAGCGCCCCCTCGGGGGCAGGAGCGATTGTTCTGGTGAGGAAAGTCGTCACGCCGAGTGCCGCACAAGCGCAGCGAAGTGCCCCATCAAGCAACTCGGCGAGCACGGGTTTCCCGGGCTCAGACGAGGCGCCCCCTCGGGGGGCAGGAGCGCAGCGACGTGGGGGCCTCTACCTACGCCATCCCGCCGTTGATCGAAATGACCTGCCCGCTGATGTAGCCGGCGTCCGCGGACGCCAAAAACACAACCAGCGCGGCCACTTCGTCGGCACGGCCGGCACGCTTCATCGGAACCAGGCGTTCGATCAACGCTGGGTCGAACCTGCCTTGGGCCATGCCCGCATCGACGATGCCAGGTGCCACCGCGTTGACGGTGATGCCGCGGCTCGCCAGTTCGAGCGAGAGCGCCTTGGTGGCGCTGTTGAGCGCACCTTTGGCCGCGGCGTAGTTGACCTGCCCGCGGTTGCCGGTCAGCGACGCGATCGACGAGATGTTGATGATGCGTCCCCAGCGGGTGCGAATCATCGGCATCGTGAGCGGTTGCGTCACGTTGAAAAAGCCGTTGACGGAGACATCGATCACGCCCTGCCACTGCGCTTCTTGCAGCGCCGGGAACGCAGCGTCGTCGTGCGTTCCCGCGTTGTTGACCAGCACCTGAACCGGCCCGCCTTCGAGCAGACGTGTGCAAGCCAGGTGAACCGCTGCGCGGTCGGTCACGTCGAAGGCCACGGCTTCGGCACGGCCGCCGGCGGCTTTGATCTCGTCGGCCAGACTCTCCACCAAGGCGAGCCGGCTGTTGGCATGCACGATCACATGCAGGCCGGCACGCGCGAGCCGCAGCGCAATCGCCCGGCCGATGCCGCCGCTGGCGCCGGTGACGAGCGCTCGCTTTGGCTTCGATGGATCAGTGGTCATGTGGACAGCGCCGTGTTGAGCACCACCGCCGCGCGCCCGTCGGCGACCGGGCGGCCTGCGTGGCTGACGCTGAAAGCGTACAGGATCTGGCTCGCGTTGCCAGACTGGCGGATGGCCTCGATGCGCAGCGCGTCGGGCTGGCTGGGGTCGGCGTCAAGCGGCAAATCATCGAGCCGCAGCAGGTGCAACCGGACACCACGCGCGCTCGCCAGGTAACCGGGGCTTGCAGCGGTGCCGGCGTCTTGTCCGATCAAGGCGCCATGCAGGGCCATGGCCTGCGCCGCGTACTCGATGGCACAGGGTGACAGCAAGCCGGTGCGCGTGCGCAATGGATGGTTGGCGTCACGGTGATTGGTCGCGAGGCAGACGATGCGCTGCAGGTCCCACTCCAACAAACAGCTCAGCAGGCACATCGTGCCGCTGTGCGGAATCAACGCCGCGATGCCCTCGCGCGTCAGCGTCTGCGGAGCGCTCACTGGGGTAGCTGCGTGCCGCGCACCCAGGGATTCGCCTTTGGGGCGGCCCGGCGAGCTCATGAACGCGCCATCACACGACCGGCTCGACGTCAACCAGCAGCCCCATCGCCGGCAGGTAGCCGAGCGCCATGTGACGCTGAGCCGCGCCCTGCGCGATGGCGACCAGCAGCGGCAACACGGCAGCGGCAGGAAGCGCATGGCGCAGGGTCTCGAGCGAGGCCTCTCTGAGGGGCGTTGCCACGGCCGGGGAGCTGCTCAAGCGGAGCGTCAGCGCCGACAGCGAGCGCTCGGTGGCCGCAGGCGTCAACAGCAATGCGACCCCGAAATGATCGGGCAGCGGGCGCGCGGTGTTCAGCGGTTCCGGGTAGGGCGAGTCGCTCGCCACCAGCAACACCGGCCGCCCGGTCAGGCACACGCTGATGGTCGCCTCGATCAGCCCGGCACCAAAGCTGCCGTCGAAGGCGCACAGGCTGGTGGACGGCGCCCGGCTGGCCACGGCAATGTGCCAGGCGCCGGACGACGCGTTGTGCACGGAATTCGTGAACCGCGTCGGCGACACCACGGGCGTGGCGCTGGCGAGGGTGTCGCACAAGGCGTGGCAGTTGGCCCCTTCACCACTCGACGAGGCAAACACCGTGGCCAGCGTGCCGGGGTCGAACTGCGCCTGGGTCACCGCTTCATCGGCAACCGCCATCGCCAGCTTGACCGCAGAACCTGCGCGGCGCCGCTCTGCCGGCGGCAATCGGGACGGCAGCGGCAGCACGGTCGGCACATTGGCATGCGGCTGCCCGCCGCGCAACACCTCCAGCGCGCTGGGCCACGAATTCAGGCCCGGCCCCAACAGCCCGATCCCCTGCACCCAGACGCGCAGTTCATTCACCCCACACCTCCGAGCACGAGGCTGGCATTGGACCCGCCAAAGCCGAATGAATTCGACAGCACGCGGCGCACGCCGGCGGCTTGGTTGTGTTGCAGGTAGTTCAGCTGCAGCGCCGCATCACGCTGCTGAACATTCAAGCCGGCGGGCATCACTCCGTGCTGTATCGCCAGCAAGGCAATCAAGGCTTCAACAGCGCCGGCTGCGCCCAGCGTATGCCCGGTCGCGCCCTTGGTCGAACTGCAAGGTGTGCTGCTGCCGAAAACGCTGTTGACCGCCGCATCTTCGGCCGTGTCGTTGGTGGGCGTGGCGGTGCCGTGCAGGTTGATGTAGTCGATGTCGGCCGCCTGCAAGCCTGCATCGGCGAGTGCGCCGCGCATCGCCGCGATCGCGCCTGCCCCTTCGGGGTGGGGCGTGCTCATGTGGTAACCATCGTTGGTTTCGCCGATGCCCAGCAGCCAGCCTTGCGGTGCTTCCGACGCGCGCTCGACCAATGCGAATGCCGCCGCCTCGCCAATCGACAAGCCCTTGCGTGCGGCGTCCCAGGGCCGGCAGATTTCGTCGGACAACAGCTCCAGAGAGTTGAAGCCGTACAGCGTGGACAGGCACAGGCTGTCGACCCCGCCGACAACCGCCGCGTCGACCAGGCCTGCCGCGATCATGCGGGCCGCGGTGCCGAACACCTTGGCGCTGGACGAACAGGCCGTCGAGACGACCCAGCTCGGGCCTTGCAGCTGCAGTGCGTGCATCGCGAAATCGGCGACCGAGTAGGTGTTTTGCGTCGGGCCGTAGTGGAAGTCGGCCGGCAAGCTGCCATCCGATGTGCGCCGGCGATAAGCGAGCTCGGTCTGCAGCAAGCCCGAGGTGCTGGTTCCCAGGAACACGGCGACCCGGCCGGCGCCCCAACGTGCGCGCGCCACGGCCACCGCGCCGAGGAACCCGTCTTGCTGCAGCCCCCACCAGGCGAGGCGGTTGTTGCGGCAATCGAATTCGGCCAGCGGCTGGGGCAAGCGGGTGGCGTCGACGCCGGCCACCTCGCCGACCCAGGTGGGCAGCGGCAGGCCCATGAAGGTCACGGGCGCCAGCCCGCTGCGCTGCGCCCGCAACGCGTCCAGCGTTGCCGCACGCCCGGCGCCCAGCGCGGTCGTCAACGTGAAGGCCGAGATGGCGAGCGGGGTCATGGGTGCGCTTCGTCAAACGCACGGGCCCGACGCTCGGTTCTCATGCAACGCTCCTGACACTGGCGACAAGCAGCACGTTAGCAAACGGTGTGCCTTTGCTCATGGGCTGGCTGCGCACCGCGAAACCCAGCGATTCGAGGTGGCTGACCCATTCGGGCAGAGTGCGGCCAAACATCGGCAGGACGCGGCGCCCGCGCAGCTTGGTCACCCAGGCATCGACCCACTGGCTGGTCCAGAAGCGGCGTTTGGCGGCCGCGTCGCCGACGCGCAGCAACAAGCTGCCGCCCACCGGCAGTGCACGGCGCACGCGCGCAAGCAACTCGTTCTGCTCCGGCACGCTGACGTAGTGCAGCACGTCCAGGATGACGACGGTGTCTGCTTCCGGGAAAGGCGTGTGTCTCATGTCTCCACAAACGAACTCGGCCGAGTTGCCGAGCGACATTCTGGCGCGTTCGACGTCGCGCGCCATCAACTCGATGCCGGTGACCCGTGCCGCCGCCGGCATCGCGGCCCAGGTGCTGGGCCAGCGGCCTTGTTGCGCCGGCGCGTTGCAGGCGCTCAGCAAGCTCGCCAGCAGCCCCTGGCCACAGCCGATGTCGAGCACACGGGCACGCGGCGCAATCAGGCCCTGGCTCAGCAGGTGGCGAAACACCGGGTCAAACCACAATTTGCCGCGCGCGTGGCACCAGGCAAAGCGGTCGGCGTTGCGGTAGGGCGCGCTGGCGGCGTCTATCAATGCAGACCAGTGGCGGCGGGCCGGCCCCATGAAGATCATGCGAGGAACTCCGCTGGCGCAGGCTGCATGGCCTGCGGCAGCGTGACGGTGCGCAGCCCGGCGGCGTCGATGCGACGCAGCAACGCCGGCAAGACCTCCAGCGAGACCGGCCTGCCACTGGGCGCTTGGCCGGAGTTGCTGTCGTGCAAGAGCAGGATGTCGCCGGCCTGAAGCCCGCGGGTCAGGCGCGCCAGAACACCGACCGGGTTGGACAAGACGGTATCGAAGCCGCGCCGCGTCCAGCTCACGAGCTGCAGACCTTTGTCATGCAGCACCGGCGCCAGAAACGGATTGCGCAGACCTGCCGGCGCACGAAAGAACACCGGCCACTGCCCGGTGATCTGGCTCAGCAGGTGTTGCGCCAACTCGATTTCGCCGGCAAAAGCGCGCGGGGTTGAAAACGCGAAGGTGTGCGAGTGCCGAAGCGAATGGTTCTGCACGCTGTGGCCGCGCTCGATGATCTCGCGGCACAGCTGCGGGTACTGTTCGGCGCGGCGCGCGATGCAGAAAAAAGTGGCGCGTGCGCCGTGCGCCTCCAGCAGATCGAGCACCATCGGCGTGACGACGGGGTCGGGGCCATCGTCGAGCGTGATCGCGACTTCGCCGCGCTGCGCCGCCGCGTCGGGAAGACGGCGCATGTTGCTGCCCAGCCAGGTCGAACGCGGCCACAGGCCCACGGCCGTGAGCAGCGCATGGTCGAGCGTCACGGCGCCGAGCGACCAGGGCCACAGCGCCGGCTCGACAAGAACGGCGGCGCCTGCGCCAAGATGGCAGGCAACACTGGCTTTCACCAGGATCGGCATGTGCCAGCGGGACGCGCCCATGGGCCGGGCCGGAAGCGAGGAGGAATGCATGCGCTGAGCGATCGAATCAAATGGCAAATTTTTGCACAGGGCCTTGGGCGCCGGCACCCGGTCTTTCATCGTCTTGGCAGGGGAATGAAAGCAGCCGACAGCAACAGACTCAGCAAAATCCCCGGCGCCACCACCTGTCCGACGGCAAACAGGGCGGGAATGCTCGAGAACGCGAGCAGGCAAAACGAGGTCACGGCGGTGAGATTGGCCAGCGCCAGCGAGGCCAGCGTGTCGGTGTCGATCACCGTGGCAGCGCCGTCCGGCAGCGCTTGTTGTTGCATGCGGATCTGGTCGAAAAAGAGCGCGTAGTTGGAGCCGATGGCCACCGAAAGCAGCAGGCCCACCAGGTGCAGGATGCCGAGCGCGACACCGCTGGCCGTCATCACGGCCAGCACGATCAGCACCGCCCCGCCCATCGGCTGGGCGATGCGCCACAAGCGCTGCCAGGACCGCAGGTGCAGCAGCAGCAGCACGCACACGGCGAGTGCGCCCAGCAAGGCCTGCAGCGTGGCCTCGTGCAGGTAGCGCGCATACAGCGCGCCGAGTTCGCTGCCGATGTTGACGACCTGCGTGCCGGGAAGGTCGGCCAGCGCCGCGCGCAGCCTGGCGACGTCAGTACCCTGGGAGCCCGCCTGCAAGCTCAACAAGGCCCGCCACGGCCGGGTGGCGTCGCCCGGCAAGATCTGTGCGCCCAATACCGGCGCCAGCGGCGAACCCTTCAATGAATCCAGCGTGAGCAGCGGCTGCCGACGCGCCGCCTGCACATCGTCGATGAAACCGCCCAGGCGCCTTGCGGGCAGCGGGCCGTCCAGCGTCGCTTGATTCAGATGGGCCGACAAGGTGGCGGCATCGGGCAGCGCATCGCGGCGCCGTTGCTGCAGCCCGGGGCTGGGAAGAATGCGCGCTGGCGACTCGTAGCCGTTGATTACGCCGGACTCGACGAGCCGGTCGAGCCGCGCCCCTGCCGCTTCGGCCTGCGCCAGCACGCCGGCCTCGTCCGGCGCCGAGACCGCCACCAGCGTGCCGCTGTCGGTGGCCCCGACGTCGGCACGCAGGTCTTCGTCGATCTTCATCTTTTCGGCGCTGACCGGACTCAGCGACGACAGGCTGCCGCGCCAGGCCGAGGGCAGCCCCACGAGCGCAGCCGCCGCCAGCACCACGATCGCCGCGAGCGGCCAGCGCGCGCGCGGCAGAACCTCGGTACACCTGCCGACCAGACGCCCCAGATGGCGCCTCAGGCCCACGCCCGGCGCGCCATCGGGCGCCAGGAGCGGGAATATGCAGCGCGTGGTCAGGGCGGCCGCAGCCAAACCTGCCATCGAAAACAAGCCGAGTTGGGCCAGCCCCGGAAACCCCGAGAACAACAGCGCGGCAAAACCGCAGACCGAGGTCAACAGCCCGAGCCGCACGGTGGGCCAGCTGTCGACGAGCCACTTGCGCGCGCCCGATCCGGGGGCCAGGCCCGGCACGCAACGGGCCTGGATCAGGTAGTAGATCGCGTAGTCGACCGCTTCGCCGATCAGCGTGGTGCCGAAACCCAGCGTGATGCCATGCACGTTGCCGAACACCAGGCTGACCGCCGCGATGCCCGCCAGCACCCCGCTGCCCACCGGCAGCAGCGCGCTGAACAGCGTGCGCAGCGAGCCGCCGAAGGCCAGCAGCAGGATGCCGACGATGGCCAGGCCCCCGGCGATGGCGAGGCGCTCGACTTCGCTCTTGATCTGGGCACGCGAGGCCACCGCAAACGTGCCCGAGCCCGACAGCACCAGGCGCAGCCCTTGTGCGGCGAACGGGGCAAAGCTGTCGCGCACGCTCTGCAGGCTGCGCTCCTGGGCGTCCAGGTCGGCGCCCTGGGCCTGCGTGGTGGCAATCAGCACCGCGCGGTCCGCGTTGCGCGAGACCCAGACCCCGCCGTCGCTGCGCGGCCCCTGCGTCGGCAACATGCTTTCGGCCATGCGCAGCGTCTCGCCGGTGGGATCGCGCAGGATCACCGGCTTGATCATGGCGCCGGCCGGGGTGCCGAGCAGCGAAGTCGCTTCGTCGATGCCCGCGCGCAAGCCCTCCACGCTGAAGCGCTGTGCGTCGACCGCCGGACTCAGCAGGTAGCGGTGCTCGAAAAGAAACTTGCCCGTGGACTCGAACTCGGACTTGTCGCCGTTGTGCACCGCCTCGAACGCGCCGCTCTGGCGCAAGCTGCGCGCCAATTGCACGGACGCCTTGCTGCGCGCCTCGCGCGTGCCGCCTTCGATGCCGATCAGCAGCAGCCGCGCGGCCACCCCGCTGCGCAGCTGGTCGAGCAGCACCGCCTGCTCGGCGCTCGGGGTCGAGGGCAGGAACGCCGACAAGTCGGCCACGTAGTGCGTGCGCCAGGTGACGCCAAGCGCCGCCAGCACGCCCACCAGCCACACGACCAGCACGGTCCGGCTTGCGAAGGGTCCTCGGCGCTGACCGGTATCGGACATCGCCGCTTTCAATTCGCCGCGCTGGCAGGTTTGGCGGACGGTGTGACGGGTTCGATGCTCATCACCGAGCGATCGCCGTCGGCCATCGCAACCACCACCTCGCGCACCAGCGCCTGCTGGCCCGTCAGCTGGACCGACTTCACCAGCTCTTGCAAGCGCGATTCGAGCGGCACCAGTTCGAGCGTCCAGCGCTGGGCGTTGCCCGACACCGTGGCGCCGAAGTGGCGCTCCAGCAGTTCGCGGTTGCCAGTGAGCGTGCCGCGGATCGCTTCCATGATGACCGCTGCTTCAGGCACCGAATCGAGCGGCACGGTGCGGCTGCGGCTGCCCGAGCTCAGCGTCACTTTGTTGCCCACCACCGCCACCTTTTCCTGGCGCGGCTTGAGGGTCTCGCGCACAAAGGTGTCGGGCGCGGCGAACGACAGGCGGCCCGAAGATTTGAGGGTCTGTTCCAGGATGCTGACCGTGCGCGTCTCGGTGAAGCTGGCCTCGCCGCTTTTTGCCTGCGACAACAATTGCGTCAACTGCGGCAGCCCAAACGCGGTCTGCGCGCGCAGCGGCAGCAGCAGCGCGGCCAAGCCCCCGGCGCCGAGGCGTGCCAACGCGGCACGCCGATCAGTGCGCCGCATCGGGCTGTGGAGGGTCGGACGGATCGGCATCATCGGCCCAGAAATCGAAAAAGTTGAACCAGTTGTACGGCGCCTGCAGGCACAGGGATTCGAGCAGCCTGACGTAACGCAACATCGCCTCACGCACCCGTCGATCAGCATCTTCGCGGTTTTCGGCGGCCAGCATCCGAAAGTCCGCCAACTCGGCAAAACGCAGCTCATAACGGTTGCCCCCGTGGTAGAGGCCGGCTGCGAAAATCATCCGCCGCCGCAGCAGGGCAGCGAGCCGGAACGGTCCGTCCGAAAACGCGGCGGGCTGGCCCAGGAACTCCAGCCACAGCGTGCGCGAGCGTGCCGAATGCCCGGGCAAGGTCCGATCGGCCAGCAAGCCGGCGATGCCGCCCTCGTCGAGCCAGCGGCGCAGCGACAGCATTGCGCCGGGTTGCCCGAGCGGAATCGTGTGCAGCCTGGCCTGCGGCGCCACGGCTGCCAATGTGGCGTTGATGAGCCGCGCATTGTCTTCATACATCAGCATGGCCACGCGCCCGCCACGGCTTTGCGCGACGGCCCGCAGCGCCTCGAAGCTGCCCAGGTGCGCGCCCACGGCCATGACGCCTTCGCCGGTGTCAATCGGGTTGTGGATCACCGCGCCGTCTGTCAGCGTGATGTCGAATTGATCGAACCGCTCCTGCAGAAAATAAATGCGGTCGAGCACGGTGGACGCGAAGCAGTGGATGTGGCGGTACACATCGCGCCAACCCGCCGGGCGCTTGAGCGCGCGGCTCAGATAACGCGCCGACGCGCGGCGCGCCTTGCCATGGGTCAGCAGAAAGTAGAACGCGATCGGGTGCAGCAGACAACGGGTGGCCGAACGTCCCGCGGTGAGCGCGATCCAGCGGATCAGGTGCAGTGCCCAGATGTGGCTGCGCTCGCGTTCAGCGGCCCAGTTGATGGCGCTGCGCTCGCCCGGCGGGCTCACTGGGGTAGCTTCGTGCTGCGCACTCCGGTATTCGCCCTTGGGGCGGCCCGGCGGGCTCATTGGAGGACCTTCGTGCTGCGCACTCCGGTATTCGCCCTTGGGGCGGCCCGGCGGGCTCATGCAGCATCCTCGAAATGCCCGGATGCCACCAAGCGATCGGCAGCGCGCACCTCGAATCGCACCGACCCCGGAGCTGCGTCAAACTGCAGCGAGAGCAGGGCACCGGGGCGCACCGGCGCCAAGAATTTGGCGGTGCCGAGGCGTGGCGAGCGCCCCACCCGTGCTGCGAGCGCGGGCTCGCGCATCACCGCTTCCAGCACTTCAGCCAACAAGGCCACGCCGGGCAGCAAGGGCTGGCCGGGGAAGTGACCTGCAAA
>Ga0137404_10001426_pt1 | contig 15747 bp, 6 predicted proteins | sample CZOMad2_1_16fung_FD_108285 | JGI IMG/M metagenome (GOLD analysis project Ga0137404, IMG submission 108285) | Vadose zone soil fungal communities from Angelo Coast Range Reserve, California, USA - CZOMad2_1_16fungal (Illumina Assembly) | ecosystem: Environmental > Terrestrial > Soil > Vadose zone...
ATTGGCGCTCAGTATGGTGGCACGGGTCTTGATACATCTGCTGTGACTGGTGTCCCTTACATCTCTTCTGGTACTTGGAATACGGAAACGCAACTTAATGTCTCAAGAGGCGGTACAGGAGTTAATGGTTCAACTGCATCAAACGGGCAACTTTTGATTGGCAATGGATCAGGCTATTCGTTAGCAACCCTGACTGCTGGATCTGGCATTAATATTTCTAATGGAGCCGGTTCCATTACTATCTCAGACACTAATACATCCCCTTGGACGCAAAACGCCAATGGCACTCTTTATCCCAACATCTCTACCCTTGATCTTCTGATTGGTGGAGTTGCTACTTCTTCTTCCAAATTTGCTTTTACCAATGTTGCTGGTGGTACTCCTACTGCTTCCATTTCTGCCATCTCCTCCAATAACGCTCTCACCTTGGATGCTTCTGGCAATCTTGGTACAACCAACAGACAAACTCTCTCCTTAGGCTCCGCTTCTACCGGAGATATCAACCTGAATGCTGGCTCTGGTACGATTAAACTTGCTAATCTTACCACCAATGGCGTTGTCTATACCTCTGGAGGCAATGGCAAACTGAACTCAGAAACACAACTAAGCGTCTCACGAGGTGGCACTGGCCTTGATGGCTCAAGTGCATCAAATGGGCAACTTCTGATTGGTAATGGATCAGGATTTAGTCTCAGTACGATAACTGGTGGTTCAGGCATTACCATTACTAATGGTTCTGGTACCATCACCATTGCCCAAACTGGCTCTGGTGCTTCCAAATGGACACAGATTGATGCAAATGGCACCCTTTATCCAAACATCTCAACCCTTGATCTTTTGTTTGGCGGTACTTCAACTGCGTCTGCTAAATTTGGTTTCCTCAACAATGCTGGTGGCACTCCTGTTGCTTCCGTCTCTGCCAACTCTGGTAATAATGCTTCCTTCCTGACTGGTTCTGGAAATCTTGCGACGACAAATAATCAAAGTTTAACGCTTGGGGGATCAACAACTGGTAATATCTTTATTGCTCCTCAAAATGGTACTGGCACACTTGCTATTAATGCCAACTCATTAACAATCAATGGCTCATCTGGCGCAAACGCAGGTTCGCCAACTTGCGTGACTGTCACCAATGGTATCGTTACTGGCACTGGTAATTGTGGCCCAGGAGCCGGAGGGTCAGTATGGAATCTAGCCAATGGCACGATCTCTCCTATTAATAGTACCGTAGATTTACTCATTGGTGGGACAGCTACTGCTTCTTCAAAGTTTGCTATTATTAACGTCAATTCAGGGACACCGGTCGCATCAGTCTCTGCTGGTTCTGCTGGCGCTACTTTCCTCACTGCTTCTGGTGGTCTTCAAACAACTGCTAAACAGTCACTTACCCTTGGCGGAGGCAATACTGGCAATATTGTTTTATCTGGATTCACAACTGGTGTTATTCATTCAACCTCTGGTGTCCTCTCATCAAGTGCTATCAACTTAGCTAGTGCTGATGTGACAGGTATCTTACCTGTTGCGAACGGAGGCACAGGTCAGGACTTTTCTTCAGCTGCAACCGGTTCGCTCCTCTACTTTTCTTCAACTGGTACGCTTACAACTCGAACTATTGGTGCAAGTGGTCAAATTCTCACAGTTTCAGGAGGAGTGCCAACGTGGACTGACGCAGGAGGAACAATCAACTTCTGGCAAAGAAATAGCGGTACTGTTTCTCCTTTAAATAGTACTGATGATTTACTCCTTGGCTCTACTGCAACAGCAAGCGCAAGGTTTGCTTTTCTTAATGTTGCCGGTGGGACACCTGTTGCTTCTATTGCTGGTAATATTTCTCTTGATAGTACTGCTGTGATTCAAACAACCAGGAATCAAACCCTCACTATCGGTGGTTCTTCTACCGGAGATATCACCATCTCCCCACGCAATGGCAATGGAACAACAACCAATACTGGTACTTTTAATCTCTCTTCTGGCAAAACCTATCAAATCGCAGGCACTGATGTGTTATCCGCTACTGCCTTGGGGACAAATGTTATCAGTTCTTCTCTCACATCTGTCGGCACTCTGACTGCTGGTATTTGGCATGCTACCGCAATTGGCGCTCAGTATGGTGGCACTGGTCTTGATACATCTGCTGTAACTGGTGTCCCTTACATCTCATCAGGCACTTGGAATACGGAAGCGCTTTTGAATGTTGCCAGAGGTGGTACAGGAGTTAATGGCTCAACTGCATCAAACGGACAACTTCTGATTGGCAATGGCTCAGGCTATGCCCTCAGTACCCTTACTGGAGGATCTGGCATCACAATTGCTAATGCTGCTGGAGGTATTACCATCTCTCAAACTGGCTCTGGTGCCTCCAAATGGACACAGGATGGGACTAATGGCGTCCTCTATCCAAATATCTCAACATTAGATCTCTTGATCGGCGGTATCTCAACTTCCTCTGCAAAATTTGCTGTGCTCAATGTTGCCGGTGGGACACCTGTTGCTTCTGTTTCTGCCGGTTCTGCTGGCGCTGCTTTCCTTACCGCTTCTGGCAATCTCCAGACAACTGCCAAGCAATCTCTCACTCTAGGTGGAGGCAATACCGGCAATATTGTCCTCTCTGGTTTTACAACCGGCATTGTTCATTCAACCTCTGGCGTTCTCTCATCAAGCGCTATCAATCTTGCCGGTTCTTCCTCTGAAATTACTGGAACATTAGGAATTGGCAATGGTGGTACTGGCATAGCCTCAACTCCTACCAATGGACAACTCCTTATTGGGAATGGTTCTGGATTTGCCCTCAGTACATTAACTGCGGGCTCTGGTATTAATATTAGTAACGCAGCCGGAGGTATCACTATCTCCCAAACAGGTGGAGGCTCATCAAAATGGACTCAGCTTGATGCAAATGGTGTGCTTTATCCAAACATCTCAACCCTTGATCTCCTCGTTGGCGGCATTTCTACTGCTTCAGCAAGGTTTGGTTTCCTCAACAATGCTGGTGGTACTCCAACTGCTTCCATCTCTGCCAACTCTGGCAACAATGCTACTGTCTTAACAGGTACAGGAATCTTAGGAACCACCAATGCCCAAACATTAACTCTTGGTTCTGGATCTACAGGCGATATCAATCTGGTCGTTGGCGGGAGTAACAACTTGAGAATTAATGGTGCAGCCGGACAAACAGTTGGTACTGCCGCTTGTGTCACGACTGCAAATGGTATTGTTACAGGTACAGGAACTTGTCCTGCTGTTTCTGCAAACAATATCTGGCAAACAAACAATGGCACCATTTATGAAGGTAACATTACTCAAGACCTCTTAATTGGAGGAATTGCAACCTCAGGTGCTAAATTTGCTTTCATTAATGTCAATTCTGGTACACCAACTGCTACCATCGCTGGAAACATTGCTTTGGATTCTGTTGGTTCTTTGCAAACAACCAGGAATCAAACCCTCACTATCGGTGGTTCTTCTACCGGAGATATCACCATCTCCCCACGCAATGGCAATGGGACGACAACCAATACTGGCACTTTTAACCTCTCTTCTGGCAAAACCTATCAAATCGCAGGCACTGACGTATTGTCTGCTACGGCATTAGGAACAAACGTTACGAGTTCTTCATTAACATCTGTCGGCACAATTGCAACAGGCGTCTGGCATGGCACTGCTATTGGCGCGCAATATGGTGGCACTGGTCTTGATGGCTCTGGTGCATCAAACGGACAACTTCTGATTGGGAATGGATCAGGATATGCTTTAAATACCTTAACTGGTGGTTCTGGTATTACAATCACAAACGGAGTTGGAACGATTACCATCTCTCAAACTGGCTCTGGTGCCTCCAAATGGACACAGGATGGTACCAATGGTGTCCTCTATCCTAATATCTCAACCCTTGATCTTCTGATTGGTGGTATCTCAACTTCCTCTGCAAAGTTTGCCGTCCTCAATGTTGCCGGTGGGACACCTGTTGCTTCTGTCTCGGCTGGAACAGCTGGTGGTGCTTTCCTTACCGCTTCTGGAAATCTCCAGACGACTGCCAGGCAATCTCTCACGTTAGGTGGAGGCAATACCGGCAATATTGTCCTCTCTGGTTTTAATACTGATAAAGGTATTCTCTATACCAATGGTTCTGGTGTTGTCATTCAAACAGCTCAAGGAGCAGCAAATACCGTACTCCATGGCAATGCTTCTGGGGCTCCTACTTTTTCTGCTGTCTCTTTGACTGCGGATGTTACTGGCATTTTACCAACCGCGAATGGCGGCTCTCCATTTGATCAAACAAACAACGGAGCAATCATTGAGCGTATTACGACACAAGATTTGCTTCTTGGTGGTACAGCAACGACAAGTGCCAAATTTGCCTTTACCAATGTTGCCGGTGGGACGCCAACTGCCTCAATTTCTGCCATCTCCTCCAATAATGCACTGACGTTGGATGCTTCCGGAAATATTGGGACAACCAACAGACAAACCCTCGCACTTGGAACCTCAGGAACCGGTGATATTGTCATTGATTCTGGTACTGGTACCGTAAGACTTGCTGATTTGACCACCAATGGTGTTGTATACACTTCCGGAGGAAACGGTACACTTAATTCCGAGACACAACTGAGTGTTTCGAGAGGTGGAACAGGACAAACTTCTTATACTGATGGACAACTTCTGATCGGTAATTCAAGTGGCAACACGCTCACGAAAGCAACATTGACTGCTGGATCTGGCATTTCGATCACTAATGGTAATGGAAGTATCACCATTGCCCAAACAGGATCCGGTGCATCCAAGTGGACACAGGATAGCGCCAATGGTGTTCTCTATCCCAACATCTCAACCCTTGATCTCTTAGTTGGTGGTATATCTTCTTCAGCTGCTAAATTTGCTGTTCTCAATGTTGCCGGTGGGACACCTGTTGCTTCTGTCTCTGCCGGTTCTGCTGGTGGTGCCTATCTTACTGCAAATGGTAAGTTAGCAACAACTGCAAAACAAACTCTCACACTTGGTGATAGCACGACAACCGGAGATGTATCGATAAATCCTGCGGGAAATATTCTGCTTGGTCCGAGTGCGGTAGATAGATTAGGAGCTGGCGTTACGGTTCGCGGCTCGGCAACTGATCAATATGTCGCTGAATATTATGGGCAAGATGCTTCATATGCAGGCTTTGGTGTATTTGCAGAAAGGAATAACGCCATACCATTTATCCAATTTGGTGATAATGAGGGAGCAACAGGCGCAGTCAGTGCTGATTGGACAATCACTTCCACCACTCCAACCGGCACCTTTGATTTTCGACCAGGGAACGCAGTTACATCGTATGTCATGTCACTCAATCAATCCGGTGACCTTGCAATTGAGGGCGCTCTTTCTGATATCTCAGGCACCACCCTCTCTGTCGCTGACAATTTAGATGTACGTGGTTCATCAGGCACTACCGCTACTGCTTCTATTTCCGGACGGACCTCCTTTGCAGGATTGTTGGTTGATAATTCCGGTGCTGGAGATCTCTTTGCTGCTTCTTCTTCCGGCGTTTCTCAATTTGTGATTAGAAATGGTGGTCAGGTGGGTATTGGCACAACCCTTCCTGGTGCGAGACTTGATGTCAATGGATCAGTGGTTGGCTCTTCATTTGATGCCCGCTCTGCTGCTGCTTTAACCATTGGCGGAACAAATGCAACCTCAATTACGCTTGGTAAATCTGCAGTTGCTACAACAATCGGTAATATCTCAGCTGCCGGTGTTGCTCTTCTCTCTGGAAGTGGCCTTATTTCTTCTGGTACAGTTGATCTTACTTCATCAACCTATGTCTCTGGTATCTTACCTACTGCAAACGGTGGAGCACCTTTTGGACAAACAAATAATGGCACAATTATCGAAAGAATTACCACACAAGATCTGCTTCTGGGAGGCGTTGCTACTGCTTCTTCCAAATTTGCCTTTATCAACGTTGCCGGCGGCACTCCTACTGCTTCCATCTCTGCGATTTCAACCAATAACGCACTTGCTTTGGATTCCAGTGGTAATATAGGAACTACCAACAAACAGACACTGACGCTTGGTAGTGCATCAACCGGTAATATTGTTATTGCTCCTGGTGGGACAAACACCTTAACTGTATCATCAAATGGCAATGTTGGTATCTCTAATAATTCTCCAACCCAAAAACTTGATATCGTTGGTAATGCTACTGCCTCTGGATCACTCAGCCTTGGCGGTGCCTTCCAAGCAGGCATATTAGGCGCAACTGTTGCCTACAACAGATTAGGCTATGGTGCTACGAGCCATTCGCTTGATTCATCCAATGATCTTTTTATCTCTGGAAGACTTGAAGTTGATGGATCTCTCTTTATCGATGGCAATCTTATCAGTAGTGGCACGGTTGGCACGGTTGGATGGTTGCAAAGAAATGGTGGCGCTCTTGCTCCAACCAACATCACAGATGACCTGCTTATTGGTGGAACCAGTACTGCCTCAGCAACGTTCCATATCTATGGTGCTGGTTTGCTTTCAGGTACGGAGCCTTCTGCTTCTGTTTCTGCGCAATCCTCCTACGCAGGATTTGTTGTTGATAACAGAGGTCTTGGTGACCTCTTTACAGCTTCATCCAGTGGTCTGACCAGATTTGTTATCAAACAAAACGGCAATGTCGGCATCGGCACAGATACCCCAACTGCCAGACTGTCTATTGGCAACAATGCCGGTAATGGTGGCGTCCTTGCGCTCCAACAATATGACAATGACTCTCCCACTACTATCTTTAATGCAATTGATGAAAATGGATTGACCGACTTCTCATTCAACAGTGTCGGTGACAACGGCGCAACCGGTGCAACAGGATACTTCAGAGGCAATATTGGCATCGGTAACGGTAATACCACTCCACTTGCTACCTTAGATATCCGAACAAACTCAGCAACCAAACCAATCGCCTCTTTATCAGGTAGTACCAACTTTGCTGCATTAGTTGTTGATAATTCTGGTAAAGGAGATATCTTCACTGCTTCTTCATCAGGACTGAGTAGATTTGTCATTCAACAAAATGGTTATGTCGGTATTGGTACAGGCTCTGCTGCACGTGCAGTTGATATTACAGAAAATAGCACTGGAACGCTCAATACACAAACCTTAATGCGATTACTACAAACAAACACGAATGGTGACGCAACAATGGAGTTGAGTAATACGTTAACTAGTTACTTTATAGGTGTCGATTCAAGTGATAGCAACCGTTTCAAAATTAGTAGCTCAGGCGTGAGTTCAACGACAACCAATCAAGGAAACCAAGTGCCGACTACCGGTGATACAGGTGATTCAAATCAAGTTATTGGACAACGAGTAACTGCAAGTTCGACGGGAACTGCTATTAGCGTATCGTGGCATGTCAATGCTGTAGATGCAACCAACAAATTAGGTCACGTTGCTATCTATGCTGATACCGGCATCGCACCAACAAATGGCTCTAAATCAGTAGGCGCATTAATTGCAAGTAGTAATGCCCAAACCCTTATTACTGGATGGAATACATTTACAGTTAATGCTTCGATTACTAATAGCGCAAAGTACTGGCTTATTTTCCAATTTAATGGAACGAATACTAAGCCTTCGTTTGCATCTGATGCTTCTATATCTACCGTCTATTATTCCACCGGTCAGAGTTATCCTACGCTGCCCTCTGATTTTACCAATACTGCCAATGATGCCATTTGTTCATCTTGTGGTTATGCTGAGTACATGACAGTTCAGTCAGATGGCACCTATGATACTTTTAGTTCCAATATCTTATCCATTTCAAACACTGGCTTGGTCAACATCGGCGGCAATGTCAATATTGGTACTCAGTCTGCTGCCTCTAACCCATACAAGCTCTATGTCAGTGATTACCAGACAGCTACGGCATCAGCTCTGATTGAAAATACTGCCAAAAACGGCAATATCTGTGTCGGAAACCCAACCACTAACTCTACCGGCTGTCATACTGGGCTGATTGTGAGACTTGGACAGCCAGGAGATACAACAAATGCAGGTATTAATGATCACTTTATTGCTTTCCAAAATTCAAATGGGAGAAGACTTGGCGAAATTAGAGGTGCAGCTGCTGCAACTGGTGTTACATATGATACCAATGGTGCTGACTATGGTGAATATTTTGCAATTGATCCAAATATATTACCACCTAACTATAGTAATGAACAACGAGATCAGGTATTTTCAGTAGGTACGATTATTTGTCAAGGAGACAATGGTGTTGTCCCTTGTGGTACGCCACATGCTAAAGGGCTTCTAGGAATTATCTCCAATACTTCTGGATTTACAGGAGCTGAAGACGGACCGAATAAAGTACTTGTTGGTCTAACAGGACAAGTGAGTCTAAAAGTATCTACAAAAAATGGTCCTATCAAAAATGGCGATCCACTCACTGCCTCTTCAATTCCTGGCGTTGCTGTCAAAGCAACCAAGGCTGGTGAAATCATTGGCCGAGCACTTGAAGACGATACGAATACCAATCAAAATGCTATTGATACGATTATGACAACTGTAGGTCGTAGCTGGTTTGATCCAGGCGTTTACCTCAGCAATACTGGCAATATCAATATTTTTGATCAAGGCACCAAGCTTGCAAATGGACAAGAAATATTTGGTGTCAAAGATGCTAACGGTCAAATAATCAATAATACAGGCGTCTTCTCCAATGCTGCCATCGGCACACTGAACACCGGAAGTATCAATACGCAACAGCTTACCCTTGCAGGACAAGATGTCAACAGTCGCCTGAATAGTCTTGAACAGCAAGCCACCCAGGCTGCTCAACTTGCGACAACCGTCTCCTCTATCCAAACCAATTTGGCAACCTTAAGTGATAAAGTTGCTTCTCTCGAGGCAAATCTCAACCTTGCCAATCCATTTACCTTTGCTGCCTCATCAGGCGCACAATTGAGCCTTGATAAGGTCGATATCAATGATGCAACGATCTCACACACGCTCTCCGTTCTTGGCAGAACGACACTCAACGATCTTGGTGTTACTGGCAATATTACGGCTGGCGTGATGACCATCAAAGGATTGGATGACACAGGAAACGCAAGCATAAACACCATTGGTGATTTGAAACTGCAAGACCAGGGAGCTGGAGGCATTGATATCTTACATGGCAAAGTGACGATTGATACATCAGGCAATGTTACTGTTCAAAATACCCTTACAGCCAAAGTCGTCAAGACAACCAAGCTTGATATTATTGATGACACCACATCCACCACCTCAGCCACACTCTCCTCTTCTGCTGGTTCAATCGTCATTCCAGCTGGTGATACAAGCATTGATGTCAATACAACAGCGCTCACTGCAAAGTCGTTGCTCTTTGTCACGCCAGATCAACCGGTAACCATTGGTGCCAAGAAAAAAGATACCAACACTTTTACTATCAAACTACAACAGACTCAATCACAAAGCCTCAAAGTCAACTGGTGGATAGTAAATTAGTTATGGTATCTTGTTTGCCAGATCAAAAATCTTTAATCCTTATACCCCGCCACATACGTATAGATTACTTGTGAGATAGCACTCATTCGCTCTCTTGCAATAGTTCTATCAGACTTTGAGATCATACAGAGAGCATATGGCCTATTTGGTACATACACAATACCGCAATCACTGTAAATCTGCTTATCAATAAGCCCAATCTTATGCGCAACAGGAAGATTTGTAGGAAGACCATGTGGCAACATATCATGAAAATCTGTCCTCGTTAACATATGCAAAATCGCTTCTGAGTCATCCCGATTGAGAATACTTGCAAAATACAAAGCCTTAAGCACAGACGTATACTGAATGGCACTAATAATCGGACTGTCACCTTTTAAAGCCAAAGGAATATCTAAACCTTCATAAACATGCTCAAAATCGCTATCAGAGATATTGTCTGCCAAAACTAAACTTGCTGTATTATCAGACTTTTGCAGCGCCAAAGAGACAGCATCTTTGAGGTTAATTTGATAACCAGCACCTTTTTTATACAACGTGCCAAATTTTTTATTCACCTCTTGCGCGGTAATCTCAACCGTCGGATCTTTCGTTAATCCCATTGATTCTTTTTTATACAAATATGCCATCACAACAGGAACTTTCAAAAGTGAAGCCGCAGTAAAATTTGTATCTTCATTAATCCCAATTGAGGTACCAGTCGGCAAATATTCAAAATAGATGGCAAATGAATCCGCGTATGGATCAATCATTGTATGCAACTGTTGTCGTAAAGGAAGAAAATTATTAATAAAATCGTTGGTGTAATCCTCAAGAAGCACTCGTTGTGAAAGAAAAGGGTATTTATTTTTTAAAATAGTGAAGTGTTGTCCCATTTGAGAATCATGCTCCCAAAAAAGAAAAAGGACAATATTACCAATAAGGCTAATAATAAGAAACGTTAGAATAAGTATTTTTCCTTGAGGAAACATCGCATGTGTATTTTTTTAAATAACTATATCTACTATAACACACTGAATAAAAGTAGTTAATCCTTGGGAACGGCTATGATATATAATCTTTTCCAGGTTGTGCCGGGAGGCCAACAAGTCTGTAGCACCAACTTCTCTTTTCCCGTATGAGGCTGCGCAAGAAACGATACATCATTAGGGTCGGCAATAATTGTTTGGGAAACAACATACTCATATCTCCTCTCTTCAAAAAAGACAATAATTTCATCACCAAGAGTCAAATCTCGCAAAAGATAAAAAACCGCATTGTAGCGCCCAACATTCCACCAGTTATCAGTTGAATGAGCAAAGAGGTAAATATTGCCCTGCATACCTGGAAAAACACTGCCTTGTGCGTGCGCAATGCCTTTTTGCAAAATAGGCAAAAATGCCTCCTGGTTACCCGGGTCAACATTGGGGGAAATTTTTGCACTTGCACCGATTTTGGGTATCACAATACTAAATTGTGTATCTTTAGGTAGCAATATTTGCTCTTTATCTCCTTCTAAAATCTGGGCAAAGCCAGGAGTTGTTTCCTCTTGTGGTACAGCTGTTGTATTTTTTTGTTGAGTAGCGCTGGTAGGCTGATGACCAACGACAAAATGAATTCCCCTTGCCTGGACAACCCGAAATTGAACTTCATAGTACAGCACCGGTCCAAAAGTCGCCAGAACACCAAACAGGCTAAAAAGAACTAGAAAATTTCCTATACTTCGGATAATGATAAATTTTACTGCTTCGCTTCTGGTCACACTGCGTATTGTACCCTGTTTTTATGTTAAAATACACTCACCTGTCCCCGTAGCTCAATGGATAGAGCAATCCCGTCCTAAGGGAGAAATGGAGGTTCGATTCCTCTCGGGGATACATGTTTTTAGCTTTGGAAAATATTTCGGGGTGTAGGTCATCGGCAGACCGCCCGGTTCGGGACCGGGAGGTAGAGAGTTCAATTCTCTCCACCCCGACTAGCTCAAGAATTACATTTCTGAGGCAAGTTTCAAACCGATTATTACATCATACGTATGACCTATGGCAATGAAATTTGACATAATAAAATCGCACACTCATATCATCCTCGACTCTGAGCCGACTTGGTTGAGTAAGCTATATCCTGCCTTAGCCTCTGCATTCCAATCAAGATGATCAATAATATATTGTAAATCTTCAGGCTCCATCGGGTCATACTCTTTTTTTATAAATGGTACTCCTTCATGGCCTTTGTAACTCTGTACACTTGTAAATCTAGGTGTACGTGCAATATCATAACGTACGGCTATTTGCTTGAGTATGCTTTGCGGATCACGAACCACTGCCTCATGATGAACATAGACGATATGGTCTGCTTGTTGAGCAAACGCTTCAAAGACAGTAATACTTGCGCTTCTATGCGAAAAGACTGACTCCTCATCTTCGATCATCACTCCTTTATCTATCCATTTTTTTCTTGCAGTTTCTTGACCTGGATCTTCCATATAGGGCGGGCTTGAATAAGTACGCCAAGGTTCTCTAAGAAACTGGCCAAAAGATAATCCATTCTCTTGAGCATCACGAAGATTGAATAATTCTAATGCATGATGTGGTTTTTTATGTACTGATTGAAGCCAACTAAGTGGATTTCTATACACGACAACGAGCAAATCAGAAGGCTCAAGGGAGACAGCATTGCTTGTTATATAGCTATTTCCTTCTTCGTCAACACCCGCATATTTGGGATCATCTCGAGATATTCGTATGTCATCAATGCGGCGATTATCTTCACCGATATAACGCTGATAATATTCTTCTGATTCATCAAGCCGTAGCCATTTACCGTCGACATAGACTCGTGTCTGTGTCCCAATACCTGCGTGTTTTCCACCAAAGTTATCCTCTCCTTCCGCATTATCCGTCCGCATGATCTTAACATCTTGAAGATTCTTGCGTAAAAGACCCTCAAAAACATTTGTCCCAGAACAACGAGCACCAAAAACTTGTAATCTTTCAATACGATTGGCCATATATTTTAAACGGTGGATAAAAAATGCTTAACTATTTCTTTCGTTCTTCTTGGGCGTAAATGTGGGTATAGTCTTCTTTTTCCCAACTAAATATTTCATCCTCATCAAACATCAGTGCTTCTTCTTTTCGAGCTGCTTCAGAGCTTTCTGATGCATGAATGAGGTTATACTGCTGACTCATCGCAAAGTCGCCTCTAATTGTTCCAGGCGCTGCTTCACGGGCTTTTGTGACACCAATCATAGTACGGACAGTAGCGGCAGCATCCAATCCTTCCCAAAGCATCGCAACAATGGGATAAGACATCATGTAATTCTTCAGATCTGGGAAAAAAGATTTATCTTTGTGGTGCAGGTACCATTCATCCAAAATGGCATCATTGAGGCTGATCATCTTAAGAGACGCAAGACGCAAACCTTTTCGTTCAAAACGAGCAATAATCTCGCCAATAAGGCCACGCTGTACACCATCAGGTTTAACTAAAACAACTGTTCGTTCCATTTTATAATTTTAGCAAGCTCTCTAATTTTTGTCTATCATCAAAATTACCGATAAGAGCTAAATTGAGTGTCTTTTCGACAAAAAATTCTTTGCCGACAGCCTCCACCTCTTCTTTGGTAACTGCGTCAATCTTGGCAATAACATCTTCTGGATTATCGATAGTCTTTTCAAGCAATTCTTCATGAGCATACATACTCGCGACAGAACGGCTATCTTCAAGATCCAAAACAAAATGTCCCTTCAGGAATTCTTTTGCCTTTTTAAGCTCCTCATCGGCAAGATCCATCTTCCCTGCTCCAACTTTGCTATATTCTGCCATCATAACTTCAACCGCTTCTGTAACGCGTTTCGGATCAATGCCAGCTGTGCTTACTAACGTTCCAGCATCAGCATATTCATCAGAACTGGTTCGAACATAATATGCCAGTCCCCGCTTCTCACGCACTTCATGGAAAAGCCGGCTACTCATGCCTCCACCAAGAATTGCTGACAAAACTGAAAGTGAATATCGCTTGTCTGATTCAATTGAAACAGTACGAACACCCAAAGCAATATGGATTTGCTCTGTTTGTTTCTGTTTGACAAGGAGGGCTGGTTTGGTTTGATTTTCGGTCAAAGACTCGTAAGCCTTGGGTGCGAATGATTTCATACCACCAAAGTATTTTTCGACCTGAGCAACAACTTCATCTTGATTGATACCACCAGCAACGACCACAGTCATATTGTTGGCGCTATAAAGGCTCGCCATATAGGAGAGAAAATTCTCGCGAGTAATTGTGGCAATATTTTTTTTCTCTCCTGCAATATCCCAACCCATTGGCGTATCTCCGTACAAAAGCTGTTCATAAATATCGCCAATCTTGCGTGCTGGCATATCTTCATAAAGATTGATTTCCTCCATGATAACTCCCCTCTCTTTATCGATTTCTTTTGGATCAAGCTTAGAATGCATAAGCATATCAGACAAAACATCAAGTGAGATTGAGACATTATCTTTTGAGGATTTAATGTAGTAACCAGTTGTCTCTTTACCTGTAAACGCATTAAACTCACCACCCATACCATCAATAATTGATGATATAGCAAGGGCTGACGGGCGTTTCTCTGTTCCTTTAAAAGCCATGTGTTCAAGGAAATGAGAGATACCGTTGTTTTTCTTTGTTTCATATCTGCTTCCAGCAGCAACCATAACAAGAACTGTCGCACTCTCAAAGGAAGGCATAGGAATAGTTAAAATACGAAGACCGCTTTGTAGAACTTTCTTCTTAAATTGCATAACATTTCTTGGCAGTAGACTCTGATTGTAGCACTTTTACGGATAGAATCCAAGCCGAAAGAAATTTAGGAAGAAAAGATGCTTAGGGCATTGGCGTAGGACTATTTGTTGGCGTTGTGGTAAGAGAAACACCTGAACTACGAGATTGTGATTGATAAGAAGCCTGTGTCTGAATATCCTCGGTATCTTTTATCTGAGAGATAACATAGAGAGAAAAAACTAATGCAACAGTTGCAATAAGCGTGAGCCCAAAACCAGTCGGAACATAGCTGTTAAAAAAAGCATTTTTTGCCATACTTTTTTATTGTCCTCCAATATTTGTTAATTCACGAAGGAACAAATTGTAATCAAATTGATTAACATGACCATCATCAGTCAAATCAGCTTCTGTTTTTTGAGTAGAGGTACAACTGATTGCTGGCAAGAAATCACTATAGCAGTTAAGAAGAATATCATAATCAATGACATTGACAGCATTATCATTGTTCACATCACCTGAGATTAATGTGGTCAAAGGAAGTTGATTGAGAATGCCATTGGTAATTGTTTGAATACCAGGAATCAACGTATTCAATGACTGAGGAAGCTTCACTTTTACTGTATAGACACCACTTTGGAGATCAGGACCCATGTCAATTGTTCCTTTGAAACTCCCAGCTGTGGTATCAAAAACAACCAGTCCCTGTTTGGTCTCAACAAGATTATTCTGTACATCAAATACCTGGACTGTTACTGGCCGTTGCAAGTGAATAATGTTGTAATTACCTTCACCGCCTGGATTAGCGCTATCGCCACCTTTACCAATACCATGGAGTAACATTTCCAAACCAAAACTTGTCGTTGGAGGCAATGTTGGTGCCGGTGTAAATGTTGGACTTGGTGTACGAGTAGGCGTTACTGTTGGCTTAGCAGTCGGTGTTGGAGTATCTGTTAGTGTAGGAGTAGTGGTGGGTGTATTGCTTGGCAACGTTTGCAAATACATATCGTATGTAAAAGCTCCTGTGTTATCGGTATACTTACTATCAGCAACGCTAAATTGCAATGTAGTACCGGATGCTTGCCAAATATAGTGATAGGTATGATCAGCTCTGCCTGTTGTTCCAACATCTGTTGCAACCAGACCTACACCGTTAAATTTTGGCTCTGAATAGCGTGTACAGAAACAGCCAGAAGAAGTATTAACAGCCGTGGTACCAGGATCACCCCATTGCGCATCTACCAAGATAGGACTATAGCCTGAGGCATTACGATAATTGACATAACCAGACACAACAACACTATAAATAGCACCAGGAATAAGATTTGAGATAGTAGGTCCAGTAGCTGAATTTGCGTTAACTGTCCCATGAGCGATAAGATCACCAGGAGAGGATGCATGACTTCTGTTTTCCTGTGTTTGCTGCGAACCGACAACGGCAATAACCAATCCAAAGAGCAAAACAACAACTGCAAGAACGGATAATGACGATGCTGAGGTAAGTTGATTAAGTTTGAATTTATGAAGAGCCACAG
>Ga0137404_10001429_pt1 | contig 15738 bp, 15 predicted proteins | sample CZOMad2_1_16fung_FD_108285 | JGI IMG/M metagenome (GOLD analysis project Ga0137404, IMG submission 108285) | Vadose zone soil fungal communities from Angelo Coast Range Reserve, California, USA - CZOMad2_1_16fungal (Illumina Assembly) | ecosystem: Environmental > Terrestrial > Soil > Vadose...
AGATGTCTGCTCACCTGCATGCCAGGCGTCGTTCCCATGTCAGGATGCCGATCCGTTGAGGTGTCCCGGCATGGGTGACGCGTGGATCAGGGCTGCCGCACGTGCCCGGTCACCGGATCAAGCCACAGGGGTGGGGTGCGGTGATGCGCGCTGAAGGTGAACAGATTCAGCAACGATCCGGCCGTTTCATCGAAGGATTGCTCGCCGAGGCGCCCCAGCTCCCAGTTGTCCTCGATGAAGCGCAGGATGGAGGCTTGATCGGTCACACTATGGTCCATAAAGTTGACCTTGGCGAAGGGCGAAATCACCAGCAACGGGAGGCGGGGGCCGTAGCCGCACCGCCCCTGGTATCCCCCAGGGGCGGTGGTGCCGCAGCGGCCGGCGCCGGTCAGCCCGTCCTCGCTCGTATTCGACTGGCTGACGATCGGCCCCATCACATGATCGTACCACCCGTCCGAGTCATCATAGGCGATGATCACGGCAGCCTTCTGCCACTCCGGGAGCCGCTGGAGGCGGTTCAGGGTCTCCACCAGAAAGGTCTGCTCGGCGAGGGGGTCCGAGTAGTCGGCATGCCCGTCCTGATACGCCGGGGCCTTGAGGAAGCTCACCGCCGGCAGATGCCCCGCCTCCGCCGCGGCCCAAAAGTCGCTGAGATCGTACTGGTGATTGGCCTGATCGCCCTGGCCGATCAGCTCGATCGACGCGGGGGGCAGGTGATGGGGGTTGGCGGTCGACGCGTAGTACTGGAACGGCTCATGATGCGGGACGTAATCCTGCTTCGGCTTGCCGTTGCTGCCCGTATGCGCGGTCGCGCAGGTCACCGGGTTGGTCGAGGAGGGCGTGAAGCCGCCCTGGAACCACCCCCAGGTGACCCCCTTGGCGTTCAGCAGGTCGCCCACGTTCTTGCCCGTCATCTGCACCGTTTCCCGCGTGGAGCAGTCATCGAAGACGGGCTGGGGATCGCCGATCACCGAGCCGTCCACCACATCTTGGCGGATGTCGCCGGTGCCCCCGTCGAGGGCCCCATGGGTCTGGCCGGCGATGAGGTTCAAGGCCCCCGGGGTCGACGGGCCGAAGGTGGTATTGAAGGCGTTGTCGCTCATGGCGAAGTGCTGCGCATAATTCCATAAAGCGGTGACGGTGTTGCCATCGAAATAGCCCATGACGAGGCTCGGGCCGAGGCCGTAGTCCGCGCAGGGACTGGCGGCGGTGCGGCCCACCCCGGTGAACTCGACGAATTGGTCCATAAGCCCGGCATGGAAGGCCTGCTGCTCCGCCAGGTACTCATGGTTCTGATCGCAGGTGACGGCCTGGGCGCGCTCGAGGCGGAAGGGGGGCGCGGCGTTCGGGTTGTGCGTGAGGAGACTGCCGGTCAGACCGTTGACCGAGGGCGTGCCGGGCTTCGCCGCAAAGACCGGCTCGTTGGGCGGGTTCACGGCGTGCGGATAGGTCGCGAAGTAGTGATCGAACGAGACGTTCTCCTGAAAGATGACGATCAGGTGCTCAATCGGGGTGGTCGTAGGGCCGGCGCCGCTCGCGCGGCCCATGGCCCCGAGCATCACGGCCGTCGCCACGGCCATCACCATCACCCCGGTGGGCTGCCCACGCGGCGAGAACCTCATGGCGGTATCCTCCTCTCTGACTGGTCGGGACCGTGTGCAAGGACGGCCAGCTATCGGTGAGGAGGAAGGATAGAGCGGGCATGTAACGGCGGAGTCACCGCGGTGTAAATTCTCTGTAAGGCGTCCCAGATGGGTCATCGCCCCAATCTTTGCGGACCACAGGAGGGCATTGTCAAATTAACGGCTCTTGAGGCGATCACTGGGTCCAGAAGCCAGAGGATGACACTCCACTCGTCACTTACGCAGCGAGGACCGTGCCCGTGATCTCCTGCCATGTCTGGAATTGTTGTGCCAGCTGCTGGCAATACTCAGGGGCGGGAAGCCGGTGGGCATTGTCAACTTGTTGCTGAGCCCGGCTGAGTATGACATACTCCGGGCATGGATACTTCAACCCCCAGGTATAAGAACCACCGTTTTCCACCGGAAATCATCAGCCATGGTGTCTGGTTGTATTTCCGCCTTTGCCTCAGTGACCGCGACGTGGAAGAGCTCCTGTTCGCCCGGGGCATCCTCGTGACGTATGAAGCGATCCGGCAGTGGTGCCAGACGTTCGGGCAAGCGCCTGCCAATCATCTGCGCCACCGCCGGCCTCAGCCTGGGGATACGTGGCATCTCGATGAGGTCTTCCTGACGATTCGGGGCACACGCCACTATCTGTGGCGGGCCGTGGGTCAAAACGGGAATGTGCTCGATATCCTGGTGCAGCGCCGCCGCAACACAACAGCGGCCAAGAAGTTCTTTCGGAAGCTCCTCAAGGGCTGCCAATATGTCCCGCGGGGGCCTTGTCAACTTATTACCTGCGAACGGGATTATGAGACAGAAAGGTGCATGGCCACCTTGGCCCTCCAGGAGCAAGTGGCGGAAAATTTACTGTAAGACCACTTGAGGGAGATTTGCCTTCCTTAAAACAACGTCTTGGCAGTCTGAGAGTGTGTTGGCAAGAACGCGGTGTAGAAACCGTCGTAATGACGCTTTGAACAGTGTGGCCAAAAACCCCTGAAATTGCGTCATCGTAACCGATTGATTTTTCATACTCGTTTGAGCAGTAAGTGCCATGGCCAAAAGGTGCAGTTTATAGCCAGAGTCGTTACCGTAAATTTTCCGGCGTTTGCTCCTGTGAGGCCAGGCCCCTTGGTCTCACGCAATCCCGTCTGGCGCAAGGCTCCATGAAGAGGCATGTGCGGGAAAACCACTGGCAGGCTTCTGTGAGGGGGAGACTCACAACGGTGCAGGGTCGAAGACTGTGACACTCCCGGCACCGAAAGGCGGGAGCAACCGGGAATACAAAGCAGACCTACACACCGAAGGAGTACTCCCTACTCGACCGGGAACCCCGTCAAGGAAGTCCATGCGAGGCCAGTGGCTGTGCTTTCTGGCTCTTCTTCAGTTTCCGCCTCCAGATTCGCAACGGAATGATGGGACTCTCTTCGGTCAAGGCGTTCCACCGCGCGTTCAGATTCACGAGCCACTGGCCCTCACACAGTTCCTTCTTTAAATCGATCTCTCGCTTTAGAACCCCATACTGCCCACCAGCCTTATAGTGAATCGCAGCGCGCTTCTCATACCCTAAGAAGGCCTGAAGGGCGGCCAACACAGTGACAGACAAGCCTAGCCCTGATGCGACAAGTTTGGCATATGAGCCAAATATACCAAGTGTTTCAGCCTCCGTCACAATACTGCTCGCAGACACTGCGGACAAAATCACCAACGGAATCCCTGTCGCATAGTGATACCAGTTCAAGGAGGCGGCGGTATGGTAATGACTATCCTGGGTGCATTTCATGCTCATCCGCCAATAGTCCAACTCCTCTTAGCTGATCCGGACTGGGGACTGCTCAGCCGGTTCTGGCGGTCCGCCGTTCGCACTAGGGGTGTCTAAGTGTGCTACGAGCGTAGGTTCTGTTGTCATGAGTGTATCCCCTTCATCATGGCCAGGGACGTCATCGTCCGGAATGCATTGCTGTGCGCCTAAGCTAGCGCAAAGCGTCCCTCCAGTGGCACTGCTGCATCGATCTATGTCCATTGGATTAACGGCTTTCCGCTTCACAGGTTGCCCTAAGCAATACCCGTGCCGAGGCCCGCCATGGAGGTGCAATCCCTAGAACCATGGAGATGAGCAGTAGGAGCAGGTAGGCACAGCCACCACAAGCCATGGGGCAGAGATGAACACCGAACAGACGGTGGTAGCGGGGCAAGGCCAAAAGAGTCCGAAGTTTCAGGGAGTTCGGGGGTGCTCATTGTTGCAGACGGTGGTCAGTTCTATACGTCGGGAGCAACGAGACCATCAAAAAGCTGGTTCTCCCGCCATTTTGGTGAACGAGGTATGGCACTATACAATACCATCCATGCCATCTGGCAGGGCTTGGTCATTGCCGCGCGGTCTTGCTCGCACTGCCCCCTTGTTTCTTAGCAGAAAAGATGGCACATCTACGCGGCATACAGCAGGCGGGCTTTCAGCACATCAAGCTTGGCCCGCCCGTACATCTGGCGTTTGATGAGCTTCAGCCTGTTGATCTGCCCTTCAACTTGCCCATTACTCCATGCATACTGCAGCGCAGCGGCGACCGCCGCATAGTCCTGCCGAATCCCCGCCGCAAAACGCCGCATCTCTGGCACGGGGCTCTGCTCCGCGCTCTCCAGCCAGGTGGGTCACACCTCGGCGTGGCGCTCCCGGACCATCTTCTGGAAGATGTGCGCGAGGTCTCGCACCGCCTTGACATCTACGCTCAGCTCGCACAGATGCGTGAGGAACACTTCCTGCTCCGGGGAGAGGCCCCGTAGGGGCTGCAGGAGCCAGTGGGTGACACGACGGACCGACGGCTTTGCGAAGAGAGGCGCCGTCTGCCCCCATTGCGTCTGCTGGTCTGGGGTGAGCGCTTGTATCCGCTGTCGCAGCCGCGTGACATAGCGGCGGATCATCCGCGGTGTCCCCCCATAGCCTTGGGCGACGATCTCGCGCCACAACTGCGTGGGATTTTTACACCCCTCTACCCAACGCTGATGTAGATACGGCACGTACGGATCAAGCTGGCTGGGGAGGCGATACGGGGCACGCTCTGGGAAGACCTCAGCTCGGATGTACGTGTGAACTGTCGCATGGTGTAGGCCCAGTGCTTCAGCAATACCATCCTGCGAGATGCCCCGCCGATACAATTCCCGCACCTGACAGTATTGCGCATACCGTCTTTCGCGACTCCGCTGGACGTCCTTGGCGTCACGCGACGAGAGCAGGGCGACTGGCCCTCGCGTGTTGGCAGGGGCCAGCAACTGCTGTTCAATGACTTTTGTGGTAGCCTGTTCAATCATCGTCTGTCAAAGCTCGCCACAACATCCTGGGTCATCGTCACTTTTGGTGACAACGGGAGATGCCAGGCCTGGTTTCCTGGAACTGGGTGGCCGAATCGTGGTCACCAGGAGGCCTTCCCTGGCCACAACCACTGCACACCGCGGGTCACGACGGGGTCCACCGTCTCGTCTGGCTCCACGCGGATGATGACACCCACGGCCGACGCAGCGGCCTGCCGTACGCGGTCATGCATCCACAGACGCTGCTGAATCAAGCTCGCCGGTGGATGCGCCATATCCTAGGCGCGTGAGGCCCAGCCGGCCAGGGGATGCCAGGCCGGATGCGAGGGCGGCATGGTCACCACGCGGGCGGCGGTGCTCAGGTCATGGCGGGCGACCAGCGCCTACCGACGCTAGGCCACCTGCAGGATGCGCTGCCGGAGGAGTGCCACGCCGGCCCGGCCATAGCTCTGGCGCTTGAGGAGTTTCAGCCGATGAATCTGGCCTTCGGTGACGCCGTTGCTCCACTCGAGGGTGAGCCCCGCGATGATGGCCCGCAGGTCGTCCTGGAGCCCACGGGCGAAGCGAGCCAATGCCGCGACCCCACCGTCGATGGCCTCCGCCATCCAGGTCTCCAAGGCCTCGCCCCGACGTTCCCGGACGAGCGTCAACAAGGCCTGGCTCAGCGTATACGCTCGCGCGATGTGGGTAGCCACCTGGCAGAGCCAGTCCAGAGACGTCTGCACCTCCTTGGACCCCTTCGCCGCCGGGCAGACCATGGTGCAGGAGACCGCACGAGCGGAGGGGCCTTGGGGGCGGGTGTATGGGGACCCCTGGGACTCCGGCTGGTGTCCCGCGTCGGCGGCACGCCGCAGCTGGGTGATGAAGCGGCAGACCGTCCGAGCGGAGTGGGTGTAGCCCAGGGCCTGACTCTCGCGCCAGAGCTGCACACGATTGGCCTGGGTGTCGCGCCAGCGACGGATCAGGTAGGGGAGGTACGGGGTCAACACCCGCGCGGATGGTCGCCGCTGCAGCCGTCTGGGGCCGGGCGGCGTGTCGCGCCGGAGGTAGGCGTCGACGGTCGGGCGGCTAATGCCCAGCCGGCGCGCGATGGTGGCCAGCGGCGTCCCCTGCGCCCGGAGCGCGTGCACGGCGTCATCGATGGCGACCCAGCGGGCGTGCCGGGGCGGTGGCGCCGCCTCCTCCCGCGGCGCGGGCTTGGGGCTCCGACGCCGTCCCCGGTACATGGGCGTGATGGGTATCGGATCAGTGGGCCGCGTGAGCGCCATCGCCGTGCTGAGCGCGGCGGCCTGGAGTGCCGGTCGGTGGTCGATCAACAAGGCTTCCAGCGCCTGGCGGAGGTTCTGGACCAGGTGAAACCGATCCACCACTTGCACGGCTTGGGGCGCCCCCCGGCGAATCCCGTCGGCGTAGAGCTCGCTCCGGTCGCGACAGACGACGGTGATCGTCGGATGCTGGGCCAGCCAGACGGCAATGGTGGCGGCCGAGCGGTCTGGCAGGAGATCGACGACCCGATGGGTCGCCAGATCAACGAGGATGGTCCCATACCGATGGCCTCGCCGCCACGCCCACTCGTCCACGCCGACGCACTGCAGGGCCGGGGCCTGGGGGACCACGGCTGCGCGCACGAGTCTCAGCAGGGTGGCCGCACTCGTCGGCAACCGCAGGTGGGCCGCGAGCCGGGCGCCCGCATTCCCTCCTAGCGCCATGCCGATAGCCCGCAGGGCTGCAACCAGTCGACAGGTGCGCCGAGCAGACACGGCGACTAGCGCGGGCAGGCGCTCCGTGAAGATGCGTCGGGCGCATGTGGCCGTGCGGCACACGAATTTGCGGACCGTCAGCCGGATGCGCACCGAGAGGCTCCCCCAGGGGAGGTCCGTCAGGTGGCGCTGATACCGGCTATGCACCCTGGCCGAGGGCACAGCACACCATGGACAGCATGCGCTCGGGGCGGTCGTCGTGAGCTGAAGCTGGAGCGTCTCCGGCTCCACGGCCACGGCCTCGAGATGCACGGGGCACGTGGGTGGGAGCAGCGCCTTGAGCCATTGGGCAGCTGGATTAGCATTCATAGCTCATAATGTACATCCGGCATCACACGGTGTCACCCGCCTCACCAAATGTGACGATGACCCAGGATGTTGTGGCGAGCTTTGTTACGGGTGGGGGGGCTGCTTGACTGACAAAACTCTAGACGATCATGCGACGGCATCTTGAAACTCCATCGCGACGAAAAGCTGAGGTTGCTGCTTGTAGGAGCTTTTTGAGGCCTTTGCTGGTTCAGGATCGGCTCCAGCGGCTAAATGCCATCTGGTCACGAGCTCAGAACCTCGGCTGAGGGCCAGTTGCACCCAATTCCAGCCGATTTTCAGATAGCTCTGGCCTCGAAACCAATGGGGATCGACCCAACGACGTTTGCCCTGGTTGACGACCTCCGTGCCTTGTGCGACCAGATAGAGGGTCGTGATCGCCAGGACCAAGCAGAGGCGCTCCAGCGCCGTCGCCGAGCGGATGAGAGAAGACTCTAACTGGAAGCCATTCGATTTATCATCCAGAAAGTTCTCTTCGATGTCAAAACGCCGCCCATACTCTGCACAGGTCTGCACGTCAGTCGGCTCATCACTGGCCACGAACCAATATTCTGTGCCATCGTGGCGCCGAGCCAGAGCCAGCTGGACAGGACCATAACGCTGCGCAGTGATGTAGACCTGATGTACAAAGCGGGCTTCTCCTGGGGCCAAGGTGATGCGATTGGCCTTGCAGGGACGGCGGCCCGGAAGAACAATCCAACAACTTCTTTTGATACGAATGCGCCAGTGCCAATTCAATCGTCTCAGATGTTCCATCAGATGTGTACCCGCAACCCCACGATCAGCCAAAAAGACAACCGGGCACTGGAGGGGAAGCCGTGTCGCAGCCTAGTCCAAGACATCTTTGTAGACTTCATAGGCGACACTGCTGCTTGGATGTTGACGCACTTGCCATACCAGTGGCACCGCCCGTCCACGATAGATGATCGCAATGCGCACCATACAAGAGACATCCCACAAGGTTGAGGTGTCTAACGCCAGATACAGGACGTTTTGGCCCCATTCTGCTAATGCTTGCTGCATCAGCGGACCATACAGCTGATGCACTTCTATCCGGGTATTATGGAGCCAGCGATCAAAGCGCCGTACGCTGCTCTGCGCATACACAGCTCGGCTCTGCACAGAGGGGGTCCAAGCCGTGAGACCGATCAACCGGGACTGTACCAGGCCCACCATCATCCAGGCCAGGGTCTTGAGATGCCGACGGTCCAACCAGTGCCGATGTTGGCTTAAGACGTGAACCAGCGTATCCTACAATCGAGGCGTGCTTTCCATGTGAACCTCCCCTTGGAGGTGCGATTACGATGACAACCCAAGGACAGAGTCATCCCATTCGGGGGAAGTTGGAAAGCATGCCTCTCCGACTTTTGTCAGTCAAGCAGGGTGGGGGGGTCTATACGGCTCGGGTGGGTGACGGCCTCGCTCCTCGTCCAAAAGCTCCAAGCCCATCCGCAGCAAAATGCGCTGGCGCGCGCTCCAGGAGTACAGCCGCCTCGCCAGAACCCTGCACATCCTCCGGTGGTATGCCTACCCGGAGGATCGGCGCCGCTTCCTCCGCCAGCTCAACAAAGGTGAAGCGCTCCACGACCTCCGGGCCTTTGTGATGATGGCGAACAAAGGCCAGCTCCGCCACAGCCGGGGCGAGGCCTTGGCCCATCAAGCGCTGTGTCTCAACGTCGTCACCAATGCTGTCATTGTCTGGAATACCGTCTACATGGCGGCCGTCGTGGAACAGCTCAAGCGGGAAGGGTATCCCGTGCAGGACGGCGATCTCGCCCATATCTGGCTCACCCGGTACGCCCATATCAATATCTATGGGAAGTATCACTTCAATGTGGATGAGGTACGCCGACGGAAGGGCTTGCGCCCACTCCAGCAGCCAGGACAAAGGGCCTAGCGTACAAAATTTCTCCATTACTATCGGAAAGCCTCCACCGGGATGTCGGCCGGCTTGCTCCCCTTCAGCATTTTGTCCAGGAGGGCGGGCCCCTGGGACTCGTCCCGCTGCGCCTCATAGGCCCCGGGGTAGCGAAGGTCGAAATTATGGCCAAGTAGACACTGGGCAACGACTCCAAGGGGGTTGGCGACATGCATCACCCGTGCGCTGAGCCCGTGTGGCGCCTTCCGGGGCACGGAGCACGTTGCAGAATCCTGTCGCTGCGTCCCTCTCTGCTCCTCAGAGCCCTGGGAGGCGCATTTCTGACGCGTACGACCGCCGCTTCCCTGGCACTTTGCGCCATAGAGCAGCCTCACTTGGCCAAAAAATCGCCCTTCGCTAGGGCGGGGCCCACAAGTGTTTGTATGGCAATGGATAAATTCCCTGGCGCCCAAAATTTCTCCGTTTCACCGAGAAAGCTTTTTGTGAGACTTCAGCAGGGTCAATGTTTGAATCTTTGGTAAAGTGGGGGTGCTCAAAGACTGGTTGGTGCGGACCGTCGCCAGTACCTCCGGGCGCGTGCCCAGACGCTCACGCTGGCGCAGCTCCAGGCGCAGGGTCTCTCGAATGCCCAGTGTGAGAGTATGGCCATGGATGCGTACGCGGTGGAACTGAAACTCCAGTATACCGAGAGTAGCCGCGAACATCTCTGGAGTTTGCTTGGGATGAGTACCATGTCATGGAGGATGCGCCGGACGACGGCGCCTGAAAGGGGCGCTATCGCAGCCGGATCCTTATAGTCCGATCATTCGGGGGGAGCGCCCGCGGCTCGACATCCGCATGGCCGCAAATCGCGATCTGCCCAAACTCGGAAGCTCCTGCACCACCGTCGTGATGGCCCGAGGGTCTGATTCGTGAAGATCGACATCGATTGACGCCATGAGCCGCCCGTTTCCTATTGCGCGTTCACCCACGTGTCCGACCCCACGAGCTTGACGGACACATTCGAAAAGAAGACTCGCAGCGGCTGGCCGTCCGCCGTCCCGCGACGCTCCGTTGAGATCAGGAGAGGGCCAGCTTTCTTGTAGCCCGTCCACCTTGCGATGACGACACTCGGCTTCTGGGGTCCACCGCGGTGATAGACGAATGCCTCGACTCGATCGTCAGACCCGACGTAGAGCTCCCAAGTATCTCCAGGCGAGTAGCCACCCCCCGAAGGAAATTTCACCACCACTCGCTTCGCCGAACCCTTCCCCAGCGGCAATTTTTGCATGCCCATGTCTTGTACATCGGCGCTGTAATCCCAGTAAACATAGAAAGGGAAGAGCAGATTATATTGATCGTTGACGAAAGCCGGGTCAATTTCGTCCTTCACGTTGGCAGGTTCGCCGTTGAGCTGAGACCGAACATAGGTAACCTTCACCGGCTTGCCGTCCTTATCTTTTCCCTCGTACGAGACTTGGTCGGTCTTGGGCTGCCAAACCCATGAACGGGAGACATTCACTCCGGGGAACTGTGCCTTGAACGTATAGCGGATCGCTTCAATTTGTCCAAACGAATCAATGCCATGGGTCTTCGCAATCTGTTCGACAATGGGTGGGCGCGTCTGCGCCCAGGAAGTTGCCGCAAGGACCAGCACCCCGAAACATAGGCAACGGATCGTCGTTGAACGGCCCAACTGTGTCATGGAGGGTCCTCCTCAGTGAATGAAATGTCGTGTTGGATGACGCACAAACGCTCCTGGATACACAAATCGCGAGTGGTGCGGTTGGCTTCACTCTATCTGGTCCGCTGAGCATTGTAGGCTTTTTCGGTAAAAACGCGAAATTTTGGTCGTGTCCCTCCAGCCTGCGGATAATTCTGAAGCCTGGAAAACAGGTACGATACCACCGTTTCATCGCCCTATGGGGAGGAAATGGTATGGTTCACGACCTGCTTTTCCCTGAGCTCTTGCTGTTCATCCTGCTCTGGTTGTGCGTAACCTGGTACAGACGGTGGCACAGGCACCAATCTCCGCCATGCCCCTCAACACCCACGCGAGCCAAGTCGTCCCCGAAGCGCTCCCAAGACCAGCGGCCGTTTCCTGGGCTGATCCACGAGCCTCATGGTGAAGCCTGTGAGCGCGCAGCTGAGCCCAGCCATCCGACATCCTCGGCCCCGCCACCCCCGCTCACGTCCACGCGGGGGCGCCGGCGCGAGGTGACCACCCAGCACCATTTCTGCCCACATCCCAGCTGTCACTACTATGGGTGGGTGGGATTGAACAATATCCGGGCCAATGGCCATCCTGGGAACAACCCCTGGCGCCAGCTCCAGTGTGTCATGTGTCACACCTATCTCCAAGAGACCCACGGCACCCCGTTGCACGGGAAGCGCGTGCCGCCCGAGAGGTTCGTGTGGGCGGTGGGTGCGTTGGCTGAAGGGCTGGGCATCCGTGCAGTCGCCCGTGTGTTTGAGGTGGACCCCGATACCGTGCTGCACTGGTTGATGGAGGCGGCTGACCAGGCGGCAGCCTTTTCGCAATATTTCTTGCATGACCTGCAGGTCACCCAGGTGCAACTGGATGAACTCTTCGCCCGGCTCAGTGCGGTGCAGGCGGGAGAGGGCAGCGAGGGCGAGGCCATGACACGCCTATCACACTCTCCGCACTGGGTGTGGGCGGCCATCGATCCAGTCTACAAGCTGCTCTTGGCTTTGGATGTCGGTGACCGGACGTTGGCCATAGCGCAACGCGTGGTCCATCAGGTCGTCCAGGTCTTGGCGCCTGGCTGTGTGCCGCTGTTTCTCACGGACGGGTTTAAGGAGTACAGGATCGCGTTGCTGGCGCACTATGGGCACTGGGTACAACCGTCTCGTCAGCGGGCACAAGGACCTGCATCAAAGCCCCGCTGGATGCCGCTGCCGCAGCTGCTGTATGCGCAGGTGGTCAAACGGTATCGGCGCCGGCGGCTGGTGAGCATACGGCACCGCGTCGTGTTCGGTACCGTGGCTGGAATCCACCGGGTGCTGGCGGCCACAGGCTGGCAGATCAACACGGCGTTCATCGAGCGGGTGAACCTCGCGATTCGCCAGCACGTGGCAGCGGTCGGCCGGCGCGTCATCACGCTGTGCAAAGGCGAAGACGGCTTACGCCAGCAGTTGATCGTGTTTCAGACATACCACAACTTTTGCTTGCCGCATGCGGCTTTACGCCACCCGTTGCCTCAGTCCTTGCCGACCAACGGGACAGGCTCAGCAAAACGCTGGCGGCCCTGTACGCCGGCGATGGCCACCGGGTTGACCGATCATGTCTGCTCCCTGAGGGAGGTACTGTTGTTTCGAGTGCCGCCGTGGCCGCAACCACAGGCGTTCTAAGCTGCAGATGCAGCAGGTGATCATAGGGCTGAGCCTGACACGGGTGCCGCACGCCTGGGAGGAGGGCTCACCAAGGCCCAGTGACCTCGGTTGGAGAGACAATTACCGGCTTGTTTACACCACGTTGGCGGTTCCTGATAGGCCTGTTTTAATTATCCGCAGGATAGCGGTACACGACCGCGGGTCGTGTACCGCTATCCTGCGGATAATTCCTCAGCGTGAAAAACCATATTCCATCGGATCTCGTGGTAGACAGCTGGGCCTCGTCAGTTGAGAGCCGCTCAACCCTTGATTTTCTGTATGGACCCGACGCGTCGTTGCAGGATCTGTCATAAAATAACATCAACAATATCAATAGGTTGAAATTTTACCATCTACATCCGGGGGAATCTGAATTTTTGTGGCACAGCCTTGTTGGCCCCGTGAGCACGCAGCCATGACCAGCGGTAACATCGCTGCACCAGCGTCGGGCTCACGCGGCCTCAATACCAGGTGTTCGCGCGTCTGTATGGCGGCCTGGACGGACCATCACCACGATGGTCGAGGCCGCGCATCGACGCTGCATAGGGGCGATGGGCGCCTCCTGGCGCTACTCGACCGGGGGGAGCTCGGCGCCCGCCCACTCCGAGTAAATGATGAATTTGAATGGATTGAGCTGCTGGTATTGCTCCCGCAGCCGGTCAAGCGCCTGCCGGCGCAGGTGCGTCAAGGTCTGGCTCGTCGGGTAGGTGAGGAGCCCCAGGTCGGTGAGTTTGAGCGCCAGCGCATCATCGCTGCGATCCAGTAGGGCCTTAGCGCTGCGGACGAAGGCCTCCTCCTTCCCCCCGCCCAGGAGATCGAGGGCCGCCGCCCACTCGCTCGGGGCGAACACCTCCATCCCTTCGCCGTCAGGTTTCCAGTACCCGGTGCGCTGCTGGTAGACCCGTGTCATCAACTGGTCCCGCATGACGAGGAACGGGATGACCGCCTGCGGCTGGGAGCGAAGCGCGCTCGGGAGGAAGTTCTGGTGGATGATCTCGACCAGCGTTTTGCCTTGTCCGATGCCCTGCAGGGTCTTGTCGTACACGTCGCGTAAGGCGACCTCAAGACCCGGCAGCGCTTCCATCGTGAAATTTTCGGTGAGGGGCGGATGGCCGTGGATGAGGAGTCGCGGGCTCAGGGCGCGGATGAGGGCGATGGTCTCGAAGAGCCCCTCCGCCGATCCCTCGGCGAGAAACGGGGCGCCGAGGTAGGGCATGAAGGCATCTCCGACGAAGAGGACGCCGCTCGCGGGGAGATGAATCAACAGGGCGTCCTCGGTCTCGCCGCCGCGCACCGGGTACAAGACGAACTCGGTCCCTCCCACCGTCAGACTCTCGCGTTGACTGATGAGGTGATCTGGGACCACCTCATAACGTCTTCGTCCCTCCCCCCCAAAAAAGTAGCGGAAGCCCACCCCGGTCTCGTTCACGCGTCGCAACTCCTCGGCAAACTTGGCCTGGGCGATCACCTGCGTGCCTGGTGCCTTCAGCCCCGCCAGCCCGCCGATGTGGTCCCAGTGGGCGTGGGTGAGGATCACGTGCGTGATGGGCTGGGGTGAAATGCGGCGCAGGGCCGAGAGCACGGCCCGGGCGTTCGTCTCGGTGGTCCCCGCATCGATCGCTACGATGCCGTCGTCCGTCAGCACGAAGGCGAGGTCAGCAAAATCAAACCCCTGGGCGACATAGACCTTGGGCGCCAACGCCACGAACCTGGGCGGGCTGAAGCGAAAGCCCTCCTTGGCCGTGACCCAGGAATCGGCCGTGAACAGGGGGATGGTGGGATCCAGGGAAGGGTAGCCCGAGCGCTCGAGCGCCGTTTTCGCCTCGCCCCCTCGCTCGAGGGTCGTGTACGCCTGCGCGAGGGCATGGTAGATATTCCGGCGAAACCCGACCGGAACGCGCTCCTGATGCTGGAGCACCCATTCGAGGTCGGCCACCGCCGCCTCGGCCTTCCCGAAATCGGCGGGGAGCTGCGCGAGAACGATCCCCCTGAAGTAGCGGGTGAGGCCGGGCTCGTGGCTCACGGCCCGGTCGAGCTTCGCGAGTGCCTCATCCATCAAGGCCCCGCGCTGGAGGAGGGGAACCTGACCAGCCAGCCTAGCCTGGAAGAGCCCCTCCAGGGCGAGCCAGAGCGGCTGATCGGGTTGGCTCGTGGCACGCTCCTGAAAAAAGGTATACCCCTCGTGGTCGCGCCGACTCGCCATGAACTGGCCGGCCAACGTGAGCACCGCCTGAGGGGCAGGATTCGGCCAGCGCACCGCCTCCTGGAGGGCTTCGAGCGCGACGTTTCGTGTGCGTGTCATTGTCGCCTCCTTGACGTGTGACTGCTGAGCTCCATAGCGGTTGCCCTGTGAGGGCAACTGCTTCGTTCCCGTGCCAGGGACCCATGCGGACTCCCGGCACGGCTCTCCACCATCACGCCCGGCTTGATCAGCCGCGCGGTCGATCGCGTGGTCTCGACGCCCTCCTGCGTGAGTGGGTCAGGCGTCCTCTATCCTTTGGGTGGGATCACTGCCGGCTGTGCCCCAATCATGGCGGGCAGGGCGGATCCCAAGGGCGCGCTTCATGAAGGTGTCATCCCCATGCGTGCGACTGCGATGTTCTGTGTCTGAAGACAAGACGTTTCAGCTGCCTCCCATGAGCCCGCACTTCTTTAGCACGCACACCCCCTTTCGCGCGGCTTGGTGTGGCCTACTCTCGCTGCCGGTTGTGTCATCTGAACATCTATATTAGATGTATATTAGTTACATGTCATGTATATGACGAAAAAAATCAGTCCAACCGGCTGCTAATGTGGTGGAGGGCCGCCGCGAAGGCGCTGACCATCTCCGGTGGCACCCCCCGCTGGAGGGTCTCCTTGAGCTCCTGGCCGATCGGCTGCAGCTGTTGCTTGAGGTGCCGGCCCTTCTCGGTCAGGAAGACCCGCACGGCCCGCCGGTCGTCGGGGTCATCCTGCCGCACCACCAACGCGGCCCGCTCCAGGCGATCGAGGTGGCCGGTGAGGGAGGAGCTGTCCAGGCAGAGCTGCTTTGCGAGATCCTTCACATGCACGCCTTCCCGTTCCCACAGACAGGTCAGGATGAACAGATGGTTATAGGTAATCCCGAATCGCCGCAGCCGCCGATTATAAAACTTCGTGATCCGTCGGGTCGCGACATCCAGGAGAAAACAGACATGCTCGTCCAACTTCGCCATAGATCCCTCAATTGATTGCCATGCTATTTACTTATATGTAATATAAATAGCGCCACCCCCATTGTCAAGGGGAGCATGGAAAAGCTGGGGATCAAGCTGCCTGGGTAGTGTCCCTCAACTGCCGTGATGAACTTGGCTGACTCCTGTCAGTTGTTGCCTTCTCGATAAAGTCACGCGGCTTTCTCGAGGAGTGCGCAATGGACTGGGAGTCGCTCTACTGTCCGAACCGACATGGCTGGTATGATGGACGCCCGTTCTTTCAGGGACAACTGGTCAAG
>Ga0137404_10001430_pt1 | contig 15736 bp, 13 predicted proteins | sample CZOMad2_1_16fung_FD_108285 | JGI IMG/M metagenome (GOLD analysis project Ga0137404, IMG submission 108285) | Vadose zone soil fungal communities from Angelo Coast Range Reserve, California, USA - CZOMad2_1_16fungal (Illumina Assembly) | ecosystem: Environmental > Terrestrial > Soil > Vadose...
TCGCCGCGCGCGGCATCTTTGGCGCGTTCGCCGGGCCGTGGTCGGCGGGCACGAGCGCAGCCCTTCTATTGCAAGCCGCGACCGACGGATACACGATCCAGCCATCGACGCTCGTCAAAGGCGGCATGGGTTCGCTGTCGCAGGCGTTAACCAAGGTCGCTACTGAAGCGGGCGCCGAGATCCGCACAAATGCCCAAGTTGCAAGTGTTAGTGTCAAAGACGGCAAAGCCACCGGCGTCGTCCTGAGCAGTGGGGAGCAGATTGCCGCGCGCGCCGTAATTTCAAACGCCGATCCGCGCACGACTTTCATGAAGCTCGTCGATCCAGCCGAATTCGATCCCAGCTTTCTGAACAAGATTCGCAATTATCGCGCGCAAGGAATGGTGGCAAAAGTCCATCTCGCTTTGTCCGCCCTGCCTCAATTCCCTGCTCTAACTAACGGTGATGCGGCTGAAAAACTTTCCGGACGCGTTCATATCGGGCCGAACATTGATTACCTCGAGCGCGCATATGATGCGGCCAAGTACGGCGACATGTCACCGCGGCCTTACCTCGACATCACAATGCCTTCATTGACCGATCAATCGCTGGCGCCGGCGGGAGCGCACGTGATGTCGATTCACGCGCAGTTTGCTCCCTATCATTTGAAGAATGGAGATTGGAATTCGCGCTGGGAAGAACTGTACGACACGGTCTTGAACGTGCTTACGGATTACGTACCGGGTTTGAAGGCCTTGATAGCCGGCCGACAAGTAATCACGCCGCTTGATCTCGAAGAGACATACGGCCTCAATGGCGGGCAGATTCATCACGGCGAGATGTCCGTGGATCAACTCTTTGCGTTTCGACCGCTGATCGGTTGGGCGCGATATCGGACGCCAATTGATGGACTATATTTGTGCGGCGCGGGGACGCACCCAGGCGGCGGTGTGACGGGCGTATGTGGAGCAAACGCGAGCCGAGAAATCGTCAAAGACATGAAACGCCGCAAAACGTAACCGCAAAGTAACCCCAGGAATCAACTCCTTGCGATCGCCTGAAGTGAGCGCGGCCGCTGTCCGCCGCCCGCGTCATCGATCCAGCGTCACGTAGTCAATCTGCTGCGCGTCCTTCGCGACTGCCGCCGCCGCTCCTTCCCTGGTCAATGTGAGACGGACGGCCCAGTAGAAGATCGCCAGGGCGAAGGCAATCACGACGACGATGTCCACCCAGTTCGGCAGCAGGTTTCTGGAGCCGTTGCCATAGCGCCCCAGCCATCCGATCAGCACCTGACCTCCGAACCACGGCCCAATCCAGAAGGCGTTTCGGATCGTGTGCTGCGCGCCGGTGCTGGACCACCACGCCCCGATGGAGAACAGAACAAGCCCGACCGCCATGGCGCAGGCGAGCTTCCAAGTGGTCTCAAAACCACCCCAATAGATGATCAGGTTGGCCGAGCAAAAGGCCGCAGGCAGTAAGAGCGCCGGCAGGGGCACACGGTAGGACCGTGGCCGGCCACCATCGACCTTATGGAGCGCCGCCAGCGACACCGGAGCGAAGGCGTACATGATCGCGGTGGCTCCAGTGATAACGCTGACAAGCGCGCTCCAACTTTTGAATGGTCCGAACGCGACTGATCCGACGACGGCCGCCACGATAATGGAGACTACCGGCACGCCCTTGCGGTTTGTTGTAGCCAGTGCGGTCGGCATCTCGCGCTCCTCGCCGAGGGCGTACGAGAGCCGCGCGGTAGTGGTGACATACACGACGCCGGTGCCCGCAGGTGAAATGACCGCGTCTATGATCAGCACCTTGGCGAGCCAGCCCGCGCCAACTGCAAGAGCGAGGGTGTACCACGCACCATAGTCGGACGGGTCAGTGCCGAGCGGCTGGGTCCAGCCCTTGACGATATTCCGAGGATCGAGCCCGCCAATCATCACGATTTGCAGGAGCGAATACAGCACCGCGCCGATTGCCATGGCCGTCAGAATCGCGCGCGACAGATCTCGTTTCGGATTGCGTGCCTCACCGGCGAGCTGGACTGCCTGTTCGAACCCTTGCAAAGCGAACACGACGCCGCCGGTCAGCGCCGCGAAGACGCCATGAAAGCCGAACGGCATGAAGCCACCGCCGGCGTGGAAGTTGGCGGGGTTGAACTGCAGGTAGGCGACGACCGCAATAGCGAGAACGGGTACCGCCGTTTTCCAGATCACAACGATCACGTTGCTGTCGGACAGGAACTTGGCGCCGGCGAGATTGATGGCGGTGAACAGTACCATCAGCGCGAGCGCCACGAGGAGACCCCTTCCGTTAAGTAGGCCGGCGCTGTCGCCCACCTTATTGATCATGTTGAAGTGCTGGTTGACCAAGCCAACGCTGTTCACATAAGTAATGGCGGCCAGCACCTCGATTGGCGCGACGAATACCGCCTGCAGCCACGACGCCCATCCGGCCGTGAAGCCGGCGATCGGACCGTGCGAGTAGTAGGGAAACCTCGCCGCACCTCCCGCAACAGGGTAAGTGGCGCCCAGTTCCGCGTACGTTAGTGCGAGCAGCGCCAGCATGCAGGCCGCGAGGACCCACGACAAGATCGATGCCGGGCCCGCTACTTGCGCCGCGTTGAGCGCGCCTAAGAGCCAGCCCGATCCGATGATTGAGCCCAGCGAGACGAACATCAGTCCGTAGAAGCCGACCGACCGTCGCAATCCCGCGTGATGTTCGTCTTTCATTGTTTCCAGGCGACCAGCGTTTTCCATTTTATATATATACCGGCAGAAGTTCTTGACGCATCCGCGTTGTCGGATTGTTTTGTCTGCACAATCAGTAGTCGCGAAAGAACGTGCGGAGTGTAAAGTGTCAGGTCACAACTTTCAAGCTTTTTGGTGGCACAGCCTGCGGTTGTGGTCGGATTGCGGGCCTTTGGATCACGGACTGAGAGAGATCTGAATCCAGCCCGCTTGCCAAAAAACTCATAGGAGATCGTTGGGCTAACAATTTTCTCTGTGTAACTCTGTGGCTCTCTGTGTCTCTGTGGTGAAACAGCCTAGCAAAGCATTCACCACAGAGGCACAGAGATCGCACAGAGAACCACAGAGAGGAGATCCTAACACTGCGCGAAGCACTTTTCAGCAGTCTACTGGAATATCGAAAGTATCGTCCGAGGAGACTAGGATCTGGTAACCGGCCGCCAGCGGCGCTCTAAGTACTCAGCGACGCGCGTCAGCGGGAACGTCAAGATCAAATAGAAGATCGCCACCACCGGCCAGATGGTCAGCGGCGCCGCGTAATGACTCGCCAGCTCCTGTCCCGTGCGTGCCAGTTCGGTCAGACCAATCACCGAGACGAGTGATGAATCTTTCAATAGGGCAATTCCTTCATTGGTCAAAGGCGGAACGACCCGGCGAAAAGTCTGCGGCAGAATGATGCGCCGCATCGCCTGCGAATAAGTCATTCCCAAAGAACGCGCTGCCTCCATCTGACCCACCTCGATCGACAGAATGCCGGCGCGAAAGATTTCGGAAATATAGGCAGCACTGTTTAGCGTCAGCGCAATGATGCCACTGATGAAAGCCGGCAGGTAAATTCCAAAGTAAGGCAAAACAAAATAAATGAAGAGTATCTGCACCAGCAGCGGAGTGCCGCGCATTATTTCCACGTACAGTGCCGCCGGGGCCTTAATCAGGCGCGACGATTGCACGCGCATCAGCGCCAGCAACAGACCGATTGGCAAGCCGAGGCCCAGACTAAGCATGGCCAGTTTTGCCGTCAACCAGACACCGCGCATGAAGAACGTCAGAGTCCGGCGCACGATCCCCAGATCGAACACTTTTGGTTTGGTTCGCTGGGCTTCTTGTTGCGCGGCCCGTTCCGCGGCTTCGCCAAACCACTTTTCATGAATGCGATCGTATTCGCCGGTCTCTTTGATTTTCTTTAAGGCCTTATTGATCTCCAGCAGCAAATCGTCGCTGCCCTGCGCGAGAGCGATTCCAAACTTCTCGTCGGTAAAGCGACGGCCCACAGTTTTTAGATCGTGAAAGCTCTGAAAGATCATGTATTTGGCTACAGGCGCGTCGATCACGACGGCATCGATGCGTTTGTTCTGCAGGTCGAGCAGTGCCAGGTCGATCGTGTTGTACTTCGCAACCTTGACGCCTTCCCTCTTCTCCAAATCGACCTGCGCGGTGGTATTGATCTGGACGCCGACCTGCTTGCCCTTCAGATCGTCCGGTGATGAGATACCCTGCCTGTCCTGATTAACGACGATCAATTGGCCCGAGTCATAGTAAGGATCCGAGAAGAGCATTGAGGCGCTGCGTTCGGGCGTGATGGTGACTGAAGATATAACTGCGTCAAAGGTGCCATTTTGCAGCGCCGGGAAAATGCCATCGAAACTCGCGTTAACAAAGCGCGCCTTAACGCCGACTTCGCGCGCCACAGCGTTGCCCAGATCGATGTCAAAGCCGGTGTACTGTCCACCTTCAGCAGTTTCAAACGGAGGATAAGTAGCGTCAGTGCCAATGCGAAGCTCGCCAGACCTGCGCACGCGATCGAGAGCGGGTTGGGCCAATAAGGCAGCCGGAGAAAAGAACAAAAGCAGGATCACGGCCACGCAGCGTTGTAGCCGAAACGCGGCGCCGCGTTGACGCGCTGAAGCGCGGGTGGTTTTCGTCACTTTACCGTTCATGCTCTCCCGTCCAGTAGGTTGCGGGTGGGGCAAAACCATGATCCACAAAGTCACACGAAGGTGCACGAAGAGATTGATTCGTGTCATTTCGTGTAACTTCGTGGATCGTTTGTCCCGGTTTCGTCGAGGGTGTCACTAACCTTCCTCCCTAATTCTTCGTGTCATTGACCAGCGGCGCCTCCTCGTCCTGAACACTCTTCATGAAGGCAATCGTCTCTTGCTGTTGCGGGTTGCCGAACACCTCCTGCGCCGTACCCGCTTCGACCGCGCGCCCACCCTCAAAGTAGATCACCTGATCCGAGATCCTCCTGGCAAAGTTCATATCGTGCGAAACGACCACCAGCGTTTTTCCCAGATCGTCCAGGGCTCGCAACACGCGTGCGACCTCCTGGATCAGTTGTGGATCGAGAGCTGAAGTAGGTTCGTCGAACAGAATCACCTCAGGCTCCATCGCGAGCGCGCGGGCGATGGCCACGCGTTGTTGTTGTCCGCCGGAAAGCTGCGCGGGGAAGAAATCTTCTTTCTCACTCAAGCCAACCTTGCTCAAATACTGACGGGCGATGTCGGTTGCCTGGCCGCGCTCCATGCCCTTTACCGTCATCGGCGCCTCGATCGTGTTGCCAAGCACGGTCAGATGCGGAAACAGGTTGAAGTTCTGAAAGACGATACCGACCCGCTCTCGTAGCCGCCGGGTCAATTCTTTTTCTTCCGCACTCGAGAGCTGTTTTTGTTCAGTGCCCAGAACTTCGACGTCACCGATTTTGAGGCTGCCCTGATCAAACCGCTCGAGGCGATTCATGCAACGCAGCATCGTCGATTTGCCACAACCGGAAGGCCCCAGAATAGTCGTCAACTGCGCGTCCTGGATCTGGAAAGTAGCCTGATTGAGGATGGTATTCTTGCCGTATCTCTTGACGATATTAGTGACTTCGATCACGCCGGTTTGAGATCCTTCTCTTGAGATTAAGCAGCCAGCCGCCCCTCCGTCTATTTTGCGTGCGCGGAGTTTGGCACGGAACCCGTCGAAAGGTAAAGGGTCAGGTGCAAATAGCAGAGGGCAAGGACAGCGGAGCAACTCCGCTCTGGCTCTTTGCTCTTGGACCTTTGCCCTCGTAAACTAATCGTCCCATGAACTCAGAATCGAAATCTCGCATCGTCCACGAAAATCTCGACACGACCTTTGTCAATCTCTGGGCGTTGCTCCGCAATTTGTCCCAGCGCGGCTTCATCGGGCGCGTGCGCGTCGAGCTGAAAGACTACACGGCGGATGTGTTCTTGACCGGCTCGAGCACTCCGCTGGTACACGAAATAGATCGCGCGGCGGGCACCGACACACTCGAAGAAGCCGCTCTTCATCGCCTGGTCTTGCGCGTGCGCGAAACACCCGGGACAATCAGCGTTTTTGAGGGGCCTGATGAAGCCGTTGCCGTGCAAGGCACTGCAAATCCGGCAACTGAGACCGACGGATCGAGGTCAGTGCGCGAGAGTCAGGAGCGAAATCCGCTCGTCCATCACGAGCCGGATGAAGAGGCGATAACGGTTTCAGATGAGCCGATACTGCGCTCAACCGAGATAGGCGAGTCTGTCGCGCCAACTGACGAGCCCATGGACGAAATTGAGTGGAGCGCAATTGTAAAGGCGAGCGGCGAATTGATTGGTGGAGTTGAACGCGCTTTGACGGGCACCGTTGCTGACTTCGCTTCGCTCTTTGACGCCGCCCGTTTAGAGTTGGCCGACGATTACACTTTTCTTGATCCCATGTCCGTCACGTTCACTTATTCGAATTCAATCGTAACTTTAACCGCCGAGGTGCCGGCCAATTCTTATGTGGTTGGATTGAGTGAAGCGTTGCGCCGCGTGGTTGCCGGAGTGGCCACCGGAGATCGCGCCCGGCGCGTGCGCGAACGGGTCGCGCTCGAAATGTTTTCGGTCGTCCGCAAGCGCAAAGAGATTCTCGCCCGCTCAGGTTTCCTGCCGCAACTCGATCGGATCGCCGGCACAAAAGTAATCTAAGGGCAGAGATCAGATGTCAGATGTTAGATGTCAGCAATCCAGTGCACAGAAGCGAGGTCTGATCCCCGACGTCTGACATCTGACATCTCACATCTGGCATCTGCTTTCTGACTATGTCGTTCCGCAATATTCTTTTCCCGACCGACTTTACGCCGCATGCGCGTTCGGCGCTGAAATATGCCGCCGCTTTCGCGCGGCACGGCGGCGGGCGCGTGGTTTTGCTCAGCGTCCAGACGGGCAAACTCCCGGCCAACCTGATGACCATGTCTGAGCGACTCCTCGAAGGCGACGCAATGCAGGCGTCGAATCAGATTCGCAGCCAGGTTAAAGAGCTGCTGACCGATCCTCTGTTTGCCGGCCTGGAAGTCGAACCGGTGATCGTCGAAGGCGAACCCGCGCACCAAATAGCCGACGCGGTGCGCGACTATGGCATCGATCTGGTAACGGTAGTCACGCACGGACGTCGCGGGCTGGCGCGCGCGTTGTGGGGCTCAACGGCCGAAGAGATCATCGCCGAAGCGCCTTGTCCGGTGCTGACGCTCAGGCCGCCGCAGCACGACTTTGTCGAACATCTTGGTAAGCAGACCGAAATTCGTCTTAAGCGAATTCTGCTGGCGACACACCTCCGTCCATCGTCTGTCGCTGCTACTAACCTGGCGCGTGAGTTGGCCGCCGCCACCAACGCCGAGCTGCAAGCGATTTATGTCATCGGCGACTACTTCGAACAGATTTCTGAGATGTTTCCGGAAGGCGGGCATTCAGCCCTGTCGCGCATGCGGGCGGAAGTGAAGGAGCGCATGCAGGCGTTTGCCGGCGAAGGCGATGGCCGCGCCCTGACTCATATCGCGGAAGGCCGTCCTTATGCCGAAATTGTCAGGCTCGCTGAAAAACTCGACGTAGACTTGATCGTGATCGGCACCAGCGTGCATGCTTCTCTGTTTGGTGGGGCTCCGGCGCTTGGTTCAGAGATTGAACGGGTGGTGCGTAACGCGCCCTGCCCGGTTTTGTGCGTCCCATCCGGACGCGTTGTGACTCCGCTGCCGGCCTTTGCGCGCACGCAACCGGTGCCGCAGACGTAGAAGAAACCGTAGGCAGGAAGCAAAGGCAGTCTGACGCTGAAAGCGTCAAAGATAATAGCCGGGGCAAGCGCAAAGCTCGCCGCCCCCGGATCACCATCCCACAATGAACGACGACCCTGAAAGAGTCGCATAAGACCAGATTTATGCGACCCCTTCAGGGTCGGATTCGATCGTCGCCCGACCGGGGGCGCTGCCCCCGGCTACTGTCTTTCACGCCTTCAGCGTGAAGAAGTTGACTCACTTACGAAAATCGCTTTATGCGAAGCCTGCTTTTTGCTTTCCGCCCCTTGCCTTTTTACTTAACGTTGGTCCCTTCGATTGGATAGCCCGCGTTCTTCCATGCTGTCAGACCACCTAACAACGCTGCCGCATTCTCGATTCCTTTGGTTTTCAGTTCGAGCACCGCACCGGCGCTCGTATGTTCGGCCGGTCAAGTACAGTAAGCCACGATCATCTTATCCTTCGGCAACTCGTCCAATCGGGACAGAACAGTTCCCGTCGGCATTGAGATCGAGCCCCTAATGTGCTCGTCTTTGTAAGCCGGTTCAGCGCGGGTATCGATGATGAACACGTCGCCCTTTTCATAGAGGGCATGCAAATCCGCCACATTAATTCGGCGGGCGCCGTCAGCCGGCGGAGAAGCCTGCGGTTGTTGACTAGTGGTTGTCGGAGTCTGCGAGAGCAGCGTCTCGTTTGAATTACACGCCAGTCCGCCAATTGCTGCAAGTAATGCCACAGAAACCAGATAAATGATTCGCATATGAATAGTTCCCTTCGTCAATCGATGAATAATTTACAACTTTGCCGAGGAGATTCAAAGCGGCGATATGAGGTCAGTACCACCTGCGTGAGCAGGTGGCTCAAACACTCAACGACGAAGCACCTGACCCTATCGCGCAGCTTGAACGCGGACCCACCGGCTCACGCAGGTGGTACTGACCTCATTCCGCCAAGTGTCGCCAACCCGCTAAAGCACAATCCGCCGGTCGCCCTCTCGTCGCGTCACCCGCTGGCGATCGAGATACTCGAGCAGCGGAATCGCATACTTCCGCGAAATGCCGGCGAGATCCTTGAAAGCGGCAACGTCGATAGCCTGGTGTTTCGCGCCGTGCTCACGCACCCGCCTGGTTAAATCCTCCAACGCCGCCCGGTGAAAAAACATTTCCCCATGGACCTTCACCAGCCGGCCCGAATCTATCAGTAACTGCAGAATTTTCCGTCCCTGTGGCGCCGCCACGCCGCTGCGTTCCAGCGCTTCGTTCAAGCTCGGCGCCGCCAGACCAGCGTCTTGATAGACTTTTTCCAAACGATCGCGCACGCCTGAATCTTCACCAGAGAGTTCGCGCGTATGTTCGCGCAGGCGCACGATCTCTTTTTCTGCGATCAGCGCTTGCTCCTGCTCCAAAATCCCAAGCACGCCGCGAAACACTTCGATCGGCGCGTGTGTAAAGAAGCGCTCTCGCAAAACCTCTTTACCTGGTCCCCGCAACAGCGGCTCACGCTGATGATGCGCGGCGACCTCCTTGAGCACCAATTGCTTTAGTTCATCAAATCGCTTGCGACTTAGTAAAACCCCCTCGGCGTCTACGATTGCCCCGCCGGCCAGCGCTTGATTTGCCGCCGTATTAATTACTTCGTCGCGCCAGGCAGTGCGCGATGCTAGATCCGAGCGTCGCAGTCCATGCTGATCAGCGCCCGCGACAAACACCGCGACTTGCTGCGCGCGATCGCCGGTCGCCAGCGTTTCCAGACGGGCCCGCACGGCCGCGATGTCTCGCGTCCGATGCCGGGGCGCGAACGCGTCGAGCACCTGGCCACCGCCAATCGTAAGCTGCGGCGAGTACGAACGCAGAATGAAGCGATCGCCGAGCACGGCAACGATCGGCGATTCAATCCGAAGCTGGACGACGCCACTCTGCCCGGGTTTGATCTCGCCGCCTTCCGCCAGCACGCGAACGCGCGCCAAAGCTTCCGCGGCGCCGAGGTGGACCCGCACCCGCTGCCGCGAACGCAGCGGCCGCGGCGCATTCTCAAGCAGATTAACCAGCGCATCGACGGCCTGCGTCGGATGCAGGCGGCCGACGGGCGACAGGAGCATGCCCCGCTCCACCGCCGCCGCTTCCACGCCGCCAAGATTGATGGCCGTCCGCTGACCGGCAAAGGCGCTTGAGACGGCCGATCCGTGCACTTGCACGCCACGCACGCGCACCCGCATAGCCGCCGGCAGCAACTCCAACTCGTCGCCTTCCGCGATCTCTCCGGCGATCAGAGTTCCCGTCACCACGGCGCCAAAGCCACGCATAGTAAAAGCACGATCGATCGGCAGGCGCGTCACCAAATCAGAGGAACGCGCCGCGACTGCCAATCCCGTTTCGCGCAGCGCCTCCCTCAGCTCCTCAATTCCCTCGCCCGTACGTGAACTGACGGCGATGATTGGCGCGTCTTCGAGAAATGATCCGGCCACCAACTCCTCGGTCTCTGATCGCACCAACTGGAGTAACTCGTCGTCAACCAGATCTTTCTTGGTCAGCACTACCAGGCCTTTGCGCACGCCGAGCAACCGGCAAATATCAAAGTGTTCGCGCGTCTGCGGCATCACGCTTTCATCGGCCGCGATCACCAACGCCACCAGATCGATCCCGTGCGCGCCGGCCAGCATATTCTTGACGAACCGCTCATGACCGGGCACATCGACAAAGCCGATGCGAACGTCACCCAGATCGAGATCGGCAAAGCCAATGTCGATCGTGATGCCGCGCCGTTTTTCTTCCGGCAGACGATCGGCGTCGACTCCGGTCAACGCCCGCACCAAAGCCGTCTTGCCGTGATCAATGTGACCGGCAGTGCCGATGATGATCGATTTCGCCACGGACTGAATCGTAAATGGTAATTCGTGAATAGTAAATTTGCTGGGCGTTGGGGCCCGTCGAAGCCTCGTGTCGGCGCTTGGCCTTTCCGACGACTCGGAACCTGGCGGCGTTGAAATCTACGCAAATCGGAACAAAGGCAACTTTGTGAAAGTCGTAAGCCGTGACGGACAAGAGCAGACGATCAAGCCTTAATGCCTGATCCGTCTCCGGCGCCGTCAATGGAAAGAGCGCAGGTCGCGTTCTCTAACTTGTTCGACGTAGCGCAGGTTTGAATGCAATAATCGCCGCGCGAATCGACTCTGAAGGGCGGTGCTCATTCATATGAAACCTCTGGTAACTCTTGTTGTTGGTCTGCTGCTTATCGCCGTAGTTTGCTTCGCCGGAGAGCCGAGCAGGTCTGCCCATGCTCTCTCAACCTTCGAAACTCGTTGCGGGTGGTTCACCAATCCTACGCCGGCAAACGCCTGGCTCTACGATCGAAACGGCGAATGGATAATAGGTACGCAGGGCGGGCACCAGGCCGAGGGCGATTGGCCAAGTTTTAAACCGAAGCAATGGGTACACACGAACGGCAGCAGCTACGGTTACGGGTGCGCGTGTCTGCAAGTTCGCGTCAACAAACAAACTCACGAAGTATTGGAGATCAAGAGTTCGCATGCGCGGTCGCTCGTTCAATGTCGTCAGGATCCCGCGTTGAAGAAATGGAAGCGAATGTAGAAATGTCCGCTGTTGGATCGCTCGGCCGGGCAACTTAATCACGGAACCGATTGAATGTGGACTAACCTCGACATCGAACATAAAGGGTCATTCAGCGTTCGATCAGCCGGCCTTGGTAACCAAAAAGGTCGCCCATCTTTTTGGTGAGGCCGGGCGCGCATCAAACGCGAGCCAGTGGCGTGTTCGACAGTCAGGTTAGGAGATTAATCATGACCGCTGCGGAAATTGTGAAACAACTTAAACCGCTGGGCAAAGACAGTTATAAGAAGGTGCTCCTCAATCACGGTGTGAAGGAACCCGTCTTTGGCGTGAAGATCGAAGACCTGAAAAAAATCCAGAAGAGGGTGAAGAAGGACTATCAACTGGCACTCGATCTGTACGACACCGGCATTTACGACGCGATGTATCTGGCGGGCCTGGTCGCCGACGATCTCAAGATGACGAAGCGCGACCTTCAGCACTGGGTTGCGAAGGCCAATTGCGCCGCGGTCAGCGAGTTCACCGTACCTTGGGTGGCGGCCGAGAGCACGCGTGGCCGCGAACTGGCCCTGGAATGGATCGAGTCCAAGCAGGAAAGCGTGGCGTCCACTGGCTGGGCGACCCTCAGCAGCCTGGTGGCAGTCAAGGACGACGCCGACCTCGATCTGGCTGAACTGAAACAACTACTGCAGCGCGTGCAGAAAACGATTCACCAGCAGCCGAACCGCGTCCGGCATGTCATGAACGCCTTTGTCATCGCGGTTGGCAGTTACGTGCGTGCGTTAACGGATGTGGCTCTACAGACCGGGACGAAGATCGGCCCGGTTACCGTGGACATGGGCGGCACAGCGTGCAAAGTTCCGTACGTCGCGGATCAGATCCAAAAGGTCCAGAAACGCGGGGCCCTCGGCAAGAAGCGCAAAACGACGAAATGCTGAGCGGCTGAGTGCTTCGCCGGCGCTCAGGTTCGTGGGTTCTGCTGTGCCCAACCAAACGCTGCTGAGTTCGTTGTTGTGATTGAATTGGGAACCGGTTCAGGTTACCCAAGCCTGGCAAGTAGCTGGATCGGGGCTCGGATCGCCCGTTCAATTCTAACGTTGGGCCACATCAGTTGTCTCATGGTAGGATCGCGCCAGAGGTTACACCCATGACATTCACTGTCGAATATGAACGCGAGGATGATGGCCGTTGGCTGGCGGAAATCGTTGAACTTCCGGGCGTGCTTGCCTACGGAAGATCATCGGATGAGGCAATCGCCAGAGCTCAGGCTCTCGCTTTAGGCACGCTTGCAGATCGACTTGAACATGCTGAAGGCGCACCTGAGTTTCACGGTCGCCAGAATCTCAGGGGTTTCCGTCTAATTCACTGATTGCGTTGAGGTTGTGGAGACCACAGTTGAGACTCAGAGTCTCAAGCGAGAGGCTCAGAGTCTCAACCGACAGGGTCAAGGTCTCAATCGAGAGACTCTGCCAGTGAGGCGAGAGGTCGGGCGTCTCAACCGAGAGACTCGCGGTCTCAACGTCCAGTTGTAAGGACTAAGGCGAGAGAGTCCGCCTCTCGGGCGATGCATTCAAAGACTCACAATAGAGACCTGGCGCCCGAATGATGCGACGCCAGATCGCGACGATGCAATTCCCAGCGGCCACACCGCGAAACTGATCGACAGAAATGACGTTAAGGTGAGCGACAACGGCTTTGTGGTGCCGAAGAGCGTGGCGAATGATCTGGGTGCACAAGCGGCTGCAACTACAACCCTGACCGTCGCCACGGGCTTTGCCTCAAAAGTCGATTTCGGTGGTAACGAGTTTCGTGTTTAATTCGTGTGACTTCGTGGATCCTTTCTTTTGTCCGGAAACTAAGAATGATCCACGAAGTCACACTAATCAACACGAAGCAAACACTCCTGCCTCGAGCTAGTTCCGACTTTTGAGACAAAACTGCTGGAGGAGGCTTTGACAATCCGGTTAAAAGAAACAGTTGGGAGGATCGCTTTGCTCTACATGATCATCGAGCACTTTAAGAATCAGGATCCCGTACCTGTATATCGCCGTTTCCGCGATCAAGGCCGGCTGGCTCCCGAAGGGTTGCAATACATCTCAAGCTGGGTCGATGAGAATCTTCAGAGTTGCTTTCAACTGATGGAAGCCGAGCATCGCAAAGATCTCGACGAGTGGATCTCCAAGTGGAACGACCTGGTTGAATTTGAAGTTTACCCGGTAATTTCCTCAAAGGAGGCGGCTGAAGCACTTTCATCACGTCTCTGAACAAAGAAGCCTGCGCACCACTCTTTAACCGGCGCTCCTCAGCGATCCTCCGCTCGCCCGATGTAAGTTATAATCACCTCATGAACTGTCCTGTCTGCAAAACAACCGAACTAATTACAGCCGCGCTGGATGAGAATCTTACTTCCCTGAGTTGCATCGATTGCGAGGGGCACTGGATCCGCGGGGCTGAATACTGGAAGTGGGTGGAAAACCACCGCTCTGAACTGGCGGAACGTCTGCACGAGACCGAAAGCCTGTCGCTGACTGAACCTGGCCTGCCCATCGACTGTCCGGAATGCCGCTTCCGCATGGTCAAGTATCTGGTTGGACGCGGTCTCGACTTTACTCTGGATCATTGCCAGGGTTGTAAAGGTATCTGGCTCGACCGGAATGAATGGGAGGCATTGAAGAAACGCAATCTGCACGACGACCTGAACACGATGTTCACTTCATTCTGGCAGAACGAGGCCCATCGTGAAGCCCGGAAGAAACGCATGGAAGATATCTACATCGGCAGGTTCGGCGCGGACGATTATGCAGAGATTAAGCGGATCCGCTGGTGGCTGGATACCAAAACAACCCGCGAGGAACTGATCGCCTATCTCACTGACCGAGATCCATTCGCGGCGTAATCTTTTCTCGCTCTCCATTGGAGCGGGGCCGGGGTAAGGGGTTGAGCGATACACGCACTTCGACCTTACAGCGAAAGGGAGAAAGAGCCGATGGATACTCAGGCTTACCTGAACCGAATCAACTACTCCGGCCCTACTATTCCCAACGCCGAGACGCTACGACTGTTACAAGTGGCACATCTGCAAACCATTCCTTTTGAAAATCTGAGTATTCATGCGGGCGAGCCGATCGTTCTTAATGATGATGCGTTGTTCCGAAAAATTGTCGACCGGCGGCGCGGCGGCTTTTGTTACGAGCTCAACGGTTTGTTTGCGGCGCTACTGCGGGATCTGGGATTTGCAGTGGAGATGATTTCAGCCCAGGTGGCGAAAGCTGACGGCACTTTCGGTCCTGACTTTGATCACATGGCTCTGGTGGTCACGCTTGCCGAACGCTGGTTGATAGATGTTGGTTTCGGCGATTCGTTTTTGGAACCACTACGGCTTAACGAAGCCGACGAACAGGTTCAGGGTCAACGCGCCTTCCGTATATCTTCCGAAGGGGACTATCTGGTGCTTGAGCGTCGCTCGAATGAAAATCAGTCGGAGCGGCAGTATCGTTTCACTCTCACGCCATATCAGTATCCCGACTATGTCGCGAGGTGCCGGTATCATGAAACATCGCAGCAATCACACTTCACCCAGGAGCGCATCTGCTCACGCGCGACGCCGGAAGGCCGAATTAGCTTGAGCGGGCTGCGTTTCATCACGACCGATGCCGGCGGCGAACGGCAAGAACGGATACTGTCGAATGAGAAAGAATATGCGAGGACGCTGCGCGATCATTTCGGCATTGTTATGGCGACGTGACTGTGAACTGTGGGAGCGTTGGGTTAATGGACTTTCTCTGTGCTACCTCTGTGGGCCTCTGTGTCTCTGCGATAAAATGATGCGGCAAACACTCACCACAGAGGCACAGAGAGTATCCACTAACGCTGCTCGAAAACACTTTTTCAGCAGGCTGCTTAGGCATTCCGCCTGAAGGCGGTACTCCGAACGCTCTACATGAACATCCAGCAAGCCTATACAGATTGGTCTGACACCTACGATCAGGATCGCAACCTGACGCGCGATCTCGACGCGATTGTCACGAAAGAAATATTGGCGAACCTGCGCTGCGAGTCGATTCTCGAGATTGGCTGTGGCACCGGAAAGAACACGGCGCTGCTGGCCCGGATTGGCGGGCAAGTTTTGGCGATCGATTTCTCACCAGGCATGATCGAAAAGGCCCGCGAGAAACTCTCGCTCGCTAACGTTACCTTCAATGCAGCGGACATAACGCACGCATGGCCTGGTAAGGATCAGTCATTCGATCTGATCGTCTGCAACCTCGTGCTCGAATACATCTCGGATCTTTCCTTCATATTCGCTCAGGCCTTCCGGGTCCTCCGCGTCGGCGGACGTTTTTTTGTTTCCGAGTTGCATCCGTTTCGGCAGTATCTGTGGACCCAGGCCAAGTTCCAACGAAATCAAGTGACGA
>Ga0137404_10001432_pt1 | contig 15723 bp, 16 predicted proteins | sample CZOMad2_1_16fung_FD_108285 | JGI IMG/M metagenome (GOLD analysis project Ga0137404, IMG submission 108285) | Vadose zone soil fungal communities from Angelo Coast Range Reserve, California, USA - CZOMad2_1_16fungal (Illumina Assembly) | ecosystem: Environmental > Terrestrial > Soil > Vadose...
CGCGGTGGCAAGGTTCACTTCATCCTGCCGACGAACATTGGCGCGGTTGAAGTGGTTGCAGGCATCCCGGAGAATGTAGCGCTGGAAGCCGTGGAGTACGTGCGCCGCATTTCGGCGAGACAATAGTGATGACGGTCACGGAGCCAGAAGCAGCCGAGAAACAACGCACCCAGGGCGCAAGCCCCGAAGGTGCCGCGAGTCCGCAGGCAGCAGCGCAGGCGGTTCGCCAGATGTTTAGCGACATAGCGCCCCGCTATGATCTGCTCAATCACGTTCTCTCCATGAACGTCGATCGCCTTTGGTGGTGGCGCGCTGCCAAGAGGTTCGATGCGATCCTCAGGGATCCCGCCGCGCGCGTTCTCGATCTGTGCTGCGGAACCGGCGACATGGCATTCGCCTTACAGCGTCGCGCTCAGACCGGAGCGCAAATCATCGGTGCCGACTTCGCGCATCCCATGTTACACCGGGCGGCACTCAAGTCTTCGGAAATGGCCAAGCGACCAGGCTGGATCGAAGCCGACGCCTTGCAACTCCCGTTCACGGATTCTGCATTTAGCCTGGTGACCTCCGCGTTCGGCTTCCGGAATCTAGCAAGTTACGACGATGGCCTGAAGGAAATCCTGCGCGTGCTCCGTCCAGGTGGAGAGTGTGGCATCTTGGAGTGCAGCGAGCCGGAGGGCGCCCTCGGTGCAGTCTACCGGCTATATTTTCGCCACATCTTACCGAAGATCGGTACGGCGCTTTCAGGGGTAAGCGGTCCCTACGATTACCTTCCCAACTCGGTCGAGCGCTTTCCCAAACCTCCCGAGATGCTGGAGCGAATGCGAGCCGCCGGATTCTCCGAAGCAAAATGGACGCCCTACACACTCGGCATTGCCGGATTATTTTGGGGACGGAAGTAGCTTGAGGATCGATTGCTGATCCGACCCAGGATTTGTCATCCCGACCAACGCGAGGGATCTGCAGTTGGGCCCCTTGAAGGCGGTATGTTCGAAGGCGGCACCTCCAGGACCAACCAGCGCTAATTCCTATTATGGAACGTATCCCGAAAAGCGTCCTCAATCGTATATTGAATGACTTCTGAATACTTAGGCCCCAGCCAGGTCTGCAAGTGGCTGGTATCCATAATGTATTCACCAGTCATGTAGGGAAGCGCTTCCGGCGGAATCGCTGAAATGCCGGATTTCCAGAGCGCCTCGAGCACCATGCGGCAGGCAAACATGCCCGGCATGCGCAGTAGCTTAGCCTGCGCCAATTCCACACAGCGCCCATAAGTCAGCGCAGGCCCGCGCCCCGCGACGTTCAGGATGTTAAGCCGTTGCGTTTCCGGCTCGGTCAGGCCAGCGATGTGGGCAATCAAACGCGCCACATCATCGACATGCACGAACTGAATCTTCTTTTCCTGGAATCGTGGATTCCGCGGAAGCATACACGGCAGCCGCTTGCCTTTGGCGCGAAGCTTCTCTGCCCATCGCCCTTTGCCGTTGGGTGTGCCGCGAAATGCCCCTACCATGTAGTTATCGACGGAAGCCCCGGTAAAAATGTGAGGCCGCAGTAAATACACGCTGGACTGAGGCAATGACGGCGCCCAAGTCTGCACCACCTCGTCTGCTTCCTGTTTGTGAATGGCGTAGGGCAGCGTGTGCGCCCCGAGGCGCGTTTCCTCAGTGACAGGGCGTGGCAATTCGGGCCCATAGGCAGCCACACTGCTCAAGTGAATGAACTTGCGGACGCTGTTGTAGCCGTTCCGATTGGTTTCCGAAACCGCTTCAAGAACACGAGCCGTGCCCGCCACGTTGATCTGCCACATCCGGTCAAGGTCGAGCACGCCCGCGCGGACAGGATCCAAAATAAACGCCAGGTGCACCACTGCAACCGGACGAACCTTTTGGAACAGATGAAACAGCTCGCGACACGACTCTTCCTTGCCGAGGTCCAGACTGACAAACTGCGCGACAGTAGTCTCCGGCGGAGCCAGATCGACAGCCGTAACCGAGTACTCCGCAAGCAGCGGAAGCAGCCGACGGCCTAAATTGCCGGCTGCTCCGGTTACGACAATCGACGGCTTGGTATCGCTCATTCCTGGGTCAAACTACTCTGGGCCAGCGTTTCTGGTTCATCGTCTCTTAACTAGCGCCTCAGTTGGAGGGAGGACCCGATTGCGGCTGACGGCCCGGTCCACCCGGGGCCGCTGCTGGCTCCGGCGGCCCGAAGTAAGCATCGTTCAAGGTCGTCGTGCCGATTTCCGACACAGCCTTCTGAGCTTCCTGCATGCGCTCGTTCTTCATCGCCGTCTTCACGTCGTTCTTGGCTTCCTCGAAGGAAAGCGTCGTCTTCGTGCCCATCTTATAAACGAAAAACGCTCGTGAATCGGGAATCAATTCCGAAACGTCACCGCTCTTCAGGTCAAAGATATTCGGTGGCAGAGTGGCGCGAGTGGCCTTCGGCACTTTCGTATCCACCGGTGCGCCCTTGATGTTTGCGGCGGCAAAAGCCTCAGCCTGGAGCTTGGCAAAATCCTCGCCGGCAGCGGCGCGGGCGCGCAGCTTGGCGGCCAGAGCAGCCATGCCAGCTTCGTCAGCGACAACGGCAGTCTTCGGCTTCGCAGCGGTGGCCTTGGCTGGTGCGGCTTTGGCGCCAGCCTTTGCGGCGGCAGCTTTCGCCGCAGCCGTAACAGGTTTCTTCGCGGCCGGCTTGTCGGCGTCGTCCTTGTCGCCCTTGGTCGCGTCCTTGTCTGCAGGTAGCGGGGTTTTAGGGATGATCAGACGCTCCACGTCCGCTTGTTCGTAATTGGCTTTGTGGTCGTTGTAATACTTCTCGGCGTCGGCATCGGTCACATTGCCAGCCTGTTCCTGCATGCTGTCGCGGAGCTCACCGGCAAGGGCCTGCATCACGGCGATTTTCGTACGCACTTGCACGCGTGCCGACTTATCCAACCCGCGCTTCTTGGCTTCAGCAGCCATGGTCAGGAGTTGCCCATAGCTAGTGCCAACCTGGCGCTGCTGCGGCAGCTTCATCTGCGGCTGGAAAGCCTGGATAATCCCCTCAAACTCAGCTTTCGTAATGACGGTGGTGCAGTCAGCGGCTGGCGGATCGCACACGCCTTTAATGGTGACGACCGGCGTCTCCGGAGGCAGGGTAGTAGCAGCCGGGGTAGTCGCGGCAGGTTGGGCGGGTGGCACAGTGGTCGCGGCTTGGCCGAAGACCATCGAGCAGCTTAGGATGAGAGCGAAAAAATGACGAACAATCACGTAGCACTTCCTCCAATACAAGATCGCCGATCGAAGATCGGACAGATGCAAGATCTTCGAACACAAGATCTGCGAATACAGGATCTTCGAATATAAAGATCAGCCGGTAGGAGCTTAGCCAATATTCAAGATGCGCCTTCATCGTAGCATATGGGCTGTTTTAGGGCCCTGCGCCAGTGCAACTTGGCGCGGATGAGTTGGCGAAGATGACTTGGCGAACATGAAAGGAGAGGCGATAATCAAAGCCACTCTCCATGTCGACCGAGATCCACGACGAAGCCCCGACCAGGATCCAATCCGACACCCAAGCCCTGCGCAGGCAGATGCGCACCGAGAAGCGCTCCGTCGCCGGCAGCTCGGTCTTGGCAGCGATGGTCATCACCATCCTCAAGGTGCTCGTGGGGTTCACCACCGGCTCCTTGGGCATCCTTTCCGAAGCCGCTCATTCCGGCCTCGACCTCATCGCCGCCCTGGTTACATATTTTTCCGTCCGCGTCTCCGACAAACCCGCTGACGCCGAGCATCAATACGGCCACGGCAAGGTGGAAAACTTCTCCGCTTTCATCGAAACCTTCCTGCTGCTCCTAACCTGCGTCTGGATCATCTATGAAGCCCAACATCGCCTCTTCTTCCGCAGCGTCGAGATTGAACCCTCCGTCGCGGCCTTTGCGGTGATGTTCCTGTCGATGGCGGTCGACTTCTGGCGCTCGCGTGCCCTAGGCAAGATTGCCGTCAAGTACGACAGCCAGGCCTTAGAAGCCGATGCCCTCCATTTCAGTACAGACATCTGGTCGAGTTCCGTTGTGATCCTAGGTCTGGCTCTGGTTGCGATCGGTCGCCGCGCAGGCATCGCATGGCTGAAAGACGCCGATCCCATCGCGGCCCTGTGCGTTGCCGGCGTGGTGATCTTCGTAAGTTGGCGACTAGCGCGCCGTACCATCGACGCATTGCTCGACGCCGCTCCGCTCGGCGTCCGTGCCGGAATCATCCACGCCGTCACTAGTGTCGAAGGCGTCGTCGAGGTCGACCGAGTCCGTATCCGCAAGGCAGGAGACCGCTACTTTGTCGACCTATCTGTAGCTCTCCCGCGCGTCGTCACCTTCCAGCGTTCTGAGCAGATCGTGAGCGCCGTCACCACCGCCGTCCAGAACCTTCTCCCCAACGCCGACGTCATGGTCCACTCGCTAGCCAGGCCGCAAGTCGACGAAAGCATCTTCGACCGCATCCGCGCCGTCGCCACGCGCCACAACGTCAACGTGCACGACGTCAGCGTGCAAGATCTCGAAGGCAAACTGCACGTCGAGCAGCACCTCGAACTCAACGAGAACTTCGAACTCAAAGAAGCTCATGACCGCGTAACCCAACTCGAATCGGAGATTCGCGCTGAAGTTCCCGAAGTCGTCACCATCCTCACCCACATCGAAAGCGAGCCCGCGACCATCGAGGCGGGTGAGGAAGAAATCGCCGACGCCGCACTGGAAAAGAAATTCAAGGCCATCGCCGCCGGCTTTCCTGAAATCATCGACATGCACGACGTAAAAATCCGTCGCGTCCGGAATCGCCTCTATCTCTCCTGCCACTGCACGCTCCCCGACGGAATGCAGCTCTCCCGCGTGCACGATGTCCAAACCGAACTCGAGATTCGCCTCAAGCAAGCGGCCCCACAGTTGTTTCGAGTCCTCATCCACCCCGAACCAGTGACGGACAACCTGCGGTGACCTGTCATCACGGATATATCTCGCAGCGGCTCAACAAGATCGCTGGGTCCCCCACTCAAGCCTTCTGTTGGCTTGAGTGGGGATTTACGCTCATCGAGAACAAGTGTTTTTTGGGCGCTGCAGGCGAGTCATTTATGAAGCTATTTCCGGCGATGGCCGGACTCTTTTGGAGGTTCTTCTCGTGATTTCCGCCAATGCGGTTTGGGTCGATCACTCAAGATTCGTAGGCCTCGCCGGCAGCCGCCACTCCATCGTGATGGACGGCGGGTCCTCCGAGAAATCCGCCAGCAGCCCCATGGAACTGGTGCTGATCGCTCTCTGCGGATGCACCGCTACAGACGTGACCAGCATTTTGCAAAAAAAGCGAGAGCCCTTCACCACCCTCGAAGTCCGCGCCGAAGCCGATCAGGCCCCCGAACCACCAAAGATCTATACCCACATTCGCCTGATCTATAAAGTGCGAGGTAACGTTACGAAAAAAGCCATGGAAGACGCCGTGCGCCTTTCGAAAGAAAAATACTGCTCGGTCTCCGCCATGTTGGGGAAGACTGCCACCATTACATTCAAGATCGAATATGAGTAAAATCCCGCGCCGTTAGTGGGCTCGAGGGCATCCAAACACCATGGAAGAAAGCCCCATGCAAGATGCTAGCTCTGGCCAACCGAAAATCGTAATCTTCACCCAACCTGGCTGACCGCCCTGCCACGTTGTCACGGCATTCCTCTCGGAGAGAGGGATCGTGTTCGAAGAGCGCGATGTGTCCCACGACGCCGCCGCGGTCCGCGACCTGACCCAAAAATACAAAAGCCGCTCCACGCCAACTCTCGTGATTGGCCCGCCAACCAGCGAAGAGGTTATGATCGGTTTCGATCCGGATCGTCTGAATCAACTGCTGAGACTGTAGTGCAGCGTGCTTCGCCCATAGCCCGGAAATTCTAGCTAACTTCAGGAGCGACCTTGTGAACAAGAACAGCATACTCATCGCATTGTCGGAAACCCCGAACACGAAATTCGGCAAGGAAGATTTTGTCAGCCAGTCTTTCCCACAGAAGGTTTTCTCCGCGATTTGGGCGGTCGAGTCCGAAGTTAACAACGGTGGTTTTTCACAGTACTTTTCGAATTCCAGCGCCGAAACTGCGCCCTTCGTCGAAACTGCACTTGAATCTATCGGAGCCCCAAAGACTGCCGATATCTGCAAGCGGGCCATCGCATGCGCTTTTGCTGGGGGCCTGCCCGAGAAAGGGGATGATATCTCTTCTGCTGCCGCGGATTTCTCGGACGAGCTTCTTGAAGCCCTAGAGCCTCTGGACCAAGAGTTCTTTTCGTATCCCCATGACCTTACCGACCTTTTGTTTGCCTATGTCTCGCAACATCCGGAGGAGTTTGGACCGTTGCCGAAACCGGATGCCGCATAGATCGCGATAACACTGAATTGCACAACGCCCGTTTCTTCCCGTCCCTGCAGTTCACCACACCCCGTGCCCGCTCAACGCCACCCAATCCGCGGATTCGTCTACATCGCCCTGGCCACCCTGCAATGGGGAATCGCCGCGAGCCTCGGCCGCGCCGTCTTCACTGGTAGACTCCGCATCGGCGGAGAAGTAGTAGGCGCGATCAACCCGCTCCTAATCGCGCAAGGCAGAGTTACATTCTCCTGCCTGGCGCTCCTAACCATCCTGATCGCACGCCGCGGAGTCCGCGCGCTACTCCTCCCAAAGCGCGACCTCCTGACCATGCTCCTCATCGGCACGTTCGGCATGGCAGCCTCGAACTACTTCTATTACTTGGCCATCGAGCGCACGAACGTAGCCACAGCCATCATCGTGCAATACACAGCACCGGTGTGGGTGCTACTTTACATGGTGGGTCGCGGCCTGCAGAAGCCGACCCTTCAGCGAATCGGCGCAGTGGGACTAGGCATCGTGGGAATTGCTCTTGCCATTGATCTAGTCCACGGCAACGCGCTTCGCCTCGACGCGATAGGCGTGGGTGCTGCCCTGTTAGCAGCATTCTCATTCAGCTACTACAACATCGCTGTGCACGATGTCCTAACCCGCCACGACCGCTGGAAGGTCCTGCTCTGGGCAGTGCTGATTGCCTCAGTATTCTGGCTGGTCGTGAATCCACCCTGGAAAATCGTAGCCGCCGGTTACTCGCGCCCGCAGTTCCTATTCCTTGCCCTCTTCTCGCTAATCTCCATGCTGGGCCCATTCTCCTGCTACTTCTCAGGCCTGCAACATTTGGAACCAACACGCGCGGTGGTCACGAGCTGCCTGGAACCCGTGTTCTCCATCGTGATCGCTGCGATCTTCTTAAGCGAGCGCGTGAATATCACACAGATCGTCGGAATTATTCTGGTGCTCGGCGCGATTATCCTAGCCCAACTACCCGACCGCGCCGACCCAGCAGCGATGCTGGTGGAACCAATCGAGTAGCAGGTTTGAGCTCCACCCAAACCCAAGAATTTGTCGTCCCGATCAACGGAGAAGCTTGCCCTGAGCCTGCCGAAAGCCCGTCCTGAGCTTGTCGAAGGGGGAAGGGGGGATCTGCAGTTCGGCTTTTGGGTGGAGCAGCGCTTCAGCGCTGCAATAGAAGCACGGTGAGATACGCCTTTAGGCACTGAGGTATAAGGTTGAGTCACGCATTACTCAGTCCCTCGCGCCGAGCGATGGCCGCCCCAAAACCACCCGCAACTTCTGATACCGCTTCGCCGCACGAACATCATTCCCAATCTGCTCTCGCAGCGCCTCCGGCGAAGAAAACTTAATCTCAGCGCGCAACCGCCGCAGAAAAAACACTTCCACTTCTGTATCCTCACTCAAATCGACCGGATGAAAGTCCAGCAGATGAGTCTCAATGGCAAACGATTCCGCTCCAAAAGTTGGCCGATTCCCGACATTGGTAACGGAGTCAAACATCTCATCCCCTACCCGAGTCCGCGAGACATAAACCCCATTCTGCGGGACCAACTCGGAATAAGGCGCCAGATTGATGGTCGGAACAGTATATTTCGACCCATATCCGCGTCCATGAACAGGCGAAGAAAGCACACTGAACACGCGCCCCAGCAAGTGTCGTGCGAGATGTACCTGACCGTCATGCAACAACTTTCGGATCGCGCTGCTCGAAACCTCCATCCCGCGCAGCCGCATTTCCGGATACGAAAACACCTCAAACCTAAACTCGCGCCCAAATTCGGCGAGCGTATGGATGTCCCCTGCCCCTTTGTTGCCAAATCGGAAATTGAAGCCTTCATGAATTTCGCGTGTGTGCAGGGCATCGCATAGGATCTTTTGCGCGAACTCGCGAGCCGTAGTAAGGCGCATGGCTTCGTCGAACGGAAGCAGGACCACCGCATCAAGGCCGGCCTCGGCAAACAAGCGCAGTTTTTCGGGCTCGGGCGTCAAAAGCTTAAACGACGACCCCGGTCGCAAATAGCGCGCCGGATGCGGATTGAACGTTACCGCCACGGAGAGGCATCCTTGCGCCTTCGCCCGCCGCACCATCTGCTTCACCATGTGCCGGTGTGCGCGATGAATCCCGTCAAAGTTCCCCACGCTGACGATGGCAGGCCCAAACCCAGGCGGAATCTCGCTGAGCTGACGAAAGACTTGCATCTAGATTTCAAACTCCAGCTTCAACCCGTCGTATGCGAGTTGCACGCCGGCGGGGAGGCCCCGGTTGGTCTCCTCGTGTGGCAAATCATGACAGATATGCGTGAAGAAAGTGCGCCGCGCCCCCAAATGCTCCGCAATGCGCAAGGAGTTCGCAATATTGGAATGCGTAGGATGGGGTTTGTGCCGGAGCGCGTCAAGAAACAGCACGTCCAAGCCATGCAGCTTCTCCATAGAACGCTCAGAAATCTCGGAAAAGTCCGTCAGATACGCAGCCGAGCCAAAGCGGAAGCCCCAGACCTCGGCATCCCCATGCAGCACCGAAATAGGCTCAAAGCGCGCCCCAAACAACTCAAGCGTCCCCTCCAGGGGTTTGAGTTCCACTTGCGGAAGGTTGCCGAACTTATAGACCCCGTCAAAGGCGTACTGAAACATGGAGCGAATAATGGCGGAATGCTCCGGCGCAGCGTAGAGAGGGATCTTGTTAGGCTGCAGAAAGCTCAGTGGCCGCAGGTCGTCCAGTCCCAGCACGTGGTCCGCATGTGCATGCGTGTAGAGCACAGCATCAATCTTGCGGACCTTTTCGCGTAACGCCTGCTCGCGGAAGTCCGGAGTAGTGTCAATCAGTACAGTGTTCCCGCCGAAATCGATGAGAACAGATGGTCGCGATCGCCGATCCCGCGGGTCCGTCGACTGGCACACCGCACACTCACACCCCAGAGTCGGCACACCCATCGACGTGCCGCTACCGAGAACAGTGAGAGTGGCATTCATTCCAGCCGGCTAGCGAATCAGCGGACCCGATCCAACCGAGCCTGATCCAACAGAACTCGGTCCGCCGGGGCCTGCCGCTCCAGGACGCGGCCCACGCGCCAGCGCATTCGTGACCTCGAGATACGCCATGCGCAGCTCGTAGAGCGCGTTTTGCAGGAAGTTCTGTTCGGCGGAAGTCAGGTTGCCCTTGGTCTTGTCCGCCAGCAGCCCAACCGTATCGATCGTCTGCCGGGCGCTAATAATGTCGAGACGCGGCTGCCCATTCGGCTCGTGCGCCAAACCGAGCTGCATCAGCGCAGTCATATACAGCGATCCGAGAAAACGTTCAAACGTTACTTCCAAATCCGCACCCGGCCCCATCTCCTTGCTGATTGCCTCATCCATGGACCGATTGGTTTCCTGGTAGGCATTAGCCTGGGCAGACTGCTGTTCAGCGGATGGTGGCGGAGGTGCATCCGCCGGCGGTTGCGCAGTCTCGGCGGAAGGATTCTCAACTCCGCGAATCGCGGTCGGTTGGGGATCGTCGGTGATCAATCTCATGCTGGCTTCGTTAGCGCTATCAGCTTCAGGACGCAACTCGCCATCCGTGGAAAACAGCCGTCGGTCCGATACTGTAAAACTCTCTTCTTCTCTTCTCTTTGCCATGGGGGACTCTCTGGATTGCTCTCCAATCCCGTTCTCTAATGTTGCAGAAGTTCTCGAAATGGAAGCTCGTGTCGCTCCACTGCCGCTCCGTGAATGGTCAACGTCTTACCGAACGCTTCGCGCCGTAAATAGCCCAACCCGATCCACCGGTTTTTTTCTGGCCCGGAAAAATTGGCCGTACTCGTAATCTCGCCCACTTCCTTGCCGTCAGCCTCAATCTTATCGCCCGCCACGCAAGGCGCCGTCAGCTCAAAGCCCGAAAACACTCGATGCACCTGCCCCCGCGAGCGAATGCGCTCGACAATTTCCTGGCCTACATAGCATCCCTTGGCGAAGTGCAACGCCCGCTCCTGCCCAGTCTCCTGCGGCAAATCGCGCTCGCGGATGTCCTCGCCAAACACCGGAATTCCCGCAGCCATCCGATAAAGCCGTTGTGCCGCCGCGCCCACCGGCGCAGCCCCAGCCCGCTCTAACGCTTCGATCGCCACGGGAACCTGTTCCGGAGCGACCCAAATCTCGTACGCCTCGCCCTTCCAGGCCTCCGTACGGACCAGCGTGATCTCCGAACCCTGCCAAGTCAAACCGCTGAATTGCAGTGGCTCAAGCCCCGGTACCGCAATGCCTGCGGCCTCCAAGACCGCCCTGGCCTTCGGTCCCTGTACACCGATAGCAGCCAACTGATTGGTACCGTCCTCAATCACCACATCGTCCATGACGATGTAATGATCAAACACGCCAATCAACCTGGCACCGTGTGCCCGATCCACGTCCAGCACGATACGATCGCCCCGATTGAAGGCATACAAATCGCCCTGAATCCGCCCCTGAGCATTCAGCAGAAACGCATACAGCCCATGATCCGCGGCCAGATCCCGAACGTTGTTCGTCACCATTCCGTTCAGCCAGCGCGTCCGGTCTTCGCCGCTGACAAACACCTTCCCGCGACTGTCGAGGGTGTAAACACCACAACCATCGACGAGCCCTCGGAATTCAGTAAAAGCGCTCGGATCGACTGCATCCGCCAACCCGACCCGCACCTCGGTCGTTTCGCTCTCTGAAGCGCCGCTGTGAAGATGAGCAAACATCGGTACACTCGATTATAGCCGAGACCCCGAATGCTCGAATCCACCCACGCCCCATACTCCGCACGCCTAAAAAGAGTGTTCCGGAGAGCCAAGAAACGCCTTTCCCGTGCACTATTGTTAGCCCTCGCGGCTCTATCCACCCTATCTTCTCCCGCCCAGACATCGCCGCCACAAACTGCACCCCCTCCAGCCCCCGAACACAAAATCTCCCCCGAACAAGCCGACGAACTCTTCCGCTCCGTCGACGAAATCCTCAAATTCGCCAGCACCGAAACCGCCCTCCCCGAGCGCGAAAAGGTAAAGCGTAAGCTCGTCAGCCGCGACGAAGTTGTCGCCTATCTCCAAAAGCACATGGACGAGGACGAAGATTCGCAACGCTTTCGCCGCAGCGAGGTCGTCCTCAAGAAATTCGGCCTAATCCCGCGCGACTTCGACCTCCGCCCGTTCCTGATCGGCCTCCTCCGCGAACAAATCGCTGGCTACTACGACCCGGCCACGAAAACCGTAAACATGCTCGACTGGCTCGATGCCGAGCAGCAAAAGCCCGTCCTCGCCCACGAACTAACGCACGCTTTGCAAGATCAAAGCTTCGACCTCCAAAAGTGGATGAAGGGCACCGAAAAAGATCTGATCACCGTCGAGAGCCCAACCTCCGACGACTTCGACCGCGACGAAGCTGCCGAAGCCCGCCAAGCCATGGTCGAAGGCCAGGCCACCGTGACGCTCATCGACTACGAGCTCGAACCCGCCGGGATGTCCATGGCTGGCTCGCCCCAAATCGTCGAAGCCATGCGCGAAACCATGCTGGCGGGCACTCCGGATTCCGTGCAATACCAAAAGGCGCCGCTCTTCCTCAAGGAAGCCTTGACGTTCCCGTACCGCTACGGCCTTGGCTTCACCGGCGACGTGATTGCCAAGCGCGGCAAGGCCGGCCTCAACGATCTCTTCAAGAATCCTCCCACCACAACTCGCCAAATCATGGAGCCGGACACCTTCCTCTCGGGCGAAAAACTCCCCGCCATGCCCGTCCCAGACTTCAAGCGTTTGTTTAAGGATTACGACATAGTCGACATAGGAGGATTCGGCGAATTCGATACCGCCATGCTAGTCGGTCAGCTAGCCACACCGGTAATCGCGCAGAAAATCTACCCCCACTGGCGCGGAGGCTACTACTACGCCGTCCGCCCAAAAGCCAAGGCCACGGCCCCCCTCGGCCTGCTCTACGTCTCGCGCTGGTCCAGCCCGGAAAAGGCTACGGAGTTTGCGGCGATCTACGCTAAAGGGTTGACGAAGCGATATCAGCGGGCTGTTGAGGTGCCTCATGCTGTTAAAGTCCCACATGAAGGGGCCGCCCTAGTCTCGACCGGTGAGATTCTGTCTGGGGGGCACTCTTGGACCACCGAGGAGGGCCCTGTTCTTATCGAGATGCAGGGGGATTTCGTGGTGATTGCTGAGAGTCTGGATCACGAAGATCGCCTCCCTGAGGCCGTCTTGGGGTCGACTTTACCTGCCGGAACGAAGTAAAAATCGTTTCGTTGTGGAAAACTGCGTCAGCCCCTATGGGTTCCACGCGCGATCCCCAACTTAAGGTTTTGAATTTCCCTCCAGCTTGCCCGCACTCGCGTAGCCCGGATGAACCTTCGGAATCAGACCCTGCTGGTCGGCGATACGCCGCAACAGACTAGCGAGCTGTAGTTGTTCCTCCTGCGAGAGCCCCGCAAGGAGTGCTTGTTGGTGCTCGCGCGCGATGCGACCAACAGCCTGGACAGTAGTTCGGCCTGCGTCCGTCAAGTGTAGAGCATGGCTGCGGCGGTCGCTGGCATGCGGACGCCGTTCCAGCAGCTCCCTGGATTCCAGCTCGTCGATCAGGGCGACCAAACGGCTGGGAAGAGTTCCAAGTGCGGTTGCCAGTTCCTGCTGGCTCATGCCCGGCTTACCCGACAGAATCCGAAAAATGCCGGCATGCGCCGGGAGAAGCTTCAGTTCGGCTACGCGCTCGGCAAACTTGGATGCCGCATGAGCGCCTACCTGCGCCAGTAGAAAAGCCGCTCCAGAGCGTCCCCTCGGCTTTGCATCGTCTTCGTCGTGAGGCCTCGGCTTCATCGCTTTTCATTCTTGCACATATGAATAGTTTTTGTATATAATGATTATAGTAATGAATAATTGTTAGGAGCATACGAGCCATGACTTCTCCAACGAACTTCTCCACATCCACCAGTCGCCACCAAGGACCGCCGCTCCAGATCGTCGCGGCTGTTTACATGCTGATCTTTCTTACGGGCTTGTACTCTGTCAGCCCCTTGCGAGGAAAGCCGTCTTTCCCTCCTCCCAGCGAATCCCTGGAGGTCATTGCAGCTTTCTTTCTCGCCCGGTCTTCCGCCGTTCTCTTCTGCGCGGCTCTGCACTTTGGGGCGGCCATTCCTCTCGGGATCTTTACGGCCACCATCGTAAGCCGGTTGCGTTTCCTGGGAGTACGCGCCGCCGGATCCTACATCGCCCTTTTCGGCGGGTTTGCGACGGCCATCATTATGGTCATCTCTTCTGCCGTTCTATGGATGATGTCCTATCCCGGCATTGCTCAGGACTCGACTCTCTTACAGGCTCTCTATCGTCTGCAATTTGCGTTGGGCGGACCGGGCTTCTCCGTGCCCTTCGGTCTGCTCGCGGCGGGAGTGTCCGTCACTGCGGGCCTGACCAAGCTCCTGCCGAAGTGGCTCGTTGTCTTTGGTCTGATCATTGCAATCGCGGGGGAACTGAGTTGGCTGAACCTGCTCTCGTCAAAAGCACTAGTCCTGATTCCACTCACCCGTTTTCCGGGATTTGTCTGGCTCATTGCCGTGGGTATCATCCTGCCTAAAACCATTGCACGAACCGAGAACGCATAAGAATGTGAGCATCCACAGTCGCCATGTGGGTGCGCCAGCAATTGGGTTCGGCCGCTTACAACGCTATAATGCAAAGTTCGCTTCACCGCGATCTGGAGCCCCCTTGCCACAAGCAGAAATCGGAATCATCGGAGGCAGCGGCCTCTACAGCATGCCCGGCCTCACCGACGTCAAGGAAGTCCGCATCACCACGCCCTTCGGCGACCCCTCCGATGCCTACATCACCGGCGAACTCGAGGGCCGCAAAGTCGCCTTCCTCGCCCGCCACGGACGCGGCCACATGCTGCTCCCCACCGAACTCAACTTCCGTGCCAACATCCACGCCTTGAAACAGCTCGGCGTCGAGCGCATCGTGTCGGTCTCCGCTGTGGGTTCTCTGAAGGAAGAACACAAGCCCACCGACTTCGTCATGCCCGACCAGTTCATCGACCGCACCACCCAACGCGTCTCCACCTTCTTCGGCGGAGGCATCGTCGCCCACGTAGGCTTCGGCGACCCAGTCTGCAGCGAAATGGCCAAGGTCGTCGAGGGCGCTTGCCAGAAGGTCGGAGTAGTCGGCAAACGAGGTGGCACGTACGTCTGCATGGAAGGCCCGCAATTTTCCACTAAAGCCGAATCCAATCTCTACCGAAGTTGGGGTATGGATGTAATCGGCATGACCAACCTGCAGGAAGCCAAGCTAGCCCGCGAAGCCGAAATCTGCTACGTAACAGTCGCCATGGTCACAGACTACGACTGCTGGCACCCGGCCCACGACGCCGTCACCGTCGACCAAATCATCGGGGTCCTTCACAAGAATGCCGAGAACGCCGCCAAAGTCGTCCGCCAAACCGTAGCCGGCCTTCCGAAGCAGCGCACCTGCAAATGCGGCTCAGCCTTGGCCCACGCCATCCTCACCGACCGCACTAAGATCCCCGCCGAAGCCCGCCAACGCCTCGGACTGCTCCTCAATAAATATCTCGACGCAGGAAAGTAAGAGCCAACCACGAATGAGCATTCTCGCCGTAGGGTCCGTTGCGTTCGATACCATCACCACGCCCACCGGACACGTAGATAACGAACTAGGCGGTTCCGCCACATACTTCGGCTTAGCAGCCAGCTACTTCGCCCCAGTCCGCATCGTCGCTGTAGTAGGCGACGATTTCACCGCCGAGCACGAAGCTGTCCTCCAGGCCCGTGCCGTTGACACGCGTGGCATCGAGCGCGCAGCAGGCAAGACCTTCCGCTGGGGCGGCCGCTACACCGAAAATTTCAACGAAGCCAAAACCGACTTCACCGAACTCAACGTGTTCGAGAAATTCCATCCTCGGATCCCGAACGAGTACGCAGATTCGAAACTCCTGTTTCTAGGCAACATCCACCCCACCCTCCAATCCACAGTCCGCCGCGAACTACCCGCCGCCAAGCTAGTCGGCGGCGACACCATGAACTATTGGATTCGCAGCACTCCCCAGGAACTCCGCGACACCCTTCGCGTAATCGACGTGCTGTTAATCAACGATACCGAAGCCAAAATGATAAGCAACGAAAGCAACCTGCTCCGCGCCTCGCAAAAGGTCTTAGCCATGGGCCCGAAAGCTCTCGTCATCAAGCACGGCGAATACGGCGCCACCATCTTCTTCGGTGAAGGTAATTTCGGCGCCGGCCACCACCCCTTCCGTGCCCCTGCGCTGCCCCTCGACGAGGTCAAAGACCCAACCGGTGCCGGCGACTCCTTCGCCGGTGGCTTCATGGGCTACATCGCCTCCCA
>Ga0137404_10001433_pt1 | contig 15721 bp, 11 predicted proteins | sample CZOMad2_1_16fung_FD_108285 | JGI IMG/M metagenome (GOLD analysis project Ga0137404, IMG submission 108285) | Vadose zone soil fungal communities from Angelo Coast Range Reserve, California, USA - CZOMad2_1_16fungal (Illumina Assembly) | ecosystem: Environmental > Terrestrial > Soil > Vadose...
CCCCAGGCCATGCCGAAGGTGCGGTTGAACTCGGTGGGCCCGCGGTCCAGTCCGCCGTAGATGTATACCTGCTTGTGCGTGGTGGACCCATACCGGCTGTATTCCTTCGCCGTCTTGTTCGCGGCAATCTCCATGGCGGTGAGTATCTGCCCCGCCAGTCTTCCACCGCCGATCGCATCGAAGGCCACCGTGGCCCCGGTGGCGACGAGCGCCGCGGTCAGGTCGTCCATGAAGGTCGGCGAGTCTGAGTTGCACACGCAGGTGGCACCGATCTTCGTCAGGACGTCCACGTGCTCGGGCTTGCGCACGATGTTCACCAGGCCAACGCTGTCCTTGATGCAGATCTTGTTGAGCATCTGCCCGAGATTGGAGGCGGCCGCCGTGTGCACGAGCGCCCTGTGACCCTCCGAGCGCATGGTTTCGACCATACCGAGCGCGGTGAGCGGATTGACGAAGCAGGCGGCGCCCTCCGCCGGTGTGGTACCGGGCGGCAACACCAGGCATTGCACGGCTTTGATGCAGCGATACTGCGAGTACATCGCGCCGCCGAGGATTGCGACCGTCTTCCCCATCAGCGCTTGCGCTTCTGGAGACGCCCCCGCCTGGACGACCACCCCCGCCCCTTCGTTGCCGACGGGCAGCGACTGCTCCAGACGCCCTGCCATCGCCTTCATCACCGCCGGTGAGATGCTTGCGGTCAGCACGGGGCTGTCTACGGTGCCGGATGCCTTGGCCGTGCTCATGTCGGCTCCGCCGAAAAGGAGTCCCTGGTCGGACGGGTTGATGGGGGAGGCGTCGATGCGTACGATTACCTCCTCGGGTTTCGGCTCAGGAGTGGGGACGCGGGCGAGCGATAGCTCGAGGACGCCCTCCCTCTTTACCGTTGAACGAAGCTGAAGTCCCGTGCTGGTGTTGGCCATGTGTTTTCTCCGATCTCGCAAGAGCATACCAAGCATAACATCCCCGACCAAGAGCACCGCCCCGCCGAGCACCCCGCCTCGCATGACGTCTACCCCGCCGGAGGACGAGCACGCCAGGCAGAATCCACCGGACCGATCAGCCCATCGAATTGGTAGCAGCCAGCCGAGCATGTATGCACATGTACCTCGCGCACGCCAGGAGGACTTCCATGGGAAAGCTTGACGGAAAAGTCGCACTGATCACGGGCGGTAACAGCGGCATTGGCCTGGCTACGGCGAAACGCTTCGTGCAGGAGGGCGCTTACGTCTTTATCACCGGCCGGAGGCAGTTGGCACTTGATGAGGCGGTGAGGCAGATCGGGTCCAATGTCACGGGCGTACAGGGAGATGTGTCGAAGCTCGGCGATTTGGATCGGCTCTTCGAACAGATCAAAACAGGCAACGGCAAGCTTGATATCGTCTTTGCCAACGCCGGCATCGCCAAGTACGCTCCCCTTGGGACTATCGACGAACAGCATTTCGACAGCATCTTTGGCGCCAATGTGAAGGGTCTGCTCTTTACCGTACAGAAGGCTCTGCCCCTGCTGCCCGACGGTGCATCCATCATTCTGAACGCGTCGGTCGTTGGCAGCAAAGGGCTGCCGGCAAACAGCGTCTATTCCGCGACCAAGGCGGCAGTACGCTCGTTCGCGCGAACCTGGACCACTGATCTCAAGGCCCGTCGAATCCGGGTGAATGCGATAAGCCCGGGCCCGATCGACACGGAAGGATTGCGTGAGTTACTCGGCTCCGCGCAAGCAGGGCAGGACCGACTCAAGAGCCTCGGTTCTGTCGTGCCGATGGGGCGACTGGGTAGCGGCGATGAGATCGCAAGGGCGGCCGTGTTCCTGGCGTCAGACGACAGCAGCTTCGTCACCGGAATCGAGTTGTTTGTCGACGGGGGCTTCGCGCAGGTGTAGAGCGCGCACACCAGGCGAGGTTCAGGCGGGTCAAACTTTCGAGAGTCGATCCAGGTAGGCGCGCAGAACGTCGCGCTGGAGGACGAAGCTGGCGAACTTACCCTCGCGCATGATCTGGATCAGGCCCGCCGTCTCCAGCTCCTTGACGTGGTGCGAGATGGTCGCGGCAGTCACGCGGTGGGCCCGGTGCAGGACGCGGCAGGGCGTGGGGTCGTCAGAGTCCCCGATCTCCTTGAGGATCTGGTAGCGTCGCGGCTCGGCCAGGGCGCGGGAGATCCGGGCAAACTGCCGGTCTGTCAGTCGACCGGCCTTCGAGGTCGCCATCGGTCGAAGGTACGCCCGATGGGATTCGGATGTCTAGATCCTGCTAGCTGGGTCCACGACTGTGCGGTCGGGAGGGCGGCGGCCGCCCCCTTATCCTTCCTCCCTTCCAGGCTTCGCGTCCTGTCTGGTCCGACGCTACGATCCGCGGTCGGCTATTCGGGAACTTTGATTCCAGAGCCGAGCCATCTCTGCGCATAGCGTTGGCATGCCGCCGCGATTGCCTTTCCGGGGGCGGTCAGTAGAGAATCCCCCGGGAGTGCGCCTGCATCGCAATAGTAGCCGGCGGCGCAGCGTCCGTTGAGGCAGCGTCCGACTAGGAGGAGGAATGAACGCAGCCGACAGCTTGCCGTTTCTCGAGCATTACGGCGTCGTGATCCTGCCCGCCCTGGCCGTCGCCGAGCAGATCGGCGTTCCGCTCCCGGCCGTGCCGGCTCTCCTCGCGGTCGGGGCCCTGGCCGCGCACGGCCGCATCAGCATCCCGCTCGTGCTCGGGGCGATCTCCCTCGCGGCCCTCGCCACTGACTTTGCCTGGTACGAACTCGGCCGTCGCCGCGGGGCGAGGGTGCTGGCAAGACTTTGCCGGCTGTCCCTCGAGCCGGACTCGTGCCTGCGCCGAGCCGAGAACATCTTCGGCCGCCATGGCGCACGGAGCATGCTCGTCGCAAAGTTCGTCCCCGGCCTGACTACGGTCATGCCACCTCTCGCCGGCGTTTTCGCGGTCCCGCGAGTGCGTTTCGCTCTCTACGATCTCGCGGGCGTGCTGCTCTGGGCGGGTACGTGGCTGGCGCTCGGATACTTCTTCAGCGATGCCATCGTCCTGATCACCGCCCGAGCCACGGCGCTCGGGCGCATGCTCGGCCTCGTCATCGTGACCGCGCTCGCCGGGTACATCCTGGTCAAGTACGGGCGCCGCCATCTGTTCCTGCGGAAGCTCCGCACCGCCACCGTCTCGCCCGCGGCGCTCAAGCGGCGGCTCGACGCTGGAGAAAACGTCACGATCATCGATCTCCGGACACCGCTCGAGGTCACGGCCACACCGTACGCCATCCCGGAGAGCCGTTGGCTGGCCGGCGACGCCATCGGCGAGCACGAGGCCCAGTTCCTCCGAACTCGGGAGGTCGTGCTCTACTGGACCTCGCCCGACGACGCGACGAGCGCCCGGGTCCTGCTTCAGCTGAAACACAAGGGGATCACTCGGGTCCGTTCGCTCGAGGGCGGCCTTGCCGCGTGGATGGCCCTGAAGTTTCCCGTTCGAGCGGTTCGGCTCCCAGTCGTGACTACTGACGGACGCTCGGGCGCCGTACACTCCACCGCCGCGTAGCCGATCCGGGGGAAGCGTCGCTGTCGCGCGGCGCCGCAGCCTCGGAGTCCGCGGCGGGCCCCGCTCAGAACCCGATGTCCTTCTCCAGGACCTGGGACCGCTCCGCTCGCGGGAACACCCCCTCGACGAAATTGTCGCTCCACCGGGCGCCCTGGCTGCCCGGCCCCACGTCCAGCGTGAGCGTGGCCCGGACCGCGTAGCGCGTGCCATAGGAGAACTCGGGCCACCGCGTCCGGATATCCTCGTAGCGAACGTAGAGTCGGACGTTGCTGCTGCCGTCGAGATGCATGCCGGACGAGTGAAGCGGCGCGATGCGCGGCGTCCCTCCGGGCGCGAGGACGTCGAAGCGCAGCGTATAGGAGCCGGCATGTCCGCCCCCGAACGCGGGCACGATGTCGAAGTCACGGCCGTTGCCGTTGCGCTCGATACGGAAATCGACCAGCCGCAAGGGCTGGCCCAGGTACTGCCGCCGCCGCTCCTCGAGCGCCCCGCGGTCCGCCGCCACTCCGGCCCGCACCTGCGTCAGACACTGCGCGGGGGAATAGCCCCAGCTCGAGACGAACAGCGAGGGCCGTTGCCGCACCTGCGCGCAGAGTGAGGTGTCGCGGAACTCCCCCGCGACCCGCTGGAAGCACTCGGAGCGAACGAAGTACGAGCGGTAGCCATCCGGATTGAAGAGCAGGCCGGACTGGGAATCGCGGGGATCGATGGCTTCGCACCGCGCGACCGCGCCCGACCGCTCCTCATCATAGGAGGCGCCGAGGACCGCCGACGTCAGCGCCATCACGATGGGGGCGGCAATGACCCGGGAGAGCAGCTTCCTCATCCCTCGCTCATTCCGGATCCCGGCTCCCCGGCAGCGCGAAGTGAAAGGTAGCGCCATGACCCGGGTTCGCGGCCGCCCAGATCCGTCCCCCATGCCGCTCGATGATGGAACGGCTGATCGACAGTCCCATCCCCATCCCGCCGGGCTTGGTCGTGAAGAAGGCGTTGAAGAGCTGGTCCACTCTGCTCTCGTCGATGCCGACGCCGGTGTCCTCCACGGCCACGAGCACGTAATCGCCTTCGTACGACCGCGACCGAATCTCCAGCTCCCGTGGCCGGTCATCGATGCACATCATGGCCTCGATGCCGTTCATCACAAAGTTGATGAGCACCTGCTGCAGCTCGACCCGATCGGCCAGGATTGACGGCAGCGCCGGCCCCAAGTCCATTCGCAACGACACCTCATGGCCTCGGAGCTCCGTATCTATGAGCGGAACGACGTCGCGGATGACATCGTTGACGTCCACCCGTCCCTTCTCCGGACCCCTCTTCGTCGCGAGCTGACGGATCCGCTGGATCACGTCCGCGGCCCGGTGGCCGTCCTTCACGATCGCGTCGAGCGCCTCCCGGACGCTGTCAAGGTCCGGAGTGGCCGTCGCCAACCAGTTGAGCGATGCGTTGGCATCGGCCACGATGGCGGAGAGCGGCTGGTTGATCTCGTGAGCGATCGACGCGGTCAGCTCGCCCAGGGTCGTCACGCGGGTCACGTGCGCCAGCTCCGCCTGCGCCTCCTGCAGTGCCTCCGCCGCGCGTGCATGCTCAGTCAAGTCGCGGGTGATCGCGAGCGCGGCCTCGACCCGCTTTGCATCCGGCCGCAGCGGCGAATAGGTCGCCGCCAGGTATTGCCGGCCGGCCGGGGTGGGAAACCAGCCGACGAAGTTGACTTCCTCTCCCGCGAAGCATCGATCCAGGTTCGGCTTGTACGTCTTGTCGAACGGCTCCCTCCCCGCGAGCTCATCGACGCTCATCCCGACGATCGTCTCGGCCGGTTTTCTCCAACGCCGCACGAAGGCCGGATTGACGCGCTGATACCGGTAATCCTTCCCGACGATGTAGATCGCATCCGGCGAGGTTTCGAACACGTGACCCGCCAGATACTCCGCCCGCTTGCGTTGCGTGATGTCCGTGAAGGTCACGAGTACTCTGTCCATTCGAGTGGCCGGCGCCGGAAAGGTAAGGGTGAAGAGGACGGTCAACCGGTCTCCCTTCAGAGTCTGGACCTCCGTCTCGGCCTCAACCGACGTGCGGCCCTCGGCAATACCGACGAGCACTTTCAGGACCGCCTCGCAGGTCTCAGGCACGAAGACCTTGTTCAAGGAGCCGAGGAGCTCATCCTTGGACTCGGCCGCGAACAGCTTCAGCGACGCATTGTTGACGTCGACGACTTTCACCATCGCGATGGCTTGCTGGACGAACTCCGGGTGCGCGACGAAGTATTCGCGCGCATCGCGTATCCCCCGCCTCCCGAGATCATCGATGGCCGCCTTGACCCGGGAGAAGTCCTCCTCCCAGATCGACACTCCGGTCTCCCCGAAGATGTAGCGGTATCGCTCCTCGCTCTCCCGAAGCTTCGCCTCCGCCCGCTTGCGGTTCGTGATGTCGTGGTTGGTTTCCAGGACTGCGAGCGGCCGCCCGTGCTCATCGTGCTGCAACGACCATCGACTCGACACCACGGCCTGGCTGCCATCCGCCTTCGTGTGCACGAGCTCACCTTCCCAGCGACCTGCGCTCAATAGTTCCGCCTGGATACGCTCGATCGGCTCCGGAAAGACCGTCTGCGTGAGGTGGTGAGAGACCTTGCCCACGGCTTCTCTCGCCGTCCACCCATAGAACTCCTCGGCGGCGCGGTTCCAGTAGGTGATGACGTCGGCCATGTCGCGCACGAACATGCTGTCGTGCGTGAGAGCGAGGAGGCCCGCCCGCTCCTGCAGCGCGGCATCGGCCCGCTTGCGCGCCGTGATGTTGACCATGACCCCGCCGAGGCCATCGTGCGCGCTCTTCAGCGCGTCCTCCGACGTGCGTCGCGCGCTGATCGCGGCCAGGAGCGCCGCCACCAGCGCGAAAATGACCACGCGAGGGAGCTCGGCCGCCTCGACTTTCAGTGAATTGAGCGGCGCGGTGAAACAGTATGTGAAGGCCAGCGTGGCCAGGACCCAGGCCACCAGCGCCGGCCGCAGACCGCCAACCCCGCCCGTGACTAGCACTGCGAACAGCAACAGCTCCGCCGCGGCCAGCGCCAAGGGGCGCAGCCACAGCGCCAGCACAAGCGCGATGCTCACGCTCGCTACGGCGATGCCGTATCGGACGACAGCGGATCGCGCGACATGTCGTTGCATCCGGAGCCCCTTCAGTGGTGACCGCTGGGTCTCTCTCTCACGCCATAAGCAGTCCCTAGCGTCGACGAAGCGTCGAAAGACTTTACTTCCGCCCCACCAGTGGGTACACCGGCCAAGACGCGGAATGGGCGGCCGCTACCTCACTGGGCAGGGATGACGCCCCATACCGCGACCCGTCCGCCGGGCTGAAGGACCCCCGGGGTGACCCGTGGCGATATCACTCATGAATAGGCCGGTCACCTCCGATCGTTGCGATGCCATCCGCAAGCCGTCCTGGCGGGTGCGGACATCCATATCGGAAATATTCGCAAGAAGGCGAAAGCGCCAGGCCGGCGGCAACCTCGCGGTCGCGACCGGAGCCAAGTGCCCGTGAAGACGTGGCACGAGCCCATCGGCGAGCCCGCGATCGCCGGCTCCATCTGCGGCCGGCTCGTCCCCGCGCCCCAACGAACCCATGTTTCGCTCACGACCAGGTTTTCGCTATGTTACGTCACTCGGATGGGCATCTGGACTCAGGTTGCACGGTGGCCGTTCGACTCGCCGGACGAGAAAACGCTATAACCTGAGCCGCAGGTGGTATGCGCGAGATATGGAGCACCTCCCGCGCGTACAGGTCGCGCTCGAGCGTAGTCCGCGGAATCCACACGCGGCAGCGCTGCGTCGTAACGCCACGATTCACGCGCGATCGATGCGCGGATAGCTCACCTCGTGCTTCGACATCAGGAACGGGCCGAGCCAGCGGGATCGCGCGCTGGTGACACCCCCATGCTGAAGGAAAGGGGAGGACAACACATGACTCGGATGAAGGCGGTGCAAGTGAGCAAGTCCGGTGGGCGGCTCGAGCTCGTCGAGCGCCCGATCCCGGAGCCCGGCCGCGGGCAGGTGCGCATCAAAGTGGAGGCCTGCGGGATCTGCCACAGCGATGTCCTGGTCAAGGATGGGCTCTGGCCGGGCCTGCAGTATCCGCGCGTTCCCGGCCATGAGATCGCCGGGAGGGTCGATGCCGTCGGCACGGACGTCGCCAACTGGAAGGCCGGCCAGCGCGTGGGCGTCGGCTGGCATGGCGGGCATTGTTTTACGTGCGATCCCTGCCGGAGAGGCGATTTCATCCTCTGCCGGTTCGAGAAAGTCACCTCCATCAGCTTCGATGGCGGCTACGCCGAATACATGATCGCGCCCGCCGAAGCGGTAGCGGCGATCCCCGACGACCTGTCCGCCGAGGAGGCCGCGCCTCTCCTGTGCGCCGGCGTCACCGTGTACAATCCGCTCCGAAATTCCGGTGCGAGGGCGGGCGATCTGGTTGCGGTCCAGGGCATCGGCGGCCTGGGCCATCTCGGGATTCAGTGCGCCCGCGGGATGGGCTTCCGGACCGTGGCCATCGGGCGGGGCGGCGACAAGGAACCCCTGGCCCGAACATTGGGCGCGCACGAATACATCGACACCAGCGCGGGCGCTCCGGCCGAAGCCATCCAGAAGCTCGGAGGCGCACGCGTGATCCTGGCGACCGCACCCGATGCCAAATCCATCTCCGCCCTGATCGACGGCCTGGCCCCGGGTGGCAAGCTGGTCATCGTCGGAGCCGCACCGGAACCGCTCTCGATCAGCCCGCTACAGATCATCCTGGCGCGGCGCTCCATCCAGGGCTGGCCGTCGGGTACCGCCAAGGACTCCGAGGACACGCTGCAGTTCAGCGCCTTGACCGGGGTCCGCCCCATGATCGAGCGCTACCCGCTGGACAAGGCCGCGGATGGCTACGACCAGATGATCAGCGGGAGAGCGCGCTTTCGCGTGGTGCTGACCGTGGCCTCGTAGGCCCTGACTTCGCGCCGCGCGACGCGGGCGGCGGCGCTCCGGCGGGACGGAGGACCAGGGGTCGGATCATTCCGTCCAGCGGATCGGCCCATGACACCGGGAAGAACGTAGGCCCACGCCAGCTTGTCATTGCGGCCGGTGACGATGCCGATGTCGCTCCAGGCACTGGTTGCTTGAGATTATTGAAGGCTTCTTCCAATTACCCTTCCGATCCACCGACGCGCTGACAGAAGAACTGGCGATGGCGAAATCTAGTCGGGCTGACCCGGGCTAAGAATTTCATCCGGCTGACCCGAGGTAAGAGATAGAGCGGCAGGGGCACGCGCTTGGGTCCCGTGCTACGGGTCACCCAGTCTTTCTGGGCCTCGTGAGTCTTGAACCACTGCGCAAATGGGTGATCCTCGTTGATGTCATCGAAGATAGCCACCGCCCTTTTCGACGCGTGGGCGCGCATCGCGGTCCACTCCGATAAGATTCCAGCGTGGTAGTGCATGGAATCCTGGAAGAAGAGCTCCCATTTCAGCTGACGTTCCTCGAGAAAGCGAGGCAATATCTGGCGGGTGTCCCCCTCCACGAACTCTACCTTGCAATTGGGGAATTGCCTTTGGATGAGATCGAGCGTCGACTGGCGAATCGACTTGAGCTCGTTCCAAGCTGCATCAGGAAGAGTCGTCGTCGGATCGCCGTCGTAGTCGAAGGTGAACACACGCGCATTATTATTGTTGGCGCTCGCCGCCGCGGCGAGCGCGTAGGCGCCTTGAGCCTCGAAAGTTCCTGTCTCGATGATGACCTCGGGGCGGAGCCACCGCACCAGCCGATACAATCGCGACGCGTCCCGGCGCCCCGACCCCCATTTGCGGAACCTCCAGCGCGCCGGCGGTAGTTCGATGCTTTCCCCCAGGTCGAGGCTGTGCCAGAAGCTTTCATCCGCAATGTCGATGGCTCTCTTCGTGGAATCCACTCAAATCCTCCTCTCAACGCCGGGTCCGTAACGCCCAGGCCGCGCTTGGTTCCGCGTCCGCGAAGGGCCGTATCCATGACAAAAGCGTGCTCCTGGTCGCTTCGTGTCGACGAGTTCCTTCTCGTACATGGCAATGGTCTGCGCCAGGATGCGGGCCAATCGCCCCCGGAGGCACGCGCGAAATGGTCAGTCGGTCAGGACTCATTCAGGCCCTTAGGCATGCGTGGTTCCCGCTCGGTAACGTCGTGAAGGGACCGCCTGAGCAAGACCAACCAGCAGAGTTCCCCCAGCCGCGAGGAGATCCTGCGCGCGGCCCGCGCCCTCTAGGCGGCGCCGCACGGCAGACTGATCGCGCCCGGTCTCTGGCGTGCTGCGTGCCCTCAGGCCTTGAGCTGGTCCCGGATCGGGAGCCGACGGATCCGCTTGCCGGTGGCCGCGAAGATCGCGTTGCAGAGGGCGGGCGGCACCGGCGGCACCCCGGGCTCGCCCACCCCGCCCATCGGCTTGCCGTAGTCCCCGCCGGGCACGATGTGCACCCGGATGTCACGCGGCGCGCCCGCCATGCGCGTGAGCTCGTAGGTGTGGAAGTTGTCCTGCTCGGCGCGGCCGTTCTTGAAGCTCATCTCGCTCACGGTCGCGACGCTCACCCCCATGACGACCGCGCCCTGCATCTGGGCGCGCACGCGCTCGGGGTTGACGGTCGCTCCGCAATCCACCGCGATGTCCACGCGGGGGATCGTCAGCGTGCCGCTGCTGTCCACCGCCACCTCCACCACCGCGGCCACGTAACTCACGAAGCTGTAATGGGCGGCGATGCCGAGCCCCCGGCCCTTGGGCATCGGACGGCCCCAGCCGGCCTCGCGCGCCACGGTCTCGACCACGCGCCGCAGGCGGCCGGTGTCGACGGGGTAGAGCGCCGGGGACTCGCCGTGGTTCCACGTGTCGCCGAGCGCCTCGGGACTGACCTGGCGCGCGGGGCCGATGATCTCGAGCAGATAGTCCTTCGGATCGCGGCCGGCCGCGGCGGCCAGCTCGGCCACGAACGACTGCACCGCGAAGGCGTGCGGGATATTGGAGACCGATCGGAACCAGCCGATGCGGGTGTGCGCGGCGGCCTCCGGATTCTCGATGCGGACGCTCGGAATCGCGAATGGCACGTTGATCACGCCCATGCCCAGCTCGAACGGCGCCTCGTTCTTGGCGCCCTCGACGAACGTCGAGATGATGGTCGGCGCCACGCTGCGATGCAGCCAGGCCACCGTCCGGCCCTGCGCGTCGAGGCCCGCTTCCATGTGCTCGACCGACACCGTGTGGAAGTAGGTGTGCATCAGGTCGTCTTCACGGGTCCACGTCACCTTGACCGGCTTGCCGTCCATCGCCTTGGATACGACCGCGGCCTCGATGCCGAAATCGGGCTTGGACTTCCGGCCGAACCCACCGCCGAGCAGCGTGACGTTCACGGTGACGTCTGCCGGCTGAAGACCGAGGCGCTTGGCCACGAAATCCCGGGTGGCCTGCGGGGACTGGAACGGCCCCCACACCTCCGCCTTGCCATTGGTGATGCGCACGGTCGCGGAGGGCGGCTCCATGGTGGCATGCGCCAGGTGCGGGATGTAGTACTCGGCGTCGACGCGCTTGACGGCCGCCGCCATGTCCCCGTCGAGGTTGCCGTCGTTTCGCACGACTTTCCCCGGCTTGCGCGCGGACTCCTCCATCGATGCCTTGAAGGCCACCGAGTCGTAGCTCGCGTTCGGGCCGTCGTCCCAGACGACCTTGAGTGCCTTGCGCCCCTGGATGGCCGCCCAGGTGTTGCTCGCCACGATCGCGATGCCCCCGAGCGGGTTGAAGTAGGCGGGCTCGGGGCTGGCCTCGATCTCCACGGCCTTGATCACGCCGGGCACTTTGAGGGCCTCGGTCGCGTCGAAGCTCGCGACCTTGCCCGCGTAGACGGGGGGATGCGCCACGACCGCGTAGAGCATGCCGGGCAGGCGCGTGTCGATGCCGTACCGGGCCTTGCCGGTCACGATGTCGGGCCCGTCGACCAGCTTCAGGTTGCCCTTGCCGATGTAACGGAACTTGGATGGATCCTTGAGCCGCACCGCGTCCCGCGCCGGTACGGCTTCGGCGGCGGCCGCCTTGGCCAGGGACCCATAGCCCGCCCGCCGGCCCGACTTCGCGTGCACGACCTCGTGGTTCTTCGCCTCCACTTCGCTTACCGGCACGCCCCACTTCGCGGCGGCTGCGGACTCGAGCATGGTCCGGGCCGCCGCTCCGCACCGGCGCATCGGCTCGAAGAAATGCCGGGTGCTGCGCGACCCGTCCGTGTCCTGATTGCCAAAGCGCTTCTCGTCTCCCGGGGCCTGCACGACCTTGACCCGCTTCCAGTCGGCCTCGAGCTCGTCGGCGACGATCATCGGCATGCCGGTCCGCACCCCCTGCCCCATCTCCGAGCGATGGCAGACGATCGAGACCGTACCGTCATCGGCGATCCCCACGAACACCAGGGGGTCGTCGACCCAGCCGTTGGGCATCCCGTCCCGTCCGTACTTCGGCGGGTCGGCCGCCCGCGCACCTGGCGGGAAGCCGGCGACGAGCACGAAGCCGCCGAGCGCGGTCATCCCCTGGAGGAACCGCCGGCGACTGACGTTGGCGATCACGAGGGAGTTGTCCTTCGCGACTTCCCGCCGTGGCGCGCTCATCGTGCCCCTCCCTGGGCCGCCACTTGCTTGATCGCGGCCCGCACCCGTACATAGGTGCCGCAGCGGCAGATGTTGCCGCTCATCGCCTCGTCGATCTGGGCGTCGGTGGGCTTCGGGGTCCGCTTGAGCAGCGCGGCGGCTGACATGATCTGACCGCCTTGGCAGTAGCCGCACTGCGGCACGCCCATGTCCACCCAGGCCGCCTGTAGCGCCCGGCCGACGCGGTCAGCACCCACCGCCTCGATGGTGGTGATCTTGCTCTGTCCCAGTGCACCGATCGGTGTCTGGCAGGCGCGCACCGGCTGCCCGTCGACGTGCACCGTACAGGCGCCGCAGAGCGCCATCCCGCAGCCGTACTTGGTGCCGGTCAGGCCGAGCTCGTCCCGGAGCGCCCACAGCAGCGGCGTGTCGTCGGGAAGGTTGACGTTGTAACGTCGGCCGTTGACGCTGACTGAGGTCATCGCGATTCTCCTCTCGGCGATCGAACGAGACCGCCTGCCTGTGCCCCGCCGAATAGCACGCGCGGCGAGAGCCTGTCAACGACCGTCGCGCGGCGCACGCCATGGACCCGGTCGCGATGACGAAGCAGTCCCCTTGCCCGCTAGAAAATCCCTTGACACCCGATTGTCCCCCGCTGTACGTGGGGGGAGCCGGCCGCTGACGTGGCGACGATGGCGGGGGAGGGCGCGAGTGGTGAGAACGGACGTTCCGTTACCCCCTTGTCTTGTCCATGGTTCCCGTTTTGGCGACGCGGCGCCAGCCTCCGTCACGGCTTGCGCTCTCTACTGTGCAGCCTCTAGGCCGGCCGCCTGGACTCGACCAGCAGCACCTTTGAGCGACGAAAGGAGTTAGACATGGCGAAGAAACGGAAGGCGGACGCGGAGCGCGCGGGCGACCAGCTGGCGTCGATGGTCCGCGATTCCGCACAGCAGATCTGGCTCGCGGGCCTGGGCGCGTTTTCGAAGACGCAAGAAGAGGGAGCGAAGGTGTTCGAGGCCCTGGTCAAGGAAGGGAAGGGCCTGGAGGCGCGCACCCGCAAGCTCGCCGAAGCGAAGGTGAGCGAGATGGGGCGCGCGTTGAGCCGGGTCGGCGTGTCGACGAACCGCGATATCCAGGCGCTCGCCAAGCGAGTCGAGACCTTGACCGCGAGCGTCCAGAAGATGACCGGCGCCAGCAAGCCCCGCGCTGCCGCCAAGAAGCGCTGAACGGCACGCTCACGGCAAGACCATGACGGCCCGCAGCGCCACCGGCCCCGGGGCACGTGAGCCCCGGGGCCTGGCGGCGGGCCGCGCCGTGGCGCTCGCTCTACCAGCCGCCCTCGGCCCGCCCCCTGGTTCTCCGCGCTGGACAGGATTGGTGCCATCTCAGTCGAGATGGCGCGGCCGCCTCAGAGCTCTGAGAGGTAGACGATGACCATGGAAGCCAGGATTTCCGATCTGGGTCGACTGCAGAAGATCATCCGGGTCTTCACGATCGTCGGGTTCGGCGATCTGTTCAAGCAGATGGGTCTCGAAGACCTGGCTGAGCGTACCGGCAGGTTCATGGGGTGGAAGGACGCGGAGGACATCGCGCACCTCGAGCGCCCCCAGCGTGTACGCTGGGCTTTCGAGACGCTCGGGCCGACCTTTATCAAGCTCGGCCAGATCCTTGCGACGCGCCCGGACCTCTTCGGACCAGAGTGGATCGCCGAGTTCGAAAAGCTCCAAGCGCAGGCCCCGCCGGTCGATTTCAAAGAGATTCGTCAGCAAGTCGAACATGATCTGGGAGCACCCCTCGAAGAGCTCTTCGACGACGTGGACCCCGCACCGCTCGCCGCCGCTTCAGTGGCCCAGGTTCACCGGGCGACGTTGAAGGACGGGACCGACGTGGTGCTCAAGATCCAGCGCCCCGGGATCCGGCCGAGGATCGACGCCGACATGCGCTTGCTCGCGCATCTCGCGACGCTAGCGGAAAGGCATGTCCCAGAGCTGGCCGCCTATCACCCGCAGAAGGTCGTCCAGCAATTCGCGAAGTCGCTCGGGAACGAGCTCAACTTCGTCACGGAAGCCCAGAACGCCGAGCAGGTGGCGGCCAATTTCGAAGGCAATCCGCAGATTGTGATTCCCAAGATCTACTGGGAATGGACGAGGGAGCGCATCAACGTCCAAGAATTCGTAGACGGCATCCCGGGCGTGAACCTTCGAGCCCTCGATGCGGCCGGCATGGACCGCAAACGCATCGCCCAGACGGGGGCGAGTGCGGTGCTCAAGATGATCATGATCGACGGGCTATTCCATGCCGATCCGCACCCGGGGAATTTCTTCATCTTGCCCGGCGGGCGTATCGCGTTCGTCGACTTCGGCATGATGGGCCGCGTCTCCGAGCTCAGGCGACAGCAGATCATGAAGCTCCTGCAGGCGCTGCTGGAGAACGACGCCGAGGCCCTGTGCGTCATTCTCCTGCAGTGGGCGGGCCGAGAGGGAGACGACCCCGGAGAACTGGCAGGAGCCGTCGCCGACTTTCTCGGCGAGTATGCCGGCAAATCGATGGGCCTCACGGATCTGTCGGCCATGGTCGGAGCCCTGTTGAGTCTGGTCCGCGACAATAATCTCTCGATGCCGCCGGATCAGGCCATGCTCCTCAAGGTGTTCGTCTCGCTCGAAGGAGCATTCAAGAAGCTCGACCCCGATTTCGACATCATGGTCGCGATCCAGCCCACCCTTCAGGAGGTTGTCACCGACCAGTTGTCTCCGCGCGCCCTCGGGAAGCGCGCGCTCAAGATCGTCACGCAATATGCGGAGTTGTTCGCCGACCTGCCCAAGGAAGTCCGCCGCGGAATCTATTCGATCAAGACCGGCAATCTGAAGATGCGCATCGAGCTGAGCCAGTTCGAGCAGCTGCAACGCGGGGTGATGCGCGGCGCGCGATTGCTGGCCCTGGCGAGTATCGCCTCCGCTGTCGTGATCGGAGGGGCTCTCGTCATGGTGCTCAGACAAAAGCCGAAGGAATGACCGCCCCGTTACCCCCAGCCCGTCGCCCAGCAGCGCCAGCTCCTCCGGAAGCTCGTGCCCGACCGGATCGCGGTGACGCCCCATGTACGGGGCGACCGGAAGTGGGTGGACTGGCACGGATCGATGGAGCTCGCGCCGATCCTGCGTTCTCACGCATTGGCCTCCTCCCAGAGGCGCTGCCGACAGACACCGCCTACTCGATCACCTGATCCGCCCTCGCCAACAGCGACGGCGGGATCGTCAGGCCGAGGGCCTTGGCGGTCTCGAGGTTGATGACCAGCTCGAACTTCGTCGGTTGCTCGACGGGCAGATCGCCCGGCTTGGCGCCCTTGAGAATCTTGTCCACGTAGGTCGCGGCGCGCCGAAACAAATCAGCAAGGTCCGCTCCATAGGCCATAAGGCCCCCGGCATCGACATACTCCCTCCATGGAAACACCGTTGGCAGCCGGGTCTTGGCCGCCAGGTCCACGAGGCGTCTTCGCTCAGTGAAGAACATGCTGTTTGACAACACAGTCAGAGCACCCGCGCGGTCCCTGGTGATTTCCGAGAAGGCCCTGTCGAAGTCCTCCGGACC
>Ga0137404_10001438_pt1 | contig 15717 bp, 12 predicted proteins | sample CZOMad2_1_16fung_FD_108285 | JGI IMG/M metagenome (GOLD analysis project Ga0137404, IMG submission 108285) | Vadose zone soil fungal communities from Angelo Coast Range Reserve, California, USA - CZOMad2_1_16fungal (Illumina Assembly) | ecosystem: Environmental > Terrestrial > Soil > Vadose...
CTTCGAGTTATCAGAGATCGTGTGCCGTGTGTCTCCGATTCTGAATTCCCCTGGCACGAGAGGCTCAATAGTATTACTGAACTCCTTAATCATGATTCGGGCGAACTCCAAAACCGTTACCGCTCTTCCTCCGCCGACGTTGAAAACCTCATAATCGGCTCTCGAATCCTCCAGAACCAGCACATTAGCGCTAGCTACGTCTTTGACGTTTACGTAATCCCTCAGCTGTTTTCCGTCCTCATAACAGACCGGAGGCAGCCCGTGGAGCAGTCGGAGAGCAAAACGCCGGGCGATGCCGGAGTAGGCATTGTAAAAGGAGTTGCGAGTTCCCTGAACGTAGGTGTAGCGCATACACACTGTAGGGATCTCGTATCGTTGGCCCAGGCTGTGAGCGAGCATTTCGATGGCGTACTTGGAGATGGCATAAGCCGTGTGCGGGCTGATCGTATTTTCATCAATCAGTGCTGGCCTCATCGCCTCGTCACATACGGGACACATGACTTCCCAGTCGCCTGCCTGGAGTTGCCTTATGGTCCGAGGTCGCGGGTAAATCACGCCATGTTCAGAGCACTCGTATTTTCCTTCACCGGAGACTGACTGCGAGGATGCAAAGACTATCTTTTCAACTGGGTAGTGCTTTTCAACGATTAACTCAAACAGAAGCGCTGTGCTTTCGGTGTTGGTGTGGATGAAGGTGCTGAAGTCAGGAAGGTAATCTTGATATGCAGCCAGGTGAATTACTTTATCAATATCGCGCAGGGAGCGCTCCAGATCATCGCGGTTAACCACATCTCCTCGAACAAAATCTACCTCAGGCGGTACATATTCCGGTTTGCCAATTCGATGGACACGCGGTTGGAGGTTATCAAGAACCCGTACCTCGTAGCCGCGCTGCAGAAGCAGGTCAACGGTATGAGAGCCGATGAAACCTGCACCTCCTGTGACAAGTACTTTCTTCATGCATTGATCCGGGAATTGAATTTGCAGTTACGCAGCACTGAGCCCTGAATACTTAAACGGATTTCCTCGCTTCGAGACAAATGGAATATTCGGGATAATTCGGGATAATGCGTTATTCTACTTACCGCTCAACTCTCACAAGAGCTGAATTCACAATTCGATATGCTCCGATCCTGGGTGCACTAATCAAGCTTCAGTGAAAAGCTTCCAAATCCCGCGGATGCGATCAGCAAACCGACGCCGGTAGTCAGCCTGCGTCAAACTCGCGACCCGATCGCGGGCCCGCATCCCAATTTCAATTGCTTCGTACGGATGATCATTAATCCAAGCAAGTTTTTCGGAGATTGCATCCACATCCCGAATGGGCACAAGAAATCCTGTTACGCCATCTTCGATCAGGTCGGGCCCCGCGCAGTTGGCTGTCGTAATCACAGGCAGACCGGAAGCCATGGCTTCAATTATATTGCGACCGAAGCCGTCAATTAGAGTTGGAAAGACATGCACGTGACAGCGGCGCATAATCTGCGCCAGCTCCTCTCGGCTTACGTGACCGACGCGACGAACACGCACGCGGTCTTCATAAGAAGCGATCGCATCTTTGCCGAAAGGATAACCTGCAAGGACCAGTTCAATTCCGGGAACAGGACTACGTGCCAACGCTTCCAGCAAATAGCCAATACCCTTGGTCTGCGTATAAGAGCTGGCCCAAATCACGGAGAATTGGCGAAATTTTTCTTTTGAAGGAGCGAAGATCGTCTGGTCTACTCCATAAGGCTCGACAAATACTTTCCCTGGGTCAATGCCAACCTCGACCAGCGATTGCTTGGTAAACGTGCTTGCGCACAGTACGGCATCGGCGAGCCGACGCTCCTCGCGCCTGAGTTCCACCTCGTCATCTGGAAACCAGTTATAGCGCAGTGTGTCAGCCACCGCCGGAAAGAGCCGCGCCTCTTCACCAAGTAATGTTAACGCCTTCTCTGCACAAGCTATTGGCTGGTAAAGAACGCATGGGAGGCCGAGCTGTTTTGCCCTCCGAAAGGTTTGCAAACTAGCACCTTCATAGCCAAATGCCAGGTTACCCAATTCTGACAAGCGCGATGCCACCCATCGATCAACCTGCGAATTGTGCCAGAACACGTTGAGAGTACGATCTTTTTCATTACGCGCGAGCCGCGTACGTAACCGTGCTCTAACCGCTTGAGTGGGATAAGTTCTTACGGATCTTGAATCAAGGCCAGGGTGGTATCTTTTTCCGAGATATTTTCTTAACCTACTCTCCGGGAGCCATTTGTAAGGCGGTTGCGAGAGATCACAATAATAATCGATGACCATACTGCCAAGCCAACCGCGTTCCTGCAGTGACAAGCTTTGCTCAAAAATACCCATTGGGCTTGGGCAAAAAATGACCGACCGCAGATTTGCCTCGAGATCACTCATTATTGATAAATTTAGCAGAGGGTTTCAGAAACGATCGAACTGGTAACTGCATAGGTTGGTAGTTTGATGGCTCCCACGTAAAAGGTTTTCTGATGGTCCATTCTCGAGTCTCTAGTCATGATCAAGAGATAATACTTGGATGTAGGTGGTTCGCGAGTCTTTCCCGCGTACCGTTTGTGAGTACAAGGACACCTAGTGATGTGCCCCGCAAGATTCTCACCCCCACATCTGCAATCTCATGTAGAAATCGAGTAACCCCCCACTTATGATCTGGGGCAGCGAGAAAGTCATTTCGCCCATAGTCGTGCCATAACATGAGGCTGTTGTCGGTCATTAAAGGCAGTACTCGCGCAGTATCATTGCGGACATACTGGTAAGAGTGTGCGGCGTCTATCAGACAAAAATCGACTCCCATGCCAATCTTGTTGTAGTCGAACGTAGCGGTATCGCCGTAGTGTTGATGAATACGTGCTGCTTCCTTTCGACCTTCATAGTAATAATCACCCCGCGCGTTGATAATCTCTAAGTCATTGGACTCAAATTCTGTAGTGGCTGGGTTTACATCCAGCGGCAAGTCTAGCGTATGAATTTCGCCCTCGGGCGAATTGATCGCAAGATTAAGCGTCGTGAATCCCCTAAATGAACCTATCTCCAATACTTTGCGCGGAGCACGTGCCGCCACCAGATGACATATAGAGCTGATTTCAGTAATTGACATTGACCCACCCCAATCCCATGGACGAGAAACTTTGAACTCGGTTGAAATTGGAGCTATTTCTTCTAGCGTGACCATTGGCAGGTACAAACCGGCGTCGGTCTTGCTGCACCGATAGATTTCAGACAAGTAATGCCTAGTAGCCACAGGTCCGCTCCGCATCGCTAGGGCAATAGCCGCGGGATGCAAGTAGTTCAAAGTCAATATTATATTGCGTGCGACATGACGCATCCTCATTCAAATCCTCCATGGTCTTGTCTGCATCGCCCATGTAAGCAGTGGCCCCACCCCTACTTCCAAAGAAAGTCTCGCTGAATCGGATTTACCTTTTCTAGCACTTCTCTTGTTATCAACATTAATGCGTCCGCCAAGGAAGCCAACCACGCAGGATTCCTTATACTGACTGCGATCTCTTTCGTTAAATCGGCTAGCGACCACGATTCGTTGGGAAGAAGCATCAATTGAGGCCGTTTGCAGCGAAGCGCTTGCCATAGGCCTTTAGCACGCCAATGGAAGATAGAGTGCTCCTTAGATCCGTCGGATTGAACCGGAACAACTCTAACGGAGAAATCGAGTGCACGCGGCGTAGACCGTGGATCACGACGGCAAGTTCCGTGGAATAAGCAATAGTCGTTGCAACGGCGGCGCCCATAATTCCCGCTGCCGGCAAGAGAAAATAGAGCGCAATTATTGTGGCTAGGAAAGCATAAAGCTGCGCTTTGCTGGATAACCATGGATCTCCTAGAGCCTGAGCTCCTCCTGCAAGCACCAGTTTGGCGCCCACAATAACCGAGCCAAGAAGCAACACTTCAGCTGGCCAAATTGAACTTTTAAAGCCGATGCCAAACACAAGTGGTATTCCCACTGGTAACAAAATCCCAACTGCCAAAGCTATCACTAGACTAATCATCCAGTACTGGCGAAATATGCGTTGCAGAATTGCGACGCGCTCAGCCTTGGATTCCTTCTGGGTAATACTTGGGATTGCAACGGTCTGCACAGCTTGCGAAAAAGCCTGTGAAAGCCCGGCGGCGCTTACGGCAACCACGTAAAGACCTAAATAAGCGGGAGAAAGCCAAGCCGCCATAAAGACCTGCGCAAGATTGACATTTGCTAGCCCCGATATATTCCCCACATGAACGGTCACGCCGTACTTTAGCATTCTCGTTGCAAGGTCGGCATTAGTGTGGAGTCCAAGATAAATACTCGACTTTGCGAGAACTTTAAGCGTGCCAAACAACACGATCGTATTGAGCAATAAGTGCAAGATTAGAATATTGATTAGTAGTAAACGGCCGAGTATGATGAGCACCAGTGTCCCCATTAGGTACCCAAGCGGAATGAGGGTTCGCAGCCAGTTAAGTTCGACTATTTGTAGGCGGCCCTGTAGCACGCCGGTCCCGAGTTGCGCAATCAAAGAGATGGGGATAACTAGTAGGAACAGTCGGCTAAGTGATATGACTTGGGAAGATTGACTTTTTAAAAGAGCGGGCAAGGCCAAATAACCGATTGGTAGCGCTACAGCACTAAGTATCAACCCAAAAACTATTGCGGTATTAAAAACGATCTGCGGTTTGGAATCAGATAGCGAGGTAAAATACACACTCGAAATAATGAGGCCCATGCTGCTTAAGTAAACGAGGAGGATGGGCCAGAGCATTGCCGCGGCCACCTCTCCCCGGCCCGTTGGGCCCAGCCACCGTGAGAGAAGAACGGAATTCGCCAAAGACAAAACGGTGATGCCGCCGTTCGTAAGAAGGGTTCGAAAGATTAGAGAGCGAAGCATTTACTGTCCATACCAGTTAAGAATCGAGAGGTGCAACGGCAATTGATTCTGCCCAAGATCCATGTGCTTTCGACGTAGCCTTGTCACGCTACTCACCTTTGCGAATGTCCTTCAGTAGGTGCCAACTTTGGATGCGAGAAGGTCTAAGCGTTTTTCATCCTGACTTCGATCCAAAGACTGCGATAATTTCATCACTCTGCTCACCGTCACTGTTGTCTATAGCCGTCAACTCATAGTCATAAGCTCGCAACAGCGCACAACACTCTCGATGCAGCTCAGTACCATGTGTAGAGAGAAAAATCGTTGGCTTCACATTTTCTAAGATCCACCGCGCGCCTTGCAGAACAAGCGCCTCTCCACCTTCAACATCGATCTTGATGCAGTCGGGTGGCGGAATTCTATTCTTGGACAAGAGATCATCCAGCGAGACAGTTTCGACTTGAAGCGTGCCCTCAGAAGAGAGATGTCCCATGGCGCTCGTTGGACCTGCGTCAAAACTTGCAGCACCACTTCTATCTGAGACGGCCGCTTCAACGACGGTTACGTTTGTTGTTGAGTTCAGCCGCAGGTGCTTACGCAAATAATCAAGATTTGTTGGCAAGGGTTCAAACGCAATTACTCTACCTGTTGGGCCAACGATCACCGAAGCGAGAAGGGTGTAGAATCCCGCGTTAGCTCCAACATCGAGGAAGGTACTTCCTTCTGTCAGAACCCTTTCTATTGCTAGCCTCTTCTGGTTTTCATAACTACCGAGCCAGCAACCGTGCGTGTGCGATCCCGCAAGCCATCTTTTTCCGCGGAGCCTACCCTGCAAGATCACCATTGGCGTTTCGTTTGGAATCAGCCTCAGAGGTTGCCGGAGCATCCTACCCAGTAAAGTTCGATTTGAGATGCCGGAAAAGTTCATCGCTATTCAGCTGCCGTTGCGTCGCGCAAAATCTAACCAAAGGAAATCTAGGTCTGGCTCCGTTTTGTGGATCACTTTCTGATCTGCGTTATCTGCGTTTATCCACGGCTAATTCTCGTGGGTGCAGTCGGCTGGCTTCGTACGAATCGATCGTCAGCTTTAACCCCTCTTCCAACGGCGTCTCGGCGCGGAACGCGAATTTCTCGTACGCGCGCGAGACGTCCAGCCGACGCCGCGGCTGGCCGTCGGGCTTATCAGTCTGCCAACGAATCTCACCCGTGAATCCCGTCAGGCGGGCAATGATTGTGACAAGCTCGGCAATCGTGATCTCACTCCCCGTGCCGAGATTTACCGGTTCAGCCTCGTCATATTGCGCCGCCGCGGCGAGAATTCCCGCGGCACAATCGTCGACATAAAGAAACTCTCGCGAAGCCTTGCCCGTGCCCCACACTTCCACAAACGGAGCCTGCTGTTCGCGGGCCTCGATGCATTTGCGGATCAGTGCCGGAATGACGTGCGAGCTCTCCGGATTAAAGTTGTCGCCCGGTCCGTAGAGATTGGCAGGTAACAGGAAGATTGCATTAAACGCATATTGACTGCGGTAGCTCTGCGCCTGGACCAGCATCATCTTTTTTGCCAAACCGTAAGGCGCGTTTGTCTCTTCCGGATAGCCGTTCCACAGGTCCTCTTCGCGAAACGGTGTGGGGGTAAACTTGGGATAGGCGCAAACCGTACCGACAGCGACAAACTTCCTCACTTCATTGAGGCGTGCTTGTTCCATCAGTTGCGCGCCCATCATCAGGTTCTCGTAGAAAAAGCGTCCGGGATTTTTCTGGTTGGCCCCGATGCCGCCGACCACCGCAGCCAGATGAATTACCAGGTCGGGGTGGAAGCCGGCGAAGAGTTTCTTTACGCCGGACATGTCCACGAGGTTGTATTCGTGGCTGCGCGGAACGAAGACTTCGACGCCTTGCTCTGCTTCGAGCTTCTTGACTACCTGCCGGCCCAAAAAACCCGCGCCACCAGTTACAAGTATTCGGGAGTAAGGAAAGGTCAAAGAAGAGTTTGTGTGGTTCTTGAATGACTCTTCGTGTAATTTCGTCGTTTTCGTGTGACTTAGTGGATGCTGACTTTGACCTTGTCCACGAAATTACACGAACAAAAACAAATTAACACGAAGAGCATTAAACCGCATGACGAGATCTCTGCACGCCGGCTGCCTCTAGATCTGCGTCGACCATCAACCGCACCAGGTCTTTAAACGTGGTTTGCGGTTCCCAGCCGAGCTTTCGTTTGGCTTTGCTCGCATCGCCAACCAGCATATCCACCTCCGAGGGGCGGTAATACTTGGGATCGATCTCCACGTAGTCATGCCAATCCAAATCCACGCAACCAAAAGCCTCGTTAACGAACTCTCGCACTGAATGCACCTCGCCGGTCGCGATCACGTAATCTTCGGGCACATCCTGTTGCAGCATTAACCACATCGCCTCGACGTATTCGCGGGCGTAACCCCAGTCACGCCTGGCATCGAGGTTCCCCAGATAGAGTTTGTCTTGCCGGCCAATCTTGATTTGAGCGACAGCGCGCGTAACTTTTCGCGTCACAAATGTCTCGCCTCGCCGCGGACTCTCGTGATTGAAGAGGATGCCGTTGCAGGCAAACATACCGTAACTTTCACGATAGTTTACGGTGGACCAATGGGCATAAACCTTGGCCACCCCGTAAGGCGAACGCGGGTAGAAAGGTGTCGTCTCTGACTGTGGAGACTCGCGGGCCATCCCGAACATCTCTGAGCTACTCGCCTGATAGAAACGAGACTTGAGTCCGGTTTCCCGGATGGCCTCGAGAATCCTGATTGTGCTCAACCCGGTAACATCGCCCGTGTATTCCGGAATATCGAAGCTGACGCGAACATGACTTTGCGCGGCCAGATGATAGACATCGTCGGGTTGGATGCGATAGAGCAGTTTTATCAGGTTGGTAGAGTCCGAGATGTCGCCGTAATGCAGGAACAGTCGCACACCGTTTATATGCGGATCGGCATACAAATGATCGATCCGGGCCGTATTAAAGCTCGAGGCGCGGCGAATAATGCCATGCACTTCATAGCCCTTCGAAAGTAACAATTCAGCCAGGTAAGATCCGTCTTGTCCGGTGATACCCGTGATTAAGGCTTTCATTATGTGAGTGATTTCGGATTGCGAAACGCCGGTTGTTCGTGTGTTTTAGTGGATCTGTCTTGTTGTGAGCGAAGACAACAATCCACGAAATAACACGAATAAATGCGAAGCGTTGAATTCTCTGGGATCACGAAATCACACGAATAGAACCGACAATTCAAATGTTTAGGAGGCGGCCGGTTCACCCGCATCTTTCTTGTAGTATCTCTGACTGTAGTAGCGCTGGTAGTAGTAATAATCGTGAGATTGGAGGCTGACGTTGTTGAGGACCACGCCGAAGATCTTTGCGCCAACATCCTGCAAGAGTTGTCGCGAACGCCGCACGATGTGACGCGAACTCCGGCCACCATGCACCACCAGCAGGACGCCATCCACCATCGTGGAGACCAGCACTCCGTCCGTAAACGAAGTTACCGGCGGCGAGTCCACTACCACGTGTGTGAAATGTTTCTGAAGCGTAGCAATCAGGCGCCTCATTTGATCGGATCCCAGCAGCTCTGCCGGATTTGGAGGAATCGGCCCCGACGTCAGAATGCTCAAACCTGTGCTTCCGTCCTTCAGTACCAGCGCCAGCATCTCAGCCTCGGTACAGTCATTCGATAGAATAGAACTCAGCCCCGCCTTGTCTCGCAGATCAAAGATTGATTGCAGCCGCGGCCTTCGCATATCAGCGTCGATGATCACCACGGTAGCTCCGGTTTGGGCCAGGCTGATCGCCGTGTTGACCGCGGTCGTGGTCTTCCCTTCTCCCGGAAGGCTGGAAGTCACGAGCAGCGATTTCGGCGCCCGGCCCGCCGTTGACAAAAGCACCGACGTTCGCAGGTGGCGATACGACTCCGCCAACGGTGAACTGCCGTCCACGTTGGTCAATAACTCGGGATTGCCGGACGCTCCGTTTCCATTTCTCTTTTGCAGTGCTCCCGCCGGCGCTGAGAGCACGCGGCGGCGCCGCGGGCCCGCCCCTACTGTCGGGATGACAGCCAAAGCCGGTAAGTGCAGGAGCCGCTCAACTTCATCGGTAGAATGGACTGTATCGTCCAGATACTCGAGGAACAGCGCCAATCCCACACCCAGTCCCAAAGATAGGATGAACGCTATCACCACCGTTCTGGCCCTGTTTGGTCCAATAGGCTCCTCAGGCGCCAGGCCGTGATCGACGACGGAGATATTGTTGATCTTTCCCGCCATCACGACATCGTTCTCTTTTGATCGCTGCAGCAGGTTGTCGAGCAGGGTCTTGTTGGTTTCGATTTCCTGCTGAATGATGCGGTAGTTGATGGCCGCTTCGTTTTGAGTCAGCGTCTGGGCGCGTTGCAGTTCGAAAGACTTGCGCAACGCCTGCTCGCGTTCCAGCGCGCTTTGAAATCTCGTCTGCAGATTTGTCAGGATGGTCGTGCTCTTGCGATTGCGAATCTCTTTCAACGATCGATCCAGTTCGGCGATCTGTTGGTTGATTTCCTTGACCTCGGGCGCTTCGTCCGTAGCATCAACCAGCAACTGTGCTCGCTTCTGCCGCAGGTCCGCTAGTTTCGCTTCGGTGTCGTTTGCTTCCTTGGCATCAACATCGGCGAGGGCAGCCGCAGCTCCCGGTGCTCGGGCAGCATTGAACTGCGCCTCAGCTATTTTTCGCTCGTTTTCCGCATCCAGTAGTTGTCTGTTCAGGCCGGCGAGTCGTTCCACCACGGTATTCTGATTGGGATCAAGCGAAATGATCTGGTTATTCTTCGCGTAGTTCACGAGGCGTTCTTCATCGGTGCGGATCTGTTGCTGCAAGTCGGCGACCCGCTTTTGCAGGAATTCGGCGGTGGTGTTGTTGGTTTCCCCTTTCTTGACCAGGTTGAAATAGACATAGGTATCGACGATGGCGTTTACAACCTTTGCGGCCACCTGCGCGTCGGTGTGCTGGAAGGACAAATCGATCAAACGAGTCTCTTTGTAGTAACCGCGATTCTCCTTTACCGGTTCAACCTTTAGTCCGGCGAGAATTGCTCCGACATAGGGAGCAAGGCGTTTGGCCTCTGTTAGATCTTCCTGCGAGTTGGCGGTCGACACTGAAGTTGTCAGGGGCAGCTCATTATTTGGCTTGGGCGTCGCATCCTGCTTATCTTTGCCGCCAAAGCCAGCCATGCGAGCGATGGTTTGCCAGGTGGAACGCTTCTGTGTCGGGTCACCTTTGAAGAAGTCAGGATTGTGCTCGAGGTCCAGGGTCTTTACGACGCGGCGCATGAGCCCGGGGCTGGTAAGAATCTGGAGCTGTGTGTTGAAGTAAACCGGATCGTTTGCCGGCCCGATAAAGTAGGGAGTTTTACCGACCAGGGCCGCCGGGTTCTCGAGATCGACCTGCACGCGCGCATTGGCCTCGTAAACGTCCGGCTTGCGCGCCACGTAGATCAGGGACAGCGTGCTAATGAGAATCACAATCGCGATCACCAGCCAGAGACGTTTGCGGACTGCGCGCAAATAGTCGAGCAGGTGGACCTCGTTCTCAGCATTGGGATCGACACCGTAGTTGTAAGAATGCGGCAGACCGGGGTACTCGATCGGTTTATCGATCGCGGTAGCATCAGGTTCCGGCCTGATTAATTCACCAGAGGGTTTCATTTCTCAACCTTACAAGAGGTTACGGTTCGCTGGCAAAAGCAAAGTTTCGTGTGTTTTCGTGGATAGTTTTTTATAGTAAGCCAAAAGACGAATCCACGAAAACACACGAAATATCGATTCAAGGAAAAACTTTACCGGCATCCACGAAAACACACGAAATATCAATCATCGCTTCACGGAATAACTCGTACGGGGAGTTGCGACACCGACGGCGCGACGCTCCCCAACAAGCTCCGGATAAAACTCTTCGTGCCCGAAGTAGGCACGTCGATGATGTCATTTGGCATCAGGGCAACATCGTCGGCCCGCTTCTTTTCAATGGCCGATAGATCCACGATTAGCTCCTGCCTTGTTGCGCTGCCCGGCTCTTGCCTGACAATCCTGACCTTATCTTTATTCGTGTCTTGTTTTGTGCCGCCGGCCATGGCAATCGCCCGCGACAATGTGATCGGCTCTCTCAGCGGAATGGTGAGTGGCGTAAAAACATTGCCGACGACGTAAACCTGGTCTGCTTCCGGAATGGTAACGATATCTCCCGGCACGAGAAAGGGATTAGCTTTAGGATTTCCCTGCAAGGTATCGCTGAGTCTATAGCTCGAGAAGGCCGCCGTCACGTCAGCGGTCTCATCTTCGGCTTTGTCGCACATAAGCGCCGGCGGCGAATGAACTATGTTGATTGTCTGACCAGCCTTTGCCGTCGGTCCCTTTGCGTACGTTAGCAGCTCCAGCAGTCGGACTCGGCGCTGTAGCTCAAAGCGGCTTTGATCAGTAACTGCGCCGATGATTGCGACCTGTCGCGAGTGATACTCCTTAATAAAAACATCCACTTGCGGATTGCGATAGAACTTCAGATACCGAGTCCTGATCTCTCCGGCCAATTCGCCTTCAGTCAAACAAGCAGCTCGGATCTCCGTCTCAATCAGGGGCATGCGAATCATTCCGCTCCCCTCGACGCGTACTGCTTCGCGCGACAGGTTGGGACGATTAAGGATGCGAATGTCCAAGACGTCGCCAGAGCCGATGCGATAACGATCTTCCACCCGGGACGCCGGCGCACTCACTGTTGGCGCCGGGGTTGCGGAGTTCTGGTTGACTGCGCCGGCTTGTTGAGCGACTGCGACCGATAGCGGCGCAGTTAAAATTAGCGCACCGAGAATCAATTCCGGACTTCGTGTTTGTCGAGCAAAAAGACGGATCCACGAATTCACACGAAATTTCGTGTTCATTCGTGGATTATGATTGGTGATTGCCAAGCGCGTGGACATAAATAATTCCTCACTTGCTCATTTTCCCGACATTCCGACACGGCGCGACAACAATGCTTCCCTCATGTGATTTGGATGGGCCAGGTTCAGCACAGTATTGCTCAGCAGCACCATTAACTCCTCGTGTTCGCGTTTGAATAAGCCGGTCAGCGGTTGATCCCCGGTCTTGGTGATGACGCCTTCCCTCGCCCACTGCCAGAACTGTGCCTGCGTGGTCCAGAACTGTTTTCGATCGCGACAAATCACCAGAGCTGTTTTCTTCTTGCGCCGTTTCTTTTTGTCCTTGTCTTTCTTAACTGCCATTCCTGCCTCCGAATAAAGACACCTCTGCCCTTGCATGTTCTTCCTGATTAAGAAACGGAAGTGGCCACACACAGAACCCCGTGGGGAAGCCTCTCTTGCAAGGCAGCATCGGATTGTCAATTCCTCTGTGCTCTCCGTGTCTCAGTGGTTAAAGGTCAAACCACGGAGACACGGAGCACACAGAGAGAGTCACATCAAAAGCCTCGAGATCAGTTCCGCACGCCTCTTAACACCGAACTTGACGAAGATATGACGCAGGTGAAACTTCACCGTCTGCTCGCTCACATCCAGGCGGTTGCCGATCTCCGCGTTAGTCAAACCCTCGACGCAACATAGCGCTACCTGCGCCTCGCGCCGACTCAAATGTTTGTTTTCTGCCACGCGCGCAATTGCTCGTTCAAACGCGTGGTGTCCCTCCTGGCCCTCTTGACTGCTCATGCCGCGCTCGTGACGACGAGCAATAATCTGCTCTGGCGCAAAAGCGGTGTAACAGGCGCCCAGCTCGCGCACCGCGCCGCCATTTGTTTTCTTGTTCCGCTCGATGCTGAATTTGGTCAGCAATCCCTCCAGCCCACGACGAATTGTGCTGAGACTTCGAATACCGGTCAGATTCATCAAGCGCCGCGCTGTGAAAGATTGAGTGCCGTTTTCGTCGCCGGCGGAAAGCATTGCTGAGTACAGACGTTGCTCGAGGGTCGAGTGGCTCAGGGCAACAAGCGCCAACGCGTGATTATTGGACGATTGTTCAGGCTTCTCGCCTAAAGGGTAGGTTTTTGAGTCTACCGGGGCGACGATGGGATTCTTTTGGGGAAACATCTATAGGTTAGTTGGACTGCTTGCGGCGGGAAAGAAGGTTTGTCGCCCGCACCCTCAACGCTGTGTTTGGCAGGGCCGCAATTCAGACATTGGCACAGACTTCACTCTGCGCAGTTATTCAACAACTGATTTTCATCAACTGATCGGAGCACGGACTCAAAAGTCCGTATCCGGCTGCTATGTCGTTTGGCGCCTCGCCCTGGCGGTTACCCAATGCAATTTGAGCTGGGCAAAAAGCTTTGACTCAGGGCTGAGAGCCTAATTGCATCAGTAAGTTATGTCAAGGATTATCGACCATCTCGCACCAGAGATGACCGATAGCTATGTGAGCCTCCTGGACGCGGGATGTTTTATCGGCAGGGACAATTACCGCCAGGTCACAAACGGAGGCGAGCGGTTCGGCGCCGGCGCCCGTTAACGCTATTGTCTTACAGCCAAGGGCCTTTGCCTGCTCTGCTGCCCGGATGACGTTTGCCGATTTGCCGCTGGTGCTGATGGCAATCAAAACGTCGCCTGGGGCGGCGAGTCCCGACACCTGCCGGGCAAACACTTCGTCGTACCCATAGTCATTGCTGAGCGCGGTGAGAGCGGAAGTGTCCGTGGTTAAGGCAATCGCCGGCCATGAACGTCGCTCCTGTTCGTAACGACCCACCAACTCCGCCGCGATATGTTGGGCGTCAGCGGCGCTGCCGCCGTTGCCGCAAAGCAGGATCTTGTGACCTGCTTGCAGTGCCCGAAGGATCGCTTCACCAGACTGTTGAATCTCGGGGATCGAATCTTGCAGTAGTAACTGAAAGGTCTGTACATGCTCGTGAAGAGAGCGAGTCAACAGGTTGGCTGCCGCTGAGTTCTCTGATTTCGGCGAATTCGTCACGTCTAATTTCGCTGAGCCAGATCAGGTAGAACCCCCGCACCATTCCTGGGGTCAGTGTCTGGCCGCTGTCCTTATTCGCGAAGTTGGGGCTGGAAATTATCATATATTCACTCGGAACGGTAATGACTCCTTGGAGTGCGGCGCCTTATCAGCGCTTTTCTATTTTGCTTGAGCCCCCTCAGTCGAAAAGTGGTGACTAAGGCGCCGCACTCCAAGAAGAAGCGTTCCTTACCTTACGATTTACGCTTCACCATTTACGATTTCACCATTTACGATTTACCATTTACGATTTACCGTTTACCATTCACCGGCAAACGGTCTCAGAGCCATCTCAATGACAACACCAGCGCCTACCCCCATGCTCCGGCAGTACCAGGAATTGAAGGACCAGCATCCGGGGACCCTCTTGTTCTTTCGCCTCGGCGACTTTTATGAACTCTTTTTCGACGACGCCATCGTAGGTTCGCGTGAACTCCAGATCACTCTTACCGCGCGACACAAAGAACGCGGCGATCCTGTTCCCATGTGTGGTGTGCCCCACCACTCCGCCGGTAATTACATTGCTCGACTCGTTCGCAAGGGCTATCGCGTAGCAATCTGCGAACAAACTGAGGATGCCGGGAAAACCAAAAAGCTCGTCCGTCGTGAAGTCGTGCGGATTGTCACGCCCGGCACTCCTATCGATCCGCAATTACTTGATTCCCGGGAGCCAGTCTTTCTGGCGGCCATTTGCAGCAGCGGAGAAAATGTTGGCGCAGCCTTTCTCGATGTCTCCACGGGTGAGTTTCAAGCCACCCAATCTCAGGGTGCAGACGGTTGGACGCGAATCCTCGCCGATCTCGAGTCATATGCACCGCGCGAGCTGCTTTTCCCAGCCTCTCTGGCGCCTCTTGTCAAAAGCGGCCTGACGGGAAAGGCCCATACTGCCCCGCTGCCGCTCGTGAGCGATCACAAAGATCACTCCGAAGTAACAAACTCGCAATCGACCGCGACTTCCTCAAATCTGAATACGACTCTGACGCCGCTGGACGACTGGCTCTGGCAACGAGAGGACTGTGCCGCGCTCTTGCGCGAACAATTTGGCGTTCACTCCCTGGCTGGATACGGCCTCGAGCGCAAGGATGAAGCGGTGCGAGCTGCCGGAGCTTCCCTGCGTTATGCTCGCGAAACCCAGCGCGCCGCCGCTGCCCACGTCACTGACCTGGTTTATTTCGAAGCGCAGGACCACCTGGTCCTGGATAGCGTCACTGTGCGGAATCTTGAACTGGTGGAATCGCTTGCTGGAGGCGCGGGTCGATCGCTCCTGGACGTAATCGATCAAACAGTCACGGGAATGGGTGCGCGGCTGCTGCGTTCGTGGTTGCTGCGCCCATCCGTCAAACGCGGTGAAGTGGATTCGCGCCTTGCTGCTGTTTCGGATCTACTCGCTTCGCAAATCAATCGCGATAAACTCCGTGCGCTTTTGAAGGATGTATCGGACCTCGAGAGGCTTACTGGAAGAATCAATCTCGGCTCGGCCACGCCCAGGGATTTGAATGCGCTGTTGCGTTCAGTGACCCGGGTGCCGGCCATTCGCACGCTCCTCGGCGAACACCAATCGTCGTTGTTGCAAGTTCTATATGAGAGCACAGACGAACTGCCGGAACTGCGAGAGATACTCACTAAGGCTATCAACGAGGATCCACCGTTAAAGCTGAGCGATGGCGACACCATTCGCGAGGGCTACTCTGCAGAGTTGGATGATCTTCGTTCCACCAGTCGCAATGCGAAACAGATAATTGCCGCCCTGGAAGCCACCGAGAGGATCCGGAGCGGCATCGGCAATCTGCGAATCAGATACAACGGAGTATTCGGATATTTCCTCGAGGTC
>Ga0137404_10001440_pt1 | contig 15707 bp, 17 predicted proteins | sample CZOMad2_1_16fung_FD_108285 | JGI IMG/M metagenome (GOLD analysis project Ga0137404, IMG submission 108285) | Vadose zone soil fungal communities from Angelo Coast Range Reserve, California, USA - CZOMad2_1_16fungal (Illumina Assembly) | ecosystem: Environmental > Terrestrial > Soil > Vadose...
CCTCCTCCGGAACGACCTGCCTCGCCTCGGCCAGCATGTCCTTCAGCGTCTTCATGGTTTTGATATTACCCCTATTCCCGGTCGGCTCAAGGGTGATGCGCCATCCAGGACCTTCATCGCGGCGGGATGCCGCTGCTATACTCACAGAATTCCATGACTAATTCCATTAAGGGCATCATCCTCGCGGGAGGATCAGGAACGCGACTTTACCCCCTGACCCACGCGATCAGCAAGCAGCTCGTCCCCATCTACAACAAGCCGATGATCTATTACCCCCTGTCGACCCTGATGCTCGCAGGCATCCGACGGGTTCTGGTCATCACCACGCCTCAGGACCAGGAGGCGTTCCGGCGCCTGCTCGGCGACGGCGGCCACCTCGGGCTCACCGTCGAGTACGCGGCCCAGCCCCGGCCGGAGGGCCTGGCGCAGGCCTTCATCATCGGGCGGCGCTTCGTCGGCGCCGACCGGGTCGCCCTGGCGCTCGGGGACAACGTGTTCTACGGCCACGGTCTCCCCGAGTTTCTCCAGCGCGCCGCCGACCGCCCCTCGGGCGCGACGGTGTTCGCCTACTGGGTCCGAGATCCCGAGCGCTACGGCGTCGTCGAGTTCGGGGCCGACGGCCGCGCGGTCGGGCTCGAGGAGAAGCCGGTCAAGCCGCGCTCGCCGTACGCGGTGACCGGCCTCTACTTCTACGACAACCAGGTCGTCGAGATCGCCGCCGGGCTCAAGCCCTCGGCGCGCGGCGAGCTGGAGATCACCGACGTGAACGCGGCGTATCTGCGGCGCGGGGCCCTCCAGGTCGAGAAGCTCGGGCGCGGTATCGCGTGGCTCGACACGGGCACCCACGAGGCGCTCCTGCAGGCGTCGACCTTCATCCAGACGATCGAGGAGCGCCAGGGGCTCATGGTCGCCTGCCTCGAGGAGATCGCCTTCCGGATGGGCTACATCGCGGCCGACGACGTGCTGCGCATCGCCCGGCCGATGAAGGACAACTCGTACGGGCGGTATCTGTTGCGCCTGATCGAGTCCGAGCCGTAAGATCGGAAGACCGGATGGACCTCTCGCCCGCCGCCAAGCGCGCCTTTCAGATCCAGTCCTATGGGCCGTCGCCCCGCATCGACGGCGTCGAGATCGTCGAGCTCAAGCGGTTCGCGGACGACGGCGGGAGCATGACCGAGCTGGCGCGCCTGACCGAGGGCCATCCCGAGGCGCTCGCCGGCTTCACCGTACGCCAGATCAACTACAGCGAGGTCGAGCCCGGCGCGATCAAGGCGTACCACCTCCACCAGCGCCAGACCGACGTCTGGTACGTGCCGCCGTCCGATCGGATGCTGCTGGTGCTGCTCGACGTGCGGCAGGGCGCGAAGACCGAGGGCGCGCGCATGCGCTTCACGCTCGGCGCCGGCGCCTCGCGCCTGGTTCGCATCCCACCGGGCGTCGCGCACGGCGTGCGGAACCTCGCGGCCGCGCCCGGGCGGATCATCTACTTCACCGATGTCCATTTCTCGCCCGAGCCGGCGACGTGCGACGAGGGCCGGCTGCCGTGGGACTACGCGGGCGCCGAGATCTGGGAAGTCATTCGCGGGTAGCGACGTGAAGCTCCTGGTCACCGGCGGATGCGGATTCATCGGCTCCAACTTCATCCGCCACGTCCTCGCGACGCACGCCGACGACCGCGTCGTCAATCTCGACAAGCTGACGTACGCCGGGAACCCGGCGAACCTGGCCGACCTCGCGAACGATTCGCGGTACACGTTCGTGCAGGGCGACGTCTGCGACGCGAAGGTCGTGCGCGACGTCATCCGGGGGGTCGACGCCGTCGTCAACTTCGCCGCCGAATCGCACGTCGACCGCTCGCTGATGGAGCCCGACGCGTTTCTCCGGACCGACGTCTTCGGCGTGTTCGCGCTGCTCGAGGCGGTGAAGGAGCTGAAGATCGCGCGCTTCCTGCACATCAGCACCGACGAGGTCTACGGGTCGGTCGAGCGCGGGTCGTCGCGCGAGAGCGATCCGGTGCGGCCGTCGAACCCGTACTCGGCCTCGAAGGCCGGCGGGGACCTGCTCGCGCTGGCCTACTGGCACACCCATCGGGTGCCGGTCCTGATCACCCGCTCGTCGAACAACTTCGGGCCCCATCAGTATCCGGAGAAGGTCATTCCGCTCTTCGTGACCAACGCGCTCGACGACCAGCCGCTGCCGCTCTACGGCGACGGCCGGAACGTGCGCGACTGGCTCTACGTCCTCGACAACTGCGCGGGCATCGATCTGGTCCTGCGCAAGGGGGGCGAGGGCGAGGTCTACAACATCGGGGGCGGCCACGAGGTCGAGAACATCGTCCTGACGCGTCAGATCCTCCAGCTCACCGGCAAGCCCGAGACGCTGATCCAGCCCGTGAAGGACCGCCTGGGCCACGACCGGCGCTACTCGGTCGACTCGCACAAGGTCCGGCAGCTCGGCTGGACGCCGCGCCACCGGTTCGGCGATGCGCTCGGCACGACCGTCGCCTGGTATCGCGAGCACGAAGCGTGGTGGCGCCCGCTCAAGTCGGGCGAGTTCCGCGCGTATTACGAAAAGCAGTACGGCCACCGCTGACCGGGAGTGCGGCAAGGGATGGGAGAAGGTCCCATGAAGCGAAGCGTGACGCCGATGCTGGCGTCTCTCCTGCTGCTGCCAGCGCTCGCCCTCGGCGCGCCGGGGTCCGCGCCCGAGCCGCGCCTGCATCCCAAGGAAGTGTCGGCCTTGCCGTCGTTCGTCCGGCGCATCGAGCCCTCGGTCGTCGCGCTGCGCGTGCGCAACGCCGAGAAGGCCACGTCCTCCACGCGGCTCGGCAGCCGCCGCTTCGGCAGCGGCGTGATCTTCGATCAGCGAGGCTACGTGGTCACCGTGAGCTACTTGCTGCTGGACGCGGTGGCGATCGAGGCGCGGGGGCGCGACGGCCGCACCGTTTCGGCGCGCGTGGTCGGCCTCGATCTCGACACCGGCCTCGGCGTCGTGAAGCTCGAGGGGGCCGGCCCGTGGCCGGCCGCGACGCTCGGCGACTCGCGCGCGGTCGCCGCCGGCGCCAGGACCGGCACCGTCGGCGTCGACGAGGACAACGATCTCGTCCAGGTCTCGGGCGCCGTGCACGCGGTCCGGCGCTTCTCGGCGTACTGGGAGTACATGCTGGACCGGGCGATCATCGTGGCGCCGGCGAGCCCACAGTGGGGCGGCAGCGCCGTGGTCAACGAGCGCGGCGAGGTCGTCGGCATCGCCTCGCTCCGGCTCGGCGAGCCGCTGCACGTGAACCTGGCCGTGCCCATCGAGAAGTTCGTGCCGGTGAAGGACGAACTGATCGCGTCCGGCCGCATCGCGAGCCGGCCGCCGCGGCCGTGGCTCGGACTCTACACCGTCGCGGTGGCCGACGGCCTCGTGGTCAGCGAGACGTCCCCGGTGGGGCCGGCGTCGCGGGCCGGGTTCCGGCAGGGTGATCGCATCCTCCGGGTCAACGGCGTGGCCGTCGCCTCGCAGGAGGAATTCTACGAGCAGCTCTGGTCGCGGCGCGCCGGCGACCTGATCGAGCTCGCCATCGAGCGCGACAAGCAGGTGCTCATCATCGCCGTCCCCTCGGTCGACCGCCACCGCCTCTATCCGGTGCGGTAGTCCCCCGACGTCCCCGGCGACACGGTTGATCAGTCCGGAGGTTCGCACCGGGCCGGTGGGGTAGACTCTCCTCGATGAAGGGCGCCGAAGATCCGTATCAGGGACGAGGCCTCATCGCCGACCCGATCCATCAGTACATTCTCTACACGCGACCGGGCGGGATTCCCGGCGAGGCGACCGAGCAAGACCTGATCGACACCGCGTGGGTGCAGCGGCTGCGCCGCGTGCCGCAGCTGCAGTCGGCGCGCTGGGTGTACCCGGCGGCCGAGCACAGCCGCTTCCAGCACTCGCTCGGCGCGATGCACCTGGCCGGCCGGCTCGCCCGGCACCTCTATCCCTCGCTCCGGGCAACCTTCGCGGCCGCGCCGTCGGCCGCGCTGATCGAGGAGCTCCTCCGGACCGCGGGGCTCCTCCACGACGTCGGCCACGGCCCGTTCGGCCACTTCTTCGACGACAACTTCCTGGTGGACTACGACCTGACCCACGAGCTGCTCGGCCAGCGCATCATTCGCGAGGAGCTGGCCGACCTCCTGCGGAGCCTCCGGCGGAGCCCGAACGGCGTCTTCGACGCGGGCGAGTCGATCGATCCGGAGTGGATCTGCTACCTGATGGGCAAGAGCTACACCCAGCCGCTCGAGTCGCATCCGCCCTGGCTCCCGCACCTGAAGCCGTTGCTCTCGGGCGTCTTCACCGCCGACAACATGGACTACGTGCTGCGCGACTCTTACATGTGCGGCGTCGCGGTCGGGCCCATCGACATCGACCGGATCATCTACTACTCGTTCTTCTCCGATCGGGGGCTCACCCTCGACCGCGCCGGGCTCCAGGCGTTCACGATGTTCTTGAACGCCCGCTTCTACATGTACACGAACGTCTACTACCATCGGACCACGCGCGGCATCGACCTCCACCTCAAGGAGATCTTCCGCGACACGATGCGCATCGCGTTCCCCTTCGATCTCCGCAAGGAGCTCCATCCGTACCTCCATCTGACGGAGTGGACGCTGCTCGAGGAGGTCGGGCGCTGGCACGACGCGGAGGACGCGGACCGGCGCGCGCTGGGCGCGGAGTGGCGGCACATCCTCGACCGGAAGCTGAAGTGGCGGATGTCGGGCGAGGAGGTGCTCGATCAGTTCGAGGCCCGAAAGGGCCAGAGCTTCCTGGACGCCGAGACGGTGAAGAAGCGGGTTCGCACCTTCCTGCCGGCGGCGCTGCGCGACGTTCCGTTCGAGATCGACATGGCGCTGCAGGACCCGCGGCCGCTGAATCCGCTGAAGATGGGTGACCGGCAGATCTACGTGTACGACTCCTCCACCAAGCGCGTCTCCGAGGAGCCGCTGACCGAGATCCTGAAGTATCTGCCGGGCAAGGTCGCGCAGTGCCGGATCTTCGCGATGAGCCACGAACGCGACGCCGAGCTGGCCCTGGCGCTGAAGCGCGCGCTCAGCGAGGAGCCGCCCTCCATTCTGACCAACGTATGATGAGCTGGCGGTTCGTCACGTTCGCCGCGCTGTTCGTCACCTGCCTGCTGACCGCCAACATCATGGCCGCCAAGCTCATCTCCCTCGGGGGCGTCGTGCTCACCGCCGGGATCGTCGTCTTCCCGGTGTCCTACATCGTCGGCGACGTGCTGACCGAGGTGTGGGGCTACGCGGCGGCGCGGCGCGTGATCTGGCTCGGCTTCGCCTGCAACGCGCTGATGGTCGCGGCCATCTGGGTGGGCGGCGAGATCCCGAGCGCGCCGTTCTGGAAGGGCGGCGCGGCGTACGCCGAGATCCTGGGCCAGACCCCGCGGATACTGCTGGCGTCTTTCGTCGCCTATCTGTTCGGCGAGTTCGCCAACTCCTACGTTTTGGCGAAGATGAAGATCATGACCCGCGGACGCTGGCTCTGGACGCGCACGATCGGGTCGACGGTGGTCGGGCAGGCGCTCGACACCGCGGTGTTCGTCGCGCTCGCCTTCGGCGGCTCGGTGCCGGCCGGTGCCTTGGCCGGGATCATGGTCGGCCAGTGGATCGCGAAGGTCCTCTACGAGGCGGCCGCCACGCCGCTCACGTACGCCGCGGTCGCCTGGCTGAAGGCGAGCGAGCGGACCGATACGTACGATTACCACACCGACTTCAACCCGATCAGGCTCTGAGGTGACCGAGCGCCTGTACTGGCCGAGCTGGTTCCTCGCGGCGCTCCTGACCGGAGTCGTCGCGGGCTTCATGCTCGGCCACGCGCTGATCCTGGCGCGCTTCGTGGACTGGCTGCTCCTCTCGGGGGCGCCGGCCCTGGTCCAGGCCTATCCGTCGTTCCGGGCGTCGACCGGCCGGTCGGGGCTCGACGCCTACTACGCCGTCGCCGGCTTGCAGGTGCTGGGAACGAGCGCGTTCCTGCTCGTGGCGCTGGCGGCGGGCCGCCACCGGACGGCCGCGCTGGTGGCGGGCGTGGCCGGCGCCCTCTGGATCGCCGTCCACTACGCCTCGGGATTCGGCGCGCTCGAGGCACGCGTGGTGCGGAGCGCGGCGGACGTGCCGCGCGAGGTCGTCGGCCGGTTCGTCGGCTGGAACGCGCCGATGCACTTCTTTCACGCCGTGACACTGACGGTGGCGCTGGGAGCGCTCCTCTCGGTGCCGCTGGCGGCGCTGCGCGGGAGAGGCTAGGCCATGGAGAAGTTTCGGGGCGTCGACTACTACGGAATCGAGAGCCTCCTGTCCGAAGAGGAGCGGATGATCCGCGACGCCGTCCGCGACTGGGTCGAGGCCGAGTTCGTGCCCGTCGTGGCCGAGCATCACCGCGCCGGCACGTTCCCGGTCGCGCTCATCCCCGAGCTCGGCGAGCTCGGCGTGTTCGGCGCGACGCTCAAGGGCTACGGCTGCGCCGGGCTCAACAACGTCGCGTACGGGCTCATCATGGAGGAGCTCGAGCGGGGCGATTCCGGGCTGCGCTCGGCGGCCTCGGTGCAGAGTGGGCTCGTGATGTACCCGATCTACACCTACGGCTCGGAGGCGCAGAAGGAGAAGTGGCTCCCGGCGATGGCGCGCGGCGAGAAGGTGGGCTGCTTCGGCCTCACCGAGCCCGATCACGGCTCCGACCCCGGCGGCATGAAGACGCGGGCCCGCCGCCAGGGCGATTCGTACGTCTTGAACGGGACGAAGCTGTGGATCACGAACGGGTCGATCGCGGACGTTGCGGTGGTGTGGGCCAAGGAGGACGACGGCGAGATCTACGGCTATCTGGTCGAGCGCGGAACGCCGGGCTTCTCGACGCTCGATATTCATGGCAAGTTCTCGATGCGCGCCTCCATCACGTCCGAGCTGTCCTTCCAGGACTGCCGGGTCCCGCTCGAGAACAAGTTCCCCAAGGTGAAGGGGCTGCGCGGCCCGCTCGGCTGCCTCAACCAGGCGCGCTACGGGATCGCCTGGGGGGCGGTGGGCGCGGCGATGGCGTGTTACGACTGGGCGCTCCAGTACGCCCAGCAGCGCATCCAGTTCGGCAAACCGATCGCCTCGTTCCAGCTCGTCCAGCAGAAGCTCGTCTGGATGATCACGGAGATCACCAAGGCCCAGCTCCTGTGCCTGCAGCTCGGCCGGCTCAAGGACGCCGGCCAGGCGCGCCCGCAGCAGGTGTCGATGGCGAAGATGAACAACGTGCAGATGGCGCTCGACGGCGCCCGGCTGGCGCGCGATATCCTCGGTGCCGCCGGCATCGTGGACGAGCATCCGATCATCCGGCACATGATGAATCTCGAGACGGTCAACACGTACGAGGGCACGCACGACATCCACACGCTCATCATCGGCCGCGACATCACGGGCCTCGACGCGTTCGGGGTGTGAGAGTGCGCGCCGGACGGTCTCGACGAGGGGAGAGGGGCTTGTCATGCGAGTGCTGATCGTGGATGACGACCGCGACGTCCGGGAGGTCCTCGTCGAGTCCTTCCGGCTGGCGGGCTTCGACGTGCTCGCGGCCTCGAACGGGCTCGAGGCCCTCCTGTACGTCAAGCGGGAGCGGCCCGACGCGGTCGTGCTCGACCTCATGATGCCGCGCCTCGGCGGGGTCGAGGCCCTCAAGCGGATCCACTCCTTCAACCCCGGCATCCGCGTCCTCGTCGTCACCGGCAATGTCGATCCCGAGCTCCAGCGCCAGGCGACCGCGGCCGGCGCGGCGGGCGTGTTCACCAAGCCCGTGCCGGCGGCGACGCTGGTCTCCGCGCTTGCCGGCCCGCCGCCGCCCGCGCCGCCGACGCCCTCGGCGCCGGTCGCGGCACCGCCCGTCGCGGAGGCGGGCGCGACGACCGGGCGCGTCCTCGTGGTCGACGACAACCCCGAGGTGCGCAAGATGCTCGAGGACGTGCTGACCTCGCTGGGCTACCAGACGCGCACGGCGGCCGACGGCGCCGCGGCGGTTCGCGCGGTCCTCAACGAGCCGCCCGACGTCGTGCTGCTCGACGTCTACATGCCCGGGCTCAGCGGAGTCGGGGCGCTCCCCACGATCGTGGCGCTGGCTCCGCACGCCAAGGTCATCATGATCAGCGGCGCCGCGAACGAGGACGTCCTGAAGCGGTCGCTCGCCTTCGGGGCCCACGACTTCGTCACCAAGCCGTTCGAGATCTCGAGCCTCTCGCGGGCTCTCGAGACGGCGCTGGCGATGCGTCGGCTCGAGACGGGCCCGACGGGCGCCAGCTGATCCGCTGACCCCGGCCGCCGGTCGCCACGCCGGGCTCAGCCTGGCCATCGCCGCGGTGACACTCGCGGTCCAGAACGGCGTTCTCGGCTCCTTCGCCGTTCTCTATCTCCCGCTCATCGACGAATTCGGCGGCTCGCGCGCCGAGGTCGCGACGGTACAGTCGGCGGCGCTCCTGCTCGCCGGCGTCACGGGTCCGCTGGTCGGCGCGGCGTTCGACCGTCTCGGACCTCGGGTCCTGTTCCAGGCGAGCGCCCTGCTGGCGGCCGCCGCGCTCGTGGCCGCGAGCCGCGTCACGTCGCTGCCGATGCTGATCCTGACTTACGGAATATGGGGCGGGCTGGCGCTGGCGCCCCTGAGCAGCCAGACGAACATGACGGTCGCGGCGCTCTGGTATCCCCGGGCGCGCGGGCGGGCAATCGCCGTCGTCGATCTGGGGACGGCCGTCGGCGCCTTCTGCTTCGTCCCGCTCGGTCAGGCGCTCGTCAGCGCGCTCGGCTGGCGGACGACGCTCCTCGTGTGGGCGGCGGCCCTCGTGCTCGTCGTGGTGCCGCTCAACGCGTTTCAGCGCCTGCCGGAGACGAGCGCGGCGGCGCACGATGACCCGGCGGATCTCCGGCCGGGGACGACGCTCGCCGCCGCGCTCGCAACGCCGGCATTCTGGTGGCTTGCCGCGATGCGCTTCTTCGGCTCGTGCGCCTTTCCGGTGATGAACGTCCACATGGTCGCGTACGCGATCGGCCGCGGAATCGCGCCGGTCACCGCCGCCGCCGCGCTCGGCGCCGTGAGCCTCGTGAGCCTCGCCGGGCGTCTCACCACCGGCGTGCTCTGTGACCGGCTCGGCCGCGCGCCGGCGCTGACGCTCACCTACACGAGCGCCGCGCTCGGCGTCGGCTGCTTGACGGTGCTCGGCCTCACGGGCGAGTCGTGGTGGCTCGTTCCCTACGTCGCGCTCTACGGGATGGCCCAGGGCTCGTCGGGTATCGTCGCGTCGGCGCGCGCGGTCGACCTCTTCACGGGCGCGTCGTTCGGCGCCATCTGGGGCTGGATCACGCTCGCGGTGGGGCCGGGGGAGGCGCTCGGCGTGTGGCTCGGCGGCCGGAGCTTCGACGTGTGGGGGAGCTATCTCCCGGCGTTCGGGTTCGTCTGGCTGGCGCTCGCCGCCGGCGTCGTCTCGATGTGGCGCGTGCGCGCCGCGCCGGCCGGCAGCGCGGGGCCGCGCGCGGGCGAGTAGTGTAACATTGGGAGGTCATGGCTGATTCGAAGCCGGCGGCCTACAGCGCGCCCGCCGCGCAGGCTCTCGTTTCTCCGATCGCCGATCGCGTCCGACCCAACGCGAAGCTGATCGCGCTTCTGTCGCTCGGACATTTCGTCGTCGATCTCAATCAGGGATCGCTGCCGGCGTTCCTTCCGGTTCTCAAGGCGGCCCATCAGCTCTCGTACGCCTCGGCGGCGACGATCGTGCTCGCGGCGAACGTCGCCTCGTCGCTGGTGCAGCCGCTCTTCGGCTACTTCGCCGATCAGACGGCGCGGCGCTGGATGCTGCCGGCCGCGGTGCTCCTGACCGGTGTGGGGTTCGCGCTGATGGGCCTGGCGCCCGACTACACGGCGCTGATCGCGCTGGTGGTCGCGATGGGGCTCGGCGTCGCCGCCTACCACCCGGAAGCGTACAAGGCGGCAACCAGCGTGGCCGGTGAGCGCAAGGCGACGGCGCTGTCGTGGTTCTCGCTCGGCGGCAACGTCGGCGTCGCGCTGGGCCCGCCGGTGATCACGGCCCTGGTGGCGGCGCTCGGCCTCGGCGGAAGCCTCGGCCTACTGGCGCCGACCGTCGTCGTGGCGGCGCTGCTGCTCGCCGCGCTGCCCGGGCTCACGCAGACCGCGGCGCGCCCGGCCGGCGGTGCCGCCGCGGCGCGCGGCGTCAACATGCCCGGCGCGATGGCGGTGCTGATCCTCGTCGTCACGATTCGCTCGTGGACGAGCCTCGGCTTCACGACGTTCGTGCCGTTCTACTACGTCGACACGCTGGGCGCCGACCCGCGGCTGATCGGCCCGCTGCTCTTCGTCTTCCTCGGCGCCGGCGCGGCCGGCACCGTGGTGGCGGGGCCGCTCGCCGACCGGTGGGGCGCGCGGGCGTTCACGAAATGGGTGCTGCTCGCGGCGATGCCGTTCGGCATGCTCTTCCTGATGACCCGGGGCGTGCTCGCCTTCGTCATGCTCGGTCTGTTCGGCGCGATCCTGACGTCGAGCTTCTCCGTGTCGATCGTGCTCGGGCAGGCCTACCTGCCGCGTAACTCCGGAACCGCCTCGGGCCTGATCGTCGGCTTCGCGATCGGCGCCGGCGGCCTCGGCGTGACGGCGCTCGGCTGGGTGGCGGACCGGTTTGGATTGCCCGCGGCGCTCTGGATCAGCGCCGCGACGCCGCTGGCGGCGTTCGTTGCGGCCCGCTTTCTGCCGGCGCCGCGCGCCCTCGACACCCGGTGAACGACGGGCTTCCCTTCCAGGACGGTGAGCAGGTCCTGCTCATCGATCAGCGCGGCAAGCGACACCTGATCTTTCTCCGCAAGTCGGAGACGTTCCACTCCGACCGCGGCTGGGTGCCGCACGATGCGGTGATCGGCCAGCCCGAGGGCAGCTGGGTGCGGAGCTCGATGGGGCTTCGCTACGTCGCGCTGCGCCCCACGCTGGCGGAGTACGTCCTGGAGATGCCGCGCGGCGCCCAGGTCATCTATCCCAAGGACCTGGCCATGATTCTCTTCTGGGCCGACGTCTATCCCGGCTGCCGCGTGCTGGAGGCCGGCACCGGCTCCGGCGCCCTGACCCTCGCCCTTCTGAGAACCGTCGGTCCGGAGGGGCGGGTCATCACCTACGAGCAGCGCGACGAGTTCGCGCGGCGGGCGCTCGCCAACATTCACATGCGGCTCGGCGAGGTGGCCAATCTGATGGTCCGGCTCAGGCCCGTGGAAGACGGCCTCCCCGAGGAGGAGCCGGTCGACCGCGTCCTGCTCGATCTGCCCGAGCCGTGGAAGCTCACGAGCCTCGTCGCGGCCGCGCTGCGACCGGGCGGGATCTTCCTCTGCTACGTGCCGACCATCGTGCAGTCGCACCAGATCGCGGAGGCGCTCCAGCGCGAGCCCCACTGGGCGCTCGTCGAGACATTCGAGACGCTCTATCGGCCCTGGAACATCGAGGGCCAATCGGTTCGTCCGTTCCACCGGATGGTCGCTCATACCGGATTCATCACCGTGGCGCGGCGGGTCGTGCCGGAGGAGGGCGGGTCGGGCGCGCGCCTGCGGCGCCAGGAGTTCGAGGGCTAGCCGATGATCACGGTGATGCGGCGGTACCGGAAGTCGCTTCAGATCGGCCTCCTGGTCGTGATCGCCGCGTTCGTCGCCTCGCTGTTCGTGTTCGGCACGAGCGGCTCGCGCATGGGCGGCGGCGAGGCGCGCGACCGGGTCGCGACGGTGAACGGCGAGAGCATTCCGATCGAGCGCTTCCAGCGTCGCTATCAGTCGTACCTCGAGGCGTACGCGCAGATGTACCGGGACCGCTTCACGAACGAGCTGGCCGAGCGCCTCGGGCTGCCCCTGCAGGTCGTCGGTGACCTCGTCCAGGAGGCGCTGATCGTGCAGCGCGCACAGGCCGAGGGGCTCGCCGTGACCGACGAGGAGCTGAACGCCCGGATCCACGCGATTCCGGGTTTCCAGGAGAACGGGCGGTTCTCGCTCAAGCGCTACCAGGAAATCCTCAAGCGGCGTGGGTTCAACCCGGCCGCGTTCGAGGGCGAGATCCGGCGCGAGCTGACGCGCGCCAAGGTGGAGTCGGCCGTCCGCAGCGGCGTCAAAGTATCGGAGACCGAGCTCGAGCAGGCCTTCCGGATGCGCCGCGAGGAGGTCCGCGCGGCGTGGGCCCTGATCGAGCTGGCACCCATCGTGGCCGCCGCCAGCGCCACCGACGAGGAGCTCGCCACGCATCTCGCGAGCCACCCCGACGAGTTCCGCCAGCCCGATCGCCGGCGCGTGCAGTACGTGACGCTGAGCCCCAAGAGCTTCACGCCGACGGTGACCGACGCGGAGGTCGAGAAGTACTACCGCGAGCACGCCAAGGAGTTCGAGAGCCCGCGCCAGGTTCGCGCCGCGCACGTGCTGATCCGCGTCCCCGAGACGGGCGGAAGCGAGGCGGAGGACAAGGCGCGGAGCAAGGTCGCCGACGTCATCCGCCGGGCGAAGGCGGGGGAGGACTTCGGGAAGCTCGCGCAGCAGCTCTCGGAGGATTCCGGGACGGCGCCGCGCGGCGGCGACCTCGGGCTCGTGAGCCGCGGCGAGGTGGTGCCGCAGTTCGAGCAGGCGCTGTTCGCGTTGAAGAAAGGCGAGGTGTCACCCGAGCCGGTCCGTACGCCGTTCGGCTTCCACGCGATCAAGGTGTCCGACATCCAGGAGGGCGGTCGCAAGCCCCTGAAGGACGTCGCGGGCCAGATCCGGAGCCGCCTCGCGGCCGAGGCGGCCGACCGGGCGGTGAAGGAGAAGGCCGAGCAGATCCGGCCGCCCCTGCAGGCCGCGAAGGACTTCATGGCCGAGGCGAAGAAGCTCGGGCTCGAGCCGGTCGAGACGACCATGGCTCGGCTCGATCGCGTGCCCGGTCTCGCCGGCGCCGACACGCTGGAGGAGGCGGCGTTCGCCCTCGCCCAGGGCGGCGTGTCGACTCCGCTGACCACGCCGGCGGGCCTGGTCCTGATCAAGGTCGTGGGGGTCATTCCCGCGGGTGTGCCCCCGCTCGGTGAGATCAAGGACAAGGTGACGGCGTCGGTCAAGCGCCAGAAGGCCGAAACGACCGCCCTCGAGCGCGCCAAGCAGCTCGCCGCCGACGCCCAGAGCGGAGACTTCGCCGCGGCCGCCAGGAAGGCGGGCGCGGTTACGGGTGAGACGGCGCGGTTCTCCCGGGCGAAGCCCGCCGAGCGGTTGCCGGCCGACGCGATGATGGCGGCGCTGCAGACGCCCGCCGGCCAGCTGAGCGCTCCGGTCAAGGCGCAGCAGGGCTACTACGTGGTGAAGGTGCTCGAGCGCGTGGCGGCGGACATGAGCGGACTCGCGGCCGAGCGCGACAAGCTCCTGAAGGAAATGCTCGTCCAGAAGCAGAGCCTCGCCTGGGAATCCTGGCTCAACGGCGCCCGCGCGAACGCGAAGATCGAGACGCACCTGCCCCCGTCCCGCCGCGGCTGACCCCCGGAAGGCGCCCTTCAGACCCTCTGCGTGTCCTGCCCGAAAGCCGTGTACACTACGGGTCGCCTGGTGAACCGTCGGTTCAATTGAACCCTCCTCACTGCCAGGCCGCGACCCGAGCTTCTTCCGAGTTCTGGCCGCGCACAGGGGTGGAAGTCGGACAAGGACAAGGTCCATGACCAAGCCGCGGCGCGCCGCGAGGCCGTCGTGCACGTGATGGCGTTCTCGACGCCGAGCCGGCCCGGCTGGCGGTGGCGGATCGTCAACTACGCGGGCGATCTCGTCGAGGAGTCCCGCGCCGCCTTCGGAACGATCGCGATCGCCGTCGCGGAGGGAACGCGTCGGCTCGAAAAGATGAACACGGTTGACCGGTCCGAGCCCCCGCGGCCGTACCGTTCTACCTCGCACCTGCGCGGCCGATGGCGAGCCTGACCCGGGCGAAGGTCGAGGTCATGGGCAACCAGGTCGAGGCCGCCCTGAAGACCCTCAAGAAGGTGATGCTCAAAGGGGGGCTCTTTCAGGAGATGAAGCGGCGGGTGTACTACGAGAAGCCCTCGGTCAAGCGCAAGCGTAAGCAGGCCCAGGCGCGCAAGAAGCGGCGGCGGGCTCTCAAGCGGTCGCGGGTCGAGGACGACGATTAGCTGAGGCTTCGGGGAAGCCATGTCCGTACAGCGCACGCCGATGACGCGGGGGGGCTTCGAGCGGCTCCGCGACGAGCTCGACCGGCTCAAACGGGTCGACCGCCACGCCATCACCAAGGCCATCGCCGAGGCACGGGCCCACGGCGCCCTCTCCGAGAACGCCGAGTACCACGCCGCCCGCGAGAAACAGAGCTTCATCGAGGGACGGATCGCCGAGCTCGAGACGAAGGTGGGAAACGCCGAAGTCATCGACCCGCCGACCTCGGGCGACCGCATCACGTTCGCCTCGACGGTGCTCCTCGAGGACGAGAGCGGCAAGGAGATTCGCTACCAGATCGTGGGCTCCGACGAGACCGATCCCCCGCACGGCCGCATCTCGGTGCTGTCCCCGCTCGCGCGCACCCTCATCGGCAAGAGCGTCGGCGACCGGGTGATCGCGCAGGTGCCGGGCGGGAAGAAGACGTTCGACATCGTGAAGGCAAACTTCCCGTGGCCGGAGTGAACCCCTAGTATGCCGACCGTGCGCGTCGATGGCGTCAACCTCTACTACGAGGAATCCGGTCAGGGTCTGCCGCTGGTCTTCGTCCACGAGTTCGCGGGCGACTATCGGAGCTGGCACCTGCAGATGCGCTTCTTCTCGCGCCGGTACCGGGCGATCGCGTTCAACGCCCGCGGCTATCCGCCGTCGGATGTGCCCGACGACGTGAAGGCGTATTCCCAGGAGCGCGCCGCCGACGACATCCGCGGCGTGCTCGACGGGCTCAAGATCCAGAAGGCCCACGTGTGCGGCCTCTCGATGGGCGGCTTCGCGACGCTCCACTTCGGCCTTCGGCATCCCGCCCGAGCGCTCTCGCTCGTCGTCGCCGGCGCCGGCTACGGCAGCGTGGCCGGCGACCGCGAGAAGTTTCGCAAGGACACCGAGGTGGTCGCGCGCCGCTTCGAGGAAGATGGAATGGCGAAGACGGCCGAGATGTATTCGCGCGGGCCGACGCGCGTGCAGTTCATGGACAAGGATCCGTTCGGCTGGCGCGAGTTCCATGCCCAGCTCGCGGAGGGCTCGGCGAAAGGCCACGCGCTCACCCAGCGCGGCGTGCAGATGCTCCGGCCGTCCATCCTCGATCTCGGATCGCAGCTCGAGAAGCTCGACGTGCCGACCCTGATCATGACCGGCGACGAGGACGACCCGTGCCTCGAGCCGGGAATCTTCATGAAGCGCAAGATCCCGACGGCGGGGCTCGTCGTCCTTCCGAAGTCGGGCCACACGATCAACCTGGAGGAGCCCGAGGCGTTCAACCGCGCCGTGCTCGACTTCCTCACGGCGGTGGACGCCGGGAAGTGGACGCGTCGCAATCCCGCCTCCCAGACGGGCTCAGCCGTCCTTCCCGCGGAGACACGCTGATGCCACTACCACTCGAAGGCTACACGGTCCTCGATCTTACCCGCGCCCGCTCCGGCCCGACCGCGGTGCGCCAGCTCGCCGACATGGGCGCCAACGTCATCAAGGTGGAGACGCGCGAGGAGATGGAGGGCGACTCCACCG
>Ga0137404_10001447_pt1 | contig 15678 bp, 19 predicted proteins | sample CZOMad2_1_16fung_FD_108285 | JGI IMG/M metagenome (GOLD analysis project Ga0137404, IMG submission 108285) | Vadose zone soil fungal communities from Angelo Coast Range Reserve, California, USA - CZOMad2_1_16fungal (Illumina Assembly) | ecosystem: Environmental > Terrestrial > Soil > Vadose...
CTGCTGGCCCGGAATGTTCGGATCGAAGAGGACCTGGTTGATCAGCTGTTCAATTCCAGCGAGAAGCGGCTGGCGCGGATTCTGTTGTTGCTGACCCGCTTCGGCAAAGACGGGCAACATGAGCCCGTCGTGCCGAGGATCAGTCAGGAAACCCTGGCCGAGATGGTCGGGACGACGCGGTCCAGGGTGAGTTTCTTCATGAACAAGTTTCGAAAGCTCGGCTTCATTGAATACAACGGCGGCTTGAACGTGCATAGCTCCCTCCTGAATATCGTCCTCCACGACTAGTGCACCATCCCATCGGCAAGGTTTGCCGCCGCCATCACGAGCGCCCTGCCAGGAGGTTCGACATCCGCCGCTGATACTTCGCCTGGCGCTTGCTGCTGATCCCCGCCGCGCGCAGCGTGTCCTCGGGTCTGACGGTCATCTCTTCGCCAAACGGTCGAGAGGAGGCCAGCGCCTCCACCTCGCGATCCGTGAGGGCGGAAAGCCTCACCGCCGTGTTCAGCCAGAGTAGGAACTTGGACCTTCGGGGATTGAAGAAGTCTTCAACCTGAAATTGTGGCTCGGAGCGATCGGGTCGGCGCGATGTGGCCACTGACCTTCCTCCTGTCGGGTGAGGGTTACGAGTCTAGCCTAACGCTGGGACACGCGCCAGCCGCCGTCAAGTATCCTGTGGTCAGTGTGAGCGCGCGCGTTCACGACGCGAACCCGCAACTCCCGGTCGATGGCAAGACCAGACGATCGCGGCATCGCCCGACCGTGTACACGGCCCCTACGGGGCGGCGCCTCGCGACTCTCTCGTTGACCGCCCTGGGTGTTGTCTACGGCGATATTGGCACCAGTCCCCTCTACGCGTTCAGGGCATGCTTCAACACCAAGTACGGGCTGTCGCCCACGGTCCTGACGGTCTATGGCGTGCTCTCGCTCATCGTCTGGTCGTTGATCCTGGTCGTCAGCGTCAAGTACCTCGTCTTCGTTATGCGTTTGGACAATCGCGGCGAGGGCGGTATCGTGGCGCTGCTCGCCCTGCTGCGACAGAAGCGCCGTCGCGGCCTCGTCGTCGCGCTCGGGCTCTTCGGCGCCGCCCTGCTCTACGGCGATGGCGTCATCACCCCGGCCATCTCCGTGCTCAGCGCGGCTGAAGGTTTCGAGGTCGTCACGTCGGCGTTCAGACCCTACGTGCTTCCCGCCACCCTCCTCATTCTCTTCTTGTTGTTCTTCTTCCAGAAGTACGGGACGGCCAGGGTGGGCGGCGTCTTCGGCCCGATTATGCTCGTATGGTTCGCGACGATCGCGACGCTCGGCGCCCTCGAGATCGTTCGCGAGCCCTCGATTCTGCTCGCGCTGAATCCATGGTACGGTGCGAGGTTCCTCCTCCTTCATGGCGCTCCCGGCTTTCTGGTGCTCGGTGCGGTTGTGCTCGCCGTGACCGGGGCGGAAGCGCTCTACGCGGACATGGGGCACTTCGGCCGCACTCCCATTCGCCTCGTCTGGTTCGTGTTCGTCCTCCCCGCGCTGCTCCTCAACTATTTCGGCCAGGGCGCGCTGGTGCTGCGCGTCCCCGACGCCGTCCAGAACCCGTTCTACCTCCTGGCGTCGCGCTCCTTCCTGTATCCGCTCGTCGTGATCGCGACGCTCGCCACCGTCGTGGCTTCGCAGGCCCTCATCTCCGCCGCCTTCTCTCTGACACAGCAGTGCGTGCAGCTCCACTACAGCCCTCGCGTCTCGATCGTTCATACCTCGCGGTCGGAGGTCGGGCAGATCTACATTCCTGAAGTGAATACGGCCCTGATGATCGGCTGCTTGCTGCTGGTCCTCGGCTTCGAGTCCTCGAGCTCGCTCGGTGCCGCGTACGGCATCGCCGTGACCGGAACGATGACGGTCACGACGGTGTTGTTCTACGTCATCGCGCGCCAGCGCTGGCACTGGTCGGCGCTGTGGGCCGGCGCGCTGGCAGGAGCGTTTCTCACGATCGACCTCGCGTTCTTCGGCGCCAATATCATCAAGATCGCGGATGGCGGCTGGGTGCCGCTCGCGATCGGCGGCGGCGTCTTCCTCCTCATGAGCTCCTGGCATCGGGGGACCGAGCTCCTACGCGAATTCCTGGCGCGGGCCGCGGTTCCGATGGATCGCTTCCTCGAGGAGGTGAAGCAGGCGAAGCGACCGCGCGTGCACGGAACGGCGATCTTCTTGACGCCCGACGTCGACGGCGCGCCACTGGTCCTCCAGCGTCACGTCAGGTACAACAAGGCCCTCCACGAGGAGGTGATCTTACTCTCGATCGTCACGGAGGAGATACCCGAAGTGGAGCACGACAAGCGCGTGACGACCGAGGCGCTCCCGCAGGGATTCCATCGGGTCAGGGCGTACTACGGCTTCATGGAGCGGCCGGACGTGCAGGAGATCGTCGCCATCTGTCGTGACCTCGGTCTCAACGTGGACGCGGAGGAGACCACGTACTATCTCGGCCGTGCGGAGCTCTTATCGACCGGCCCAGCTCCGATGATGCGGTGGCGGAAGCGGCTGTTCAGTCTCATGTCGCGAAATGCAAGCGCGGCGACCGACTTCTTCAACATCCCGCCAAACCGCGTCGTCGAGCTCGGCGCGCGCATCGAGTTCTGAGGGGCGGGGGCCCTTGCCGTCAGAAGCGAAACCGTGTGGGCGTGACCCGCCGATGCCCGCGAACGTGAAACTCTCCTCGCGTGACGCGATCATCTTGAGGAAGTCGCGCGGCTCGCGGGCGGGTGGACCGGCGCGTGGGCTGATGAAGTCTGCTCTGCGCTCATTCATTGCCAAGGGACAGGAGATCCGGAATGGCCAAGACACGTTACCGTACAGACCGCTTCGTTCATCGGCATTCGCTGAGTATCGCCTCCGTCAGTATCCTCATTGTGTGGATTTGTCTGTACGGTGTCTCCAGTCCCCGCACCCATATTGGGTCATTCTTTGGCAACGCAATCGCCGACTGGTCCGGCGTCGTGGTCATGATATTTGCGACCAAATACTTGTACGAGAAGGGATCGGCTGAGAGCCGACGTCCACCGCGGCACCGCTTGAGCCCCGTCTGGGAGCGACTGCGCGACCACTCTCTTAGCGTGTTCCTCGTCGTCACGGGAATCGGCTGGATTGCGCTCTATGCTTCGATGGACTCCGAGGCCAAATGGGGGCAGGTCGTCGGAAACATTGTCTCGGAATGGACGCAGATTTTCGGTCTCGTACTGTTGACGAAACGGCTGATCGAACGACACGCAAAGGAGGCCGCCCGCTGAATCATGAAGCGCTGTCGCTCCTGAGGATGTCATTTGCGCCCGTCGATAGGGAAATCGCTTCCAGTGGAATGCTCAACGCGTAGCGCAGGGTGAAGGTCTCGTCGCGCCAAGTACCAAATAATTTGTCGTCGCTGTCGAACAAAGCCAGCCTCCCCGAGTACATAGCCAAGCCTGAGCAATTCTGACCAGATGTCTGAACCTGACCGGCCGACACTGCGATGCATGGCGCGACGTACCTCGCAAAGCCTGGAAATGGTGCACGGCTCCGGCACGCTTCGCGCGGGCGACCCGGGCGTCGAGACACCCCGGCGCATTCATCCATGCCGTCGCGATGTTAGCGCTGAAGGAACGTGCGCCGTAGCGTCCAGGTCGTGACGTCCGACATGGACCAAGGTCCACTAGGCAGACTCGATGACGTGGATCACCCTGTGTCTCGTCACGATGGGGATGAGGGCTGAAGGAGACCGAATGCGGTGGCTGCTGATCGGCACCATGTTGGCGTTGATGATCGCGCTGGTCGTGGGCCACGCTGCCGCCACGGACGATTCGAAGGTGAAAAGCGCCATCGGCCATGTCGAGACCGGCACCGAGAAGGCTGCACGTGACGGTCGCAGTCGCAGCTAACCCGAATCCTCTGGGGAGGCTTTCCATGCCACGGCGACCCCTCGCCCACGTAGGCGCCGAATCGTCCGGACGCACCACCGCCATCGAAATGGCGCGCGCACAGCTGTTCGACGTCGATGCCGACCGCAAGAAACGGATCGACGACGCCATCGACTATTTCGGCGGGGGCACATCGATGTCGCTCGGGAGGGTGTCCCGCTCCAATAACCAAGTCTTGAGCAATTCTGACCAGACATCAGAACCGGCCTGGGACGATCCTGCAGGGCATGGCGCGACGTGCCTCGCAAAGCCTGGAAATGGTGCCCGAGCATCGAGCCCGGTGCATCTGGCCTTACCTACTGCCAACATCTGGGAGGCCACCAATGGAAGCCGAAGATCTTCGTCTCCTCATCCGAAGCAAGCTCGATGATGGTTGTCTGCCGTATAACAGCATGCCGAGATTCTGGGGCGGTGCAGGCGACGGGGAACAATGCGATGCCTGCGACGAGCGCATCGCGAAGGAGCAGTTGGTGATGGAGGGCATTGCCTCCGTGTTCACCAACAAGAAGCCCGTTCAATTTCACGTCAAGCGCTTCTACATCTGGGACGCCGAGAGGCGCGTGCCGCAGTCGTAGCCTGCCAAACCGGGTTGCTCGCCTCCGCCTGTCTCTCGTCCGATGCCGGACCAGGCGTCCAGCCACGCGGGGACGGCGTGGGGGCGCGGTCGTAGGAGGGCAGGGTGAGCAATTTTGACCAGATCATGGCGCCCTCGAGCTACCATCCGTTCCTCGACGGAAGCCCCCAGATGCGCGCCATCGGGACAGTCGTCGCGAGTATCGCGGATACGGATGCCACCGTCTTGATCCGGGGTGAAAGCGGCGTCGGCAAAGACCTGGTGGCCAAAGCCATCCATGCCGCCTCGTCGCGCCGTCGTGGTCCGTTCGTCAAGGTCAACTGCGCCGCGATCCCGCAGGGCCTGCTCGAGTCCGAGTTCTTTGGGCACGAGAAGGGTGCCTTCACCGGCGCGCACCGGCGCAAGCCCGGCCAGTTCGAGTGTGCGAACCAGGGCACGATCTATCTGGATGAGCTCGGGGAGCTGCCGCTGGCCCTCCAGGCCAAGCTCCTCCGAATCAGATCCGGGTGGCGATCATGGACGATCCGCACGTCAACGCGGCCAGCGCCGGCGGGGGAGAGTTCTATGTCACCACCGGGCTGCTTCTGAAGGCCAGCGATGACCAGCTCAGGGGGGTCCTGGCCCATGAGCTCGCCCACGACGATCTCGGCCATGTCGCCAAGGCGCAAGCGCTCGGCGCCGGAGTGGGCATCGGCGTGATCATTCTCGACCAGATATTTCCCGGCAGTGGGGGTATCACACCCATCGCGGGCGCCCTGATTACCCGCGGCTATAGCCGCCAGGAGGAATACGACGCGGACCGCCACGGTGTGGATCTCCTCCGCGGTGCCGGGTATTCCAAGGAAGTGATGATCAACACGCTGACCTGGCTCATCCAGACGGAGGGTGCCAGCTCGGGAGGGTTCCTCGCCACCCATCCGGGAACGCAAGAGCGGATCGACGCGCTGAAAAAGCTCTAATGGGCTCGTCCAGGCCCGCACCGCGCATCGTCGGACTCGTTTTCCTCCTGGCGGCGGGTTGCGTCGGGGGAGAGAGCGCGCCGCCGCGCGAGCCGGTTGTCCAGCCGGCCGCTAAGACCCCTTTGAAGATTCCCGCTTCCCCCTCAACCACGGAGCAGCCTCGAAAGAAGGAGAGCACCGCCGCTCCGGGGAAGCAGGAGGCGTCGCCACCCCTGGACCTGGCATCTCTGGAGCAGCGACTCCGCGACACCAAGGCCATCGGCGTGTTCACGAAGATCTCGCTCAAAAATCAAGTCGATGATCTGCTGACTCAGTTTCGAGCGTTCCACCAGGGACGGGTCGGGGTCCTCACCGAGCTTCGGGAACGGTACAATCTTCTCCTCCTCAAGGTCTTGTCTCTCCTTCAAGGCGGTGACCCGGTGCTCGCTCAAGCCATCGCGGCGTCACGCGAAGCGCTATGGGGCCTCCTGGCGGATCCGGCCAAGTTTGCAACGCTCTAATCTCACCGATCGCTCATAAACTCCGAGGGGCGGGTCAACGTCCCTCGGTCGATTCCTCGTCCAGGCGCTCAGTTCCGACGCGACGATTCCATCGCCACACGCCAACGACGAGGATCGCCGCAAGCGCCAGCAGGACGGCGAGACCAAGCCACCGCTCTGCCCGGTGCACATCGGCCCCAATGGCTTTGATCTGATCCGTGAAGAAGTAGGCCAAACCGAACCCCAACGGGATGCCGAGTACGGCGGCGCCCGCGTCCGCCGCGACGAACTTCCAGAACGGCACGCGCGCAATGCCCGCCGTCAGAAACGCGGCTGCGCGGAGTCCCATGACGTGCCGCGCCGTGACGACCGTCTTCAGTGCGTGCCGTCGATACGCTGCCTTGAGCCACTGCTCGCGCGCGGGCGTCAGGACGAGCCGGACCATTCGCCAGTTGAGGACCTGCTCACCCCAGTGCCGGCCGACCCAGTAGAGCACTATATCGCCGGACAGTACCCCCAGCAGGCAGACCGGCAAAGCAAGCCACCACCGGACGATACCCTCGTGGCTCAACACGGCGGCCGCGACGATCGGCATTTCCTCTGGGATTGGCACTCCCAGGCTGCCGAGCAAGAGCGCGGCGAAAACGCCGAGGTACGTGAAGTTGTCGACGAACTCTTGGAGTGCCCCCACCGCGTCCCTCGCCGGACGAACGATGCCAGTATGCTCAGGCTCTTCGTGCAGTGTAGCCGACCCCCGACCGAGTACGATGCCTGGGCCCCAGTACCGGCTATCTATCGTGGTGGTCGAACAAAACCGCGATCCCGCAGTATTCGCCAGGACTGAGCAAATCTGACCAGTATCAAGACTTGCTTTGAGCGATCCTTCACTCCATGGCTCGACGTGTCTCATCCGGGCACGACCGGGGCAACGGCGTGGGGATCTGGGCCCTTCGTACGGGAGATCCACCACGAGTCGCTCCTGCGGCAGGCGTTCGTGGGGATCGTCGCAATGGTGGCCCCGCGACTGACCACGGCGTCGGCGAGCGGGGCCAGGCCGAAGCGGCGCTGGCTTTCGCCGCGTCGATCGTGGAGTCCTCGGACGACGCGATCGTCGGTATGACGCTCGACGGCATGATCACAAGCTGGAACGCCGGCGCTGAGCGGCTCTACGGGTACACCGCCCGCGAGGTCATCGGGCGGCGGCCAATCGGGATCACGGTCCCGGAGGACGAGCAGCCAAAGATCCTCAAGCGGGTCGGACGCGGAGAACGGGTCGAACACTACGAGACCGTAGGCGTGAGGGAGGACGGGCGGCGCATCAACGTGTCCGTCACGGTCTCGCCGATCCGGGATGCTGAGGGAAAGATCATCGGGGCATCGTCGATCGCCCGTGACATCACGCACCGCAAGGAGGCCGAGGCGGCGGCGACACCAGAACTGGACACCCTGCGGTATGTCGCGAGCCTGGCCGCCGCGGCGGCGCACGAGATCAACAATCCCCTGGCGGTGATCATGGGTTATGCGCAACTCCTGGCCGACAAGGTGGACGCGCAGGGTCAAGGGCAGTTAGACGAGATCCTGGAGGCGCTTTCGCGAATTCAGGAGATCGTCACGCGGATGAAGCGCGTGACCCGGATCGAGCTCATCGAGGAGGCTCCGTATCTGCCGGAGATGCTCGATCTGCGCAGATCGAGCGGGCCTGGGTTCTCACTGCGCTAGCAGGAGCCAGGTGCTGCTTCGATGACCAGCGGTCGACGCTAGCAGGGGAGCGGGTCGACCAGCTGCGATCCGTTCTGTCGACCCCTTCAAGAGCTCGATCCTCCTGCTCCCAGGTGCGCCCGTACCAGGCCAACGAGCCTTCAGCTAAATCCCCGGTAAATACTTCAGGCCGCTCCGAAGCCACTCTACAAGTACTCTGTCGGACATAGCCCCAAGGGGTTCCCGCCCCAGCGCAGTACCGCGGGCCGGTATCGTTGAGGCATGATGAATACCTCAGAGGCAGGATAGACCGTGGACCAGGACCGCCACCGCCTGCGCGATCTCAGCACCCGGCTGCTGAGGCTCCACGGAATTCTCCTGGACCGTGAGCGACGCGCGTATGAGGAGCGCCATGGGGCCGTCGCCTCGCGCGAGCTGCTCCACCTCTTGCTTCACGACGAGCACTTCTCCTGGCTGCGTTCGCTCTCGACGATGATCGCGAACATCGACGAGATCGCCGATGCGGACGATCCGATCCCGCCCGAGAGCGTACGCGGCGCGTTCCGCGAGGCGTACCGGCTGCTGAAGTCCGGAGCGGGCGGCGTCTTTCAGGACAAATATCACGCCGCGCTACAAGATTCGCCCGACGTGATCATGGCCCACGCTGCGGTCAGTCGAGTCCTGTCCGACTCGGGCTCTGATCCGGGAATACGCTGACCGGCACTCGGGCCCACTCGCGCGACACCGCCCATTGAGCCAGCTGGCGCGGCGCGACTTCCTCAACGGCGTTGCGGCTACCGTGGGCGGCGCGCTGCTGTCGCCACTCGAGTCGTTCGGGCTGAGCCTCGACGACCTGGCGCGTGGCGCGGCCCAGTATCCGCCTGCGCTCAAGGGTCTGCGCGGCAGCCACGACGGCTCGTTCGAGGTCGCCCACGCGGTGCGCGACGGGACGTTCTGGGCCACCGCAGGCCCGTCGACCGACACCGGCGAGAGCTACGATCTGGTCGTCGTGGGCGCCGGCATCAGCGGGCTCGCCGCCGCCTGGTACTTTCGCAAGGCCGCCGGTCCATCCGCGCGCATCTTGATCCTCGACAACCACGACGACTTCGGCGGCCACGCGCGGCGCAACGAATTCCAGGTCGGCGGACGCACGTTGATCGGCTACGGCGGCACCTTCGCGATCGACAGTCCGGCGCCCTACAGCGCAACAGCGCGTGCGCTGGTGGCCGAGCTGGGCGTGGTCGTCTCGAGCTGGGCGAGCATGTTCGAGCGCGGGCTCTACACAAGGCTCGGCATGGGCGCGGCCGTGTTCTTCGACCGCGAGACCTTCGGGGCCGATCGGCTGCTGCGCGTGCCTGCCGAGAGCGGCGGGTCGGGCGGCGCGGCGTCGGGGAAGGGCGAGGCCGACCCGTGGTCGGCGTTCCTGACCCGGACCCCGCTCTCGGAGGCGGCCCGGAACGACATCGCGCGTCTGGTTAAGACACCGAGCGACTATCTTCCCGGGCTCGACGACGGCGCGAAGAAGGCGCGCCTGGCGCGGATGAGCTACGCCGATTTTCTGGTGAAGAGGGCGGGCTGTCATCCCGACGTGCTGCCGTTCTTCCAGGCGCGCCCGCATTCGCTCTACGGTCTCGGTATCGACGCGGTCTCCGCGCTCGACGCGTGGGGCCTCGGTCTGCCCGGTTTCGCGGGCATGAAACTCGCGCGCACCGCCGGACCCGGCATGGGGCTCGACGCGCGACCCGGCCCGCGCTCGCCCTTCTTCCACTTCCCCGACGGCAACGCCACCATCGCCCGATTGCTCGTGGGTCGGCTGATCCCACGCGCCGTCCCCGGCTGCTGCGCCGAGGACGTCGCGATGGCGCGGGTCGACTACGCGCGGCTCGACGAGCCGGGACCGGCGCGACTGCGCCTGAACAGCACGGTCGTGCGCGCGCGCCACACCGACGATCGGGCCGAGGTCGAGGTCAGCTACGTGCGGGCGGGACGGCTCGAACGTGTGCGGGCCCGCCATTGTGTGCTGGCCTGCTGGCACGGCATGATCCCGTCCCTCTGCCCCGAGCTACCCGAGACTCAGCGAGAGGCGCTCGCCTACGAGACGAAGGTCCCCATCGTCTACGCGAACGTGGTGCTGAAGAGCTGGACCAGCTTCCAGGCGCTCCGTGTCAGCCAGGCGCACTGCCCGGGCAGCTTCTTCACGTCGGTGAGCCTCGATCTGCCGGTGCGCGTCGGGAGTTACCGGCCGCCACGCCGACCGGACGAGCCGATCGTCGTTCACATGAGTCGAACACCGTGCAGGCCGGGACTGCCGGCCCGCGAGCAGCACCGCGCCGGACGCGTGGAGCTCGTCACGACCACCTTCGACACGTTCGAGCTCAACGTGCGGAGGCAGCTCACGCGCATGCTCGGGGCCGGGGGCTTCGATGCGGCGCGCGACGTGCTGGCCCTCACCGTGAATCGGTGGCCGCACGGCTACGCGTACCAGTACAACTCGCTGTGGGATCCGTTCTGGATCGACGGCGGGCCGCTGCCGTGCGTGGCGGCCAGGCAGCCGTTCGGCCGCATCACCATCGCCAATGCCGACGCCGCGGCTTACGCCTATACCGACGCGGCGATCGATCAGGCCCACCGGGCGGTCGGCGAGCTGCTCGCGCGCGCGTAACCGGAGGCCCAGGAACCGACTAGCTCGAGCTCCAGGCGAACGGCGCGAAGTGGCCGTTGTTGCGACCCGAGGTATCGTCCCAGTCGATGCCGAACGCGTGCATATGGCTGCGGGAGGCTTTCGCGAGCGCGAGCCGCCGTGCCGCCGGGTGGCCGACGTTGTCGAAGTAGATCGGTTCGTCCGGCTTGCCGCCCGCGATGCCTTCGATCGCGATGTCGAGCGCGCCCGGGATGGAGACCGACCGGCGCATCCCGCTCATCTCGAACCGGATCGGCTTCGCCTCGGCGCCGCCGAAGCGGCCGATCAACGGCGCGAGCGCGGCGATCGGACCGCCGCCCTGACCGCTCGCGATCGTCGTGAGCGCTTCGCGCTGCTCGCCGGAGGCCCGCTCGTCCAGGATGAGGCCGACGGTCCAGTTGCCCTGGATCATCGGGCCCGGCGTGTGCAGCAGGACGGCGAAGCTCAAGCCGTCCAGCTTGACGGTTCCGTACTGACCGCGGTCGACGCGGAACACGAGGCCCGCGTCGCAGTGGCCCTTGGTCGGCCGGGCCGCGAGCCCCGACGTCGGGCACGGGCACACGGAGTCACAGCTGCACGCCTCGCAGTACTCGCCGCTGATCTTCCACTGAACGTTCGCCATGACGATCCTCCGCTGGTTGCGCGCGCGTCACATCGAGTGGCCGCCGGCCCGCAACGCCACGGCGAGGCCCGGCCGAACCGCGACCGCGACGCCGAGGAGCACGAGCGCGACGCCGATCGTCCGCGCGATCCACTCGCCGCGCGGCAGGAGCTTTTCGCCCGCCACGACGGCGGCGATGAGCAGGACCCAGATCAGCCCCATCGCACCCGCCACGACCAGGACGAGCATCAGCGCCCAGCAACATCCCAGACAATACAGCGCGTGCGTCCCGCCCATCGCCAGGCCGCCGCGCCAACCGGCGCGCCAGTGGCCGAGGAGGAACCCGAGCGCGCTCCGGCAGCGCCGGAGACACACTTGCTTGAGCGGCGAGACCTGGAAGACGCCGGCGACGACGAGGACACAAGCGATGCCATAGGCAAGCGCTCGGGCGCTGATGGCGCTGAGGCCGACGCTCGCGAAGTAGATCGGAACGCCCGACAGGGCCCAGATCCCGAGATACATGATGGCAAACAGCCCGATCCGGGCGGTCTTTCCCCAGGCGCTGGCTACGTTCCGCAGGGTCGCCGCGTAAAGCCTGATCATCGGCAGGGCGCTCGGCAGCATCATCGCGGCCATCATGACGCCCCATGCCGTCACGTACGCCACGCCGTCGACGAGGGTGAGGCTCATGGCCATCTCCATGCCGGCCATGTCGTCCGTCGCCATCGGCACGACCAGCACGTGAGCCCACGCCGCCGCCGCGATCACGAGCAGGGACACGGTTGTCAGCACCGTGGCGCGGTCACGGCCTGTGACCGCGGCCGCATCGGGCGCCGATTCGCCAGAAGTCCCGGCGCGCATGGCACGAACTCTAGCGCGCGCCTCGAGACGAGTCCAGCGCCTAGCCGACGCGCGCGCGCACGAAGTCGCCGATGCCGGCGATGGCCTTCTCGGCTTCGTCGAGGATCGGCAAGAACCAGTGCCAGACGTGGACCATCTCGGGCCATTCCTCGACCTTGACGTCGACACCCGTGGCGCGCGCCCGAGCCCCCAGCCCGATCGCGTCGTCGAGCAGCACTTCTTCGCTGCCGACGTGAACGAGCAGCGGCGGCAGGTTCCGCAGATCGGCGAAGAGCGGAGAGACGAGCGCCACCTTTCGGTCGCCGGTGCCGACGTACGCCTGCGCCATCGCCTCGACGCCGTCGCGCGTGACGATCGGATCCGACGCGGCCTTCGTGGCATAGCTGGCGCCGCTGCAGGTGAGATCGACCCAGGGCGAGATGCAGACGCCGCCCGCCGGCCGCGGCAGCCCCCGGTCGCGCAGAGCGATCAAGGTCGCCACGGCGAGCCCGCCGCCAGCCGAGTCGCCCGCGAGGACGATGCGGCCGGGCGCGATCCCGCGCCCCAGCAGCCACTGGTACGCTGCGACCGCGTCGTCCAGCGCCGCCGGAAAGGGATTCTCGGGCGCGAGCCGGTAGTCGAGGAGGAGCGCCCGCGAGCCGGCCGCGCGCGCGATCGCCGCGGCGAGATGGCGGTGCGAGCGCGGTGAGCCGATCGCGTAGCCTCCACCGTGGAAGTAGAGAACCGCCGTGTCGGTCCTGACACCGGGCGGCGTCAGCCACTCGGCCGGCCGCTCGGGCGCCTTCACGACCTCGACCGCCACGTCCGCCGGGGTGGGGAAGACGCGCTCGGCGCGGTCGTACTGGCGGCGACGCTCGGCCAGGGTGAGCGAGCTCGACGGGGGAAGCTTCGCCAGGTGCTCTCGAACGGCTCGGATTCCTCGCGCGGTCATGTGCCCTCCAGCCGGGCGATTGCCGGGTAGACCTCGGACTGCGCTCGGTGCAGATCCTCGGCGAAGTCGACCTCGGTCCACGGCAACCCCGTCACGTCCACGGCCTCCACGCGCTGGCGGCTCACCAGCAGATGCAGCGCGTCCTCGTACTCGCAGACCCCTTGGCTCTCGTCGATGACCTGCTCGAGCAGGCGGATCAGATCGCGGCCGGCCTCCGGCCCGCACTTGAAGAAGCCGATACCCTCGCCGACTCGATCCCACGCCCGGGGAACCACTTTCTTGCCGAGCGCGATCACCCGGTCGTTCTGCACGTAGATCTTCACTTCCTCGCCGGTGTCGGCAAAGCCCTCGTCGATCAGGAACGCCTGTGCCGCCGTCGATCCCACGAGCCGTCGCAGGAACTCGCGCGGGAACACGACGTCGGCATCCATGATCAGCGTGGGCTCGCGCTGGATCACGTCGCGCGCGCAGTAGAGGGACATCGACGAGCCCTTCTGATAGGTGGGATTGTGAAGGCACTCGATCGTCATCCCGCTCGGCGCGGACGCCGCGAGCGCTCTCACCTGGTCGGCGCAGTGTCCGACGACGATCGCCACGTGCCGCACGCCCACCGCGTGGAGCGCGTCGAGCATCCGCGCGAGGATCGCGCGGTCGCCGACGGGCAGGAGCGATTTCTGCGTGTGGTCGGTCAGCGGAGCGAGCCGGCGGGCGACACCGGCGGCCAGGATGATCGCCGAGGTTCGTTCATGGCTCATCGGTGCCTATAGTATCCTGTGCGTAACCGAATTGACTCAGGATCGACACGGAAGGTTGACGCGGGCATGAGCAAGACGACGGACAAGGCCTTCGAGCGCGACGGCTTCGTGGTGGTCCCAGGGCTCTTCGACGAGCAGGAAATCGCGCGGATTTCGGCGTGGACCGACGAGCTCGAGCGTTGCCCCGAGGTGCCCGGGCGATCCATGAAGTATTACGAGCCGAGCTTGCTGAGTCCGGGCGAACGCGTGCTGCAGCGGATCGAGAACTTCTGCCCCTTCCACGACGGCTTCGCGGATCTTTGCGACGGCGACAAGCTCCGTGGCTCGGTGTCGCGGCTCTTCGGCGAGGGCGCCGTGCTCTTCAAGGACAAGATCAACTTCAAGCTCCCGGGGGGCGACGGGTTCAAGCCGCATCAAGACCAGCAGGCCGGCTGGAGCACGTACGCCGACCTCTTCATCACCGCCATGGTCAGCATCGACTCCACGACCGCCGAGAACGGCTGCCTCGAGCTGTGCGCCGGCCAGCACACGCGCGGGCTCATCGGGGAAGAGTGGAAGCCGCTCACCGACGACGACATGCGACGGTTCGGCGGCCGTGCGGTGCCGACCCGGCCCGGCGACGGGGTGTTCTTCGATTCCTACACGCCCCACGCGTCGGGCCCGAATCTCACCGCCGAGCGCCGGCGCGTGCTCTATATCACCTATAACCGCCGGTCGGCGGGGGATCACCGCGTCCGCTACTTCGCGGACAAGCGACAGAGCTTCCCGCCCGACATCGAACGCGATCCCAGTCGGACCTACACGTTTCGTGTCTGAGTCACGACGCGGAGAAATCCACGCATGATCCTCGGTCGCGCCCGTTGCATCGCGCTCGTCCTCGCGGCCTGTCTGTCGATCGCCTCGCCGGCCTACGCCTACCTCGACCCGGGCACGGGCAGCATGCTCATCTCGGCGGTGCTCGGCGTGGCGGCGGCCCTGGCGCTCGCGGTCAAGATGTTCTGGTACCGGCTCATCGGGTTCTTCCGCGGCAAGAGGCCCGCAGCGGACAAGTAGCGCGTCGAAGGCGACTCGGTGGCGTGCCGAGTGTCGCGCCGATCATGAGCATGTGGCAGGACTGGAAGAGCTACCGCCGCTTCCAAAGGCTTGCGCCGCGCGACCGCAGCATCGTCTTCTACTCCGAGACGTATCAAGACTGGCATCACCTGCAGCCGCTCATCGAGTTCCTGGTCGACCGGTTGTCGCGGACCGTGTGCCACGTCACCTCGGAGCGCGCCGTGCCGCTGCCGTCCGCGCCGAGCGCGGGCGTGCACGCGTTCCGCATCGGCCCGGGTGCCCTGTGTACGTGGTTCTTCCAGACGATCAAGGCCGACGTGATGGTGCTGACGATGCTCGATCTGCAGAACTTCCACCTCAAACGCTCGGTCCATCCCGTGCACTACGCCTACGTGTTCCACAGCATGGGCAGCACGCACATGGTCGACCACGCGAACTCGTACGATCACTACGATAGCCTCCTGTGCATCGGCCCTCACCATGTCGCCGAGATCCGCCGGCGCGAGGAGCTGCACCGTCTCCCGCCCAAGCACCTGTTCGCCCACGGCTATCCCCGGCTCGAGCGCCTCGTCGCTCAGGCCGCCGGCGGTGAGCCCTCGCGCTCGGGCACGACGACCGCGTTGCTCGCGCCGACCTGGGGTGAGCAGTCGATCCTGCACGTCTGCGGCGAGCCGTTGATCGCCGCCCTGCTGGGCGCCGGGATCCGCGTGATCTTGAGACCGCACTACCAGACGACGCGACTGGCGCCGCGGCTCGTCGAGAGCCTGGTGGCCCGGTTCGGATCCGATCCCGGCTTCCGTCACGTCGGCCGCATGGAAGAGAGCGCCTCGCTGCTCGAGTCCGACGTGCTCGTCTGCGATTGGTCCGCGATGGCGATCGAATACGCCCTGGGGCTCGGCAAGCCCGTGTTGTTCCTCGACGTGCCGCCCCGCGTGCGGAACCCGAACTACGCCGAGCTCGGCATCGAGCCGATGGAGATGCGGATTCGTCAGGAGCTGGGAATCATCCTGCCGCTCGACCGGGTGACGGACGCGCCGCGACAGGTGGCCGAGCTCCTCCGCGGGGCGGCCGAGCTGCGCAAGCGCAACGCCGCGCTGCGAGAGGAGTGGGTGTTCAACTTCGGCCGCAGCGTCGAGGTGGGAGCGCGGGAGA
>Ga0137404_10001449_pt1 | contig 15656 bp, 13 predicted proteins | sample CZOMad2_1_16fung_FD_108285 | JGI IMG/M metagenome (GOLD analysis project Ga0137404, IMG submission 108285) | Vadose zone soil fungal communities from Angelo Coast Range Reserve, California, USA - CZOMad2_1_16fungal (Illumina Assembly) | ecosystem: Environmental > Terrestrial > Soil > Vadose...
CGCGATAAACGAAGTCCGCAGCGTAACCCCCGGAATCGTCGCTCGAATCCGCTCCAGCAATTTCAGAAACGCGTCTCCGTGCGACCCGCGCTTCATCCGCGCCAATACGTTGCGGCTGGCATGCTGCAGCGGCATATCCATATATCTCGCCAACCGCGGATGTGCCGCCAAAGTATCCAGCAATTTCTGCGTAACGCGATTCGGGTACGCATAGAGAAACCGCACCCACAGCAGATCGTCCACTTCAGCCAGCCGCCCCAAAAGCTGCGCCAACCCATCACGCAAACCCAAATCTTCACCGTAAGAAGTCGTATCCTGTCCGATCAAAGTAATCTCGCGTGCCCCCGAAGCCGCCAGATTCTCCGCCTCGCGCACCACCGACTCAAATCGCCGGCTCCGGAATTTCCCCCGCAACTGCGGAATAATGCAAAACGTACAAGGATGATCGCAACCTTCCGCGATCTTGATATACGCAGCATGCCGCGGAGTAGTCACCACTCGCGGCGTCAAATCGTGATAAAGAAACGCGGGCGGCGCCGCCGGCAGCATCCGCAAATCCCCGTCGACCGCCTCCAGAATCCGTTCCACTTCCCCGGTCCCCACCACCGCATCCACTTCCGGCACCTGCTCCAGAATCTGCTCCCGATACCGTTCCACCAGACATCCAGCCACGATCAATTTCTTCGCCGCGCCAAACTTCTTGTGCTCCGCCATTTCCAGAATCGCGTCCACCGATTCCTTCTGGGCGGCCTCGATAAAACTGCAAGTATTGACTACTAGAATCTCAGCTTCATCCGCGCGCGCCGTCAACTCATACCCCTCGCGCGCAAGAATACCCATCATCACCTCGCTATCCACAAGGTTCTTCGGGCATCCCAGACTGATGAATCCAACCTTAGTCATATGCAATGAATTTGCGGCTTCCCGCAATTCTCTAGTGTAGCACGCCGAAGTGGCCCCGGTTTTAGCCCGCGAAGCCCAGATCGAGCCATCTTCGAGGAGAGGTACGGACCAAAGTGTTACCGCCGCGCCGCCTGAATCTGCTGCAAGAGCCCGCGCAACCTCAACGTATCGCAAGGCACCCCGCCAAACCGCGCCTGCGCGTAGATCATCGTAAATTCCCTCACCGCCGGACCCAAGCTCGCCTCTCCCACCCCAACCGCAAACTCCAGCGGTGTCTGCGAATCTCGCCGCGCCAACCCCCGTCGTTCCAGCACGCGCAGCAGCTCTGCATAGAGCCGTGAAGCCAGTTGTGGATTCGCCCGCGCCGCCTCCGGCGCGCGCAGTTGCCAGTACCATCGCAACTTCCGAATCGCGGCCCGCAGCAAATCGTACCGCAGCAGCACCAGCAACAACGCAATCGCTACCGGCAGCGCAAACGTGATCCCTCCTCGCCGGTCCATCCACGATCGCAGCCACTCCTTACCGCTGGTCTCCTTCTTCGCAAACCACCCGCGCGCCGACTCCGTCCAGTTTCGTGTGCTGCGCTGCAGTATCTGCGCCATTTGTACCTGGTGCGCGAAATCGTAATTGATCACCCACTCGTTCCACGTCAATTCCATCCAATCAACGTACTGGCCCAGCCGCGACAACAACCCAAAATTCTGCGTCGCCGCCGGCGTCGGATCGAAAGTCATCCATCCGACTGCCGGGAAATATACCTCCACCCAGCTGTGCGCGTCGCTGGCTCGCACGATGTAGTCGCCCGCCAAATCGTTGAATTCTCCGGGCAAAAAGCCGTTTACCTCGCGGGACGGCACTCCCAACGTGCGCAACATGATGGTCATCGCCGATGCAAAATACTCGCAATGTCCGGCGTGCGTCTCAAACAGAAAATGCGCCAGTGGGTCGTCGCCTGGTTTCCCGCTGAGCTGCAGCGTATACGCGTACCGCGAACGAAGATAGCTCTCGATCGCCACCGCCTTGTCGTACGGTGTGCGTCCTTGTGCCGCCACTTTTTTTGCCAGTTCCGGTATTCGCGGGTCCAGCGACGGAACCTGCAGGTACACGCTGCGAGTTTCCTCCGAATATTCCGTCGAAGCGGCACGCAGCCTCGCGGCGTTCAGCACCGGTAGCCGTGAATATCCGAAGTAACGCACTGGAGCGTAGTTGCGAAAGGGGTTAAACAGGGAACCCGTGAAATCTCGAAAAAGATAAGTGCGCCGCGCATTAAAGCCCACGGTCGGGTTCTCGCCGGAAAAGCCTCCCAATATCGAAATCGCATTCGCCGGTGCGAACACCGCATCCGTAGCCATCGGCTGCACCAAAGCCTCGTAGTGCAACTCGATCGCCGGCGTACCTTGACCCTGCTGCGGATCGGCCACATAAATCCAACCGCTCAGATCGGGGGAAAGCGCAGCGGGATGATGATTTGGCGCCGACCACCGTCTTCCATCGAACGTCGACAATGCGATCCCACGCCACCGCAGCTGCGGATAAGGAACGGGCGTGCCGGTCTTCACCCGCATCACCACCGCTGGATTTTTCTTGATCTCTCCAATCTGCCCCAGCTCGATGTCGTCGCTAAATCCCGTCATCAGTGACGGCTGCATCCCCATGCGGCCCAGGTATCCGGCGCTGAACCTCGGAAAAAAGAAGAACAGCGCGCCGCCGATGACGATCGCGCCCGACGCCACGCTCAATGCCGCCAGAATCAGCGCCCGCGCCAGGCGCCGCTCCTGCGCCGGCTGTGAAAAAGGCGGTGCGACCGCACCTCTTCCGCCTCGCCTCATCTCCATGCCCACAAACGTCGCCACGCCAAACAACAGGAAAATAAAAAACAGCACCAGGAACGAGGTATCGACCGTCAGGATCGCCGCTGCCAGCATCGCCGAAAACGCCAGCACCGCCAGAAAAAAAGCATCGCGATCGTTGGTGGCGCTGTACAACCGCACCATCATCACGAACAAGAGAAAATGCACCGCCCCCAACAAAGCCGCATACAGCGACGGGTTCGTCGATGTCGAAACAAAAGCGCGTGAGAAAAATAAAATGTCCAGCGGGAAAACGCCCAGGTAGGAAACCACCAGAACCGTGGCCACTCGGTGCGACAATTCCGTCGGCTTTCGCAGCAACCAGCGAAGCCCCTTGAACGACATCGCCACCAAAACCAACACACAGCTGAACGGGTCCAGCTTCCCGGTAGCGATCAGTGTCGCGATCGCGCTGAAAATCAGCAGTAGCAGCGACCCGTGGAAAAATCGCTCAGCCGGCAGTGCCGGAACACCCAACGACGTCGATGTAGCCGCGGAGGACATGGCAGTCTCTAATTTTACCATCCGCCCGGACCCGAAGTAGCACAGGCACTCCTGCCTGTGCCAACTTCAAACCCACCCAGCTGACGCCTGGAGGCAACCCGACGATATCGGAATTCTGTTGAGCTCGCTGGTTCGGAAAGCTAGCGAAGACGGTGGCGCCGGCTTGTCCTGAGCCTCGAAGGACTTCCTTGCCGCCTCTTAGGGCACAGCCCCATCCAAAGCCGCCTGCGCAATCTTCCGAGTCAAGTTCGACACCGCCAAAGTCGATCGTGAAACCAGTTCCGCAAGCATCACCGTCCGCGTCTCATCCAACCGCGGCAACCGCTCCACCATCACCTGGTAAGGCAAAATCTCAATCGCCCGATACGTCACCGCGTGCCGCGCCCGCGACAATGGTTCCATTCCCAGTTTGCCACCCTTAGCACCGCCCACCCCAAGTCCCGCCAAAAATTCGCGTAGTTCCACCACAGCATCTTTTTGCACCGAAACCATAGGAAAATGCCACATCTTCGACACCAGTGGAGCAACTTCCTCGTGCGTTGCGTTCTTTCCCGTCGCCTCCGGTGGCGGAAGCAACAGGGTCCGCCCTCGGGTGTCCAGCAAAACCGCGGCCGCCAGCGTTATCCTAACTGTCGCCCGCTTTTTCCGCTTCTCCGGTATGACCTCCGTCAATCCCAGCTTTCGCGCCAGGCAAAACTCCGTGACCGGGCACACCAAACACTCCGGCGACCGCGGCGTACAAATCATCGCGCCGAGTTCCATCATCGCCTGGTTCCAATCACTCGGCGATTTTCGCTCTAGTAAATTGTCCGCGGATTTTTGCAACCTCTGCCAACGTCCTCCCTCGCGCAAATCTCCGCGCACGCCATCCAATCGAGCCAGCACGCGTGCCACGTTCCCGTCCAACACCGCATGCTTCCCGCCGAACGCAATGCTCAAAATCGCCGCCGCCGTGTAGCTCCCGATCCCCGGCAGCGCTAGCGCCGCCTCAACGGTTCGCGGAAATTCTCCTCCATGTTCAGCAACAATCAACTGTGCAGCTCGCTGCAAATTCCGCGCTCGGCTGTAGTAGCCAAGTCCCGACCACATCCGCAACACTTCTGCTTCCGGCGCTAGCGCCAAGGCGCGAATATCCGGGAATCGTTCCAGGAATCGTTCGTAGAAGGGAATGACCGCTGCCACCCGCGTCTGCTGCAACATGATTTCCGACAACCAGATCCGATAAGGATCTTTGTCGCGCCGCCAAGGCAGGTCCCGGTGAAATTTGCGGAACCACCCCAGCAGTTGTCTCCGAAATTTAGCAAGTTCAAGACGTTCAGGCATCGCGACGCGACATTCTCCCACGAATCGCCAACGACACCGCATGTCTCATCTCTCAGAATCCTGTGAGGAGGTAACCTTGTAGGGGCGCAGCACTGCTGTTTACCCTGAGCAACGAAGGGCGCCCCACCTTGGCAAGGCGTAAATAGTTGTTCTTAGACTCCAGCCGTGTGGCTAGCCCAGCAAATCGTCAAGAAACACAACGTAGGAGGAATGCCAGAGCCCCGCCGGAATCGATCCCCGCGGCTGGCTGGTCACGATCACTTTGAAAAGGTCTGGCGAAGCAGCAAGATCTCTCAGCAGTTCGTGCTGCGGGTCCGCGGCTATGGGTTGCGCCACCGCAAGATAGCGCAATATCGTGAAAATATTTTCTTCCGCGGTTGCGAGCGGTGTTTCCAAAGTCGCGCTGCGAAATTGCAGCTGTGCATTGCGCTCGAAAAAATGCCAAGCAATACTGGCGCACAAAGTGACCGCCCGCTCGAATCGTTCCGATGCACTCGCCGACGCTGGCGCACTCCCACCCGGTTCAGAAACGTGTGGATCCAGCACCAGCAGCACCCGGCAGTCATCCTCGCGCGTGAACTCCCGCACCATCAGCGACCCCGACCGCGCCGACGCCTTCCAGTGAACGTGCCGCGCGCTATCGGTAGGCATGTATCCGCGCAACGCGTACAAATCGTGGCCACCGCCTTTGTTCAAACTTTCCAGCGCTCCCTGCAGTGCCGGCAGAATCTGAAAGAAGTCACGCGACGGCTCGACCGATGGATAAACCATCGCCTCGCTCGGCAATTCCACCCGGCGTGCTTTCTGCAAAAAACCAAAAGGAAACCGCGTCACAATGCGAAACGCATCCTGCCGGTACGCTCCTCTCCGTGCGAACGTGATCGGCACGCTCTGCCGCACGCACTCGCGTTTCGGCACGTACGGAAAGTACACCGGTGTTTCTAGCAGCGCGACCCCCGGCGCCTTTTTCGCCTTCGTCGCTTCCACTCGCAACGAAAACGAGGGCAGCGTCACTTTTTCATTTTCAAGCGCGACCTGCGCCCGCACCGCCTGGCCCGCAAAAATGTGCTCGGGCAATTCCAACCGCATCTCAATTCCGCTCAACGTGATCGAGGAAAGAACGCCGGACATCAGGATGATCGCGATCAAGCTCGCTAGAATCAGAAACAGCAAGTTGTTGCCGGTGTTTAGCGCCGCCAGCGCCACAACGATAATCCCGCTGATATAGATCCAGCCTTCCCGGGTAACCTTGTACTCCATCTTGTAGCCGATCCAGCGCAGCGGCGTGCGTTTCGCCAGAATCGGCACCAAAGTAATGGCCACCCACGCGGCCACCACCAGCGCGGCCAGCGCGGAAGCAATCGACAAACCGACATGCCCGATTTCCGCGGCAGCCCCGGAATAAAGCGCCAACAGCAGCGCCACACCCAGCGCCGCCATCGACAGAAAGAAAGCCCGAACCCCAGGCCGATCCGCCCGAGCCCACAGCTCCGCAATGGTGGAATTTACGCGCACGATGACACGAAGCGATTTTCGTCAGGGCACGGCTTCAGCCGTGCCGCAACCGATCCCGTTGCAGCCGGCTTTAGCCGCTGAGGGAATGCCATGCTAAGGGTCCCTCCCTCACAACGGCACCCGCACCGACTCCACAATCTCCCGCAACACCGCCTCGGTAGTCTCCGATTTCTTCTGCAACGAAGCATGCCGCGAACTGGCCACCACCCGGTGCGAAAACACCGCCACCGCCAGCTGCTTGAAATCATCCGGCAAACAATAGTCCCGCCCGTCCAGAAACGCCCGCGCCTGCGCCGCCCGTTGCAGCATCAACGTCCCGCGAGGAGACACCCCCAGCGAAAGCTGTTCGCTGTGCCGCGTGCGCGTCACGATCTCCAGCGCGTAATCGTGCAAACTCGCATCCACTCGCACCTGCGCAACCGCGTGCTGCATTGCCAATACGTCCGCCACGTCCGCCACGGGTTCCAGCGACTGCACCGGATCCTCGCCAACCCTCTTGCGCAGGATTTCCCGCTCCGTTTCGTGCGACGGATAACCCATGCGAATGCGCATCAGGAAACGATCCAGCTGCGATTCCGGCAGTGGATAAGTCCCGTGATGCTCCACCGGATTTTGCGTGGCGATCACCAGGAAAGGCTGTGGCAGGGGCAAGGTCTTGCCATCCACGGTGACCTGCGCTTCGTTCATCGCTTCCAGAAGTGCCGACTGGGTGCGCGGCGTGGTGCGATTGATTTCATCCGCCAGAACCACGTTCGCAAAAATTGGCCCCGACCGAAACTCAAACTCGCGTGTCTCCGGGTTATACACGCTGACGCCCAGCACGTCGCTGGGCAGCAAGTCGGAAGTGAACTGAATCCGTTGGAAGCTGCAATGAAACGATTTAGCCAGCGCCTGCGCCAGCGTCGTCTTACCCACGCCGGGCACGTCTTCGATCAACAAATGCCCCCGCGCCAGCAAAGTAATCAGCGACAACTGGATCGCTTCTTCCTTGCCATAGATGGCGCGCGCGATGGAGCGCTGCAGTTGCGTTACGATTTGCGAGGCGACCGCTGTCATGGTTGAAAACCTGGGCCCTTCCTGCTACAACTAGTTCGACGCCTCGGCCAACCCGCGTGTTCCCCAATTCGCGGCTTTTAGCAACTTTCTGGCGAGACTATGGGCGACTAGCTCAGTTGGTTAGAGCGCTCCCCTCACACGGGAGAGGTCAAAGGTTCAAGTCCTTTGTCGCCCACCACTTCAACCCTACCATTCTCCCATCATCCAGCAATTCGCCGGGCAGCGAACCCCATGGTTGTGCTCAATAAGTGTTTGCTTAATTGATCCAGGTTTTGACCAGCGGCGACTCTGGGCCTCGAGATCCGCCGCTTCGACCGGACGCCGGATCCGACCAGGTCCTCCAGTTTTCCTTCGCAAAGAACTCCACGAGAATCTTCTGAGTGTTGGAGGTGCGATGAATACTTTGCAGGTCGTCCGCGATCGCATCTTGTTCGTGTTCGTCGAGCACACCATAGATACGCACGCTGTAGTATGTCCGGAGGAATGGGAAATGAACGCCCAGGTCGCAGGAAATCGCTGGGCTGCCAGGCTCAGAGACCGAGAGGGGAAGTCTGTGTTTTGCGGTAACGCCCGAAACCACCGCCAGGCACCCTGACAGGTTCTCGCTATCGCTTGCCATCGCGGAGATGAACGTGTATGCGTAAACTATTAGAAATCCGCCCGCCAGCCAGGCGATCGGAGCCCATCGGCGCTTCCCCACCTGCGCGGAGTTGTCGCCTCCAAAATTGGGTAGGTCCTTCATCGTGTCCCTTGATCGTGTGCTGGCTGATCGCGTGCCGCGGCGCGCCCTGCAAAGACTCGTGCCCCGGTGATGTTCTCACTTGAGACGAGCCCGCAATTCGTTTGGTTTCCGTGGAATTCACGATTGGCCTTGGACAATGCCGAAGCTTTGCAGCCAGCTGAGGACCGCCACTTGCAAAGCAATGCGATGATCGTTGTACCCGTGATCGGTTTCCATGGCGATCTCGGTCACGTGCGGATCGCCGGCCTTGCGAAGCGCTTCCGCCATTGCTTTGTTGTCAGGAACATTTCCATCGCTCGATTCCACCACCAGCACTGGGCGCGATTTCAATTCCGGTGCCCAATCCACATAGTTCCATTTCGCCGCATTTTTCTTGGCCTCCGCCAGCATTCCCTCCGGCGTCGTCCCCGCCAGCCGCGGCGACGCGTCATGAAAGCTCTTGGTCCGTTGCTCGCTGTCCGGCCGTGCGGCGGCGGGTCCCAGGTTCCACGCCGAAATCATCGCCACACCAAGAATCGCCGCATCGTGAGCGGTGGCATAGGTGCCGAGAAAGCCTCCCATGCTGTGCCCGATGACGACAATCTTGCTGGCGTCGGTCCGGTATTTCTTGGCGTTCTCCGGATCGCGCAAAAACTGCACCGCCGCTTGCGTATCCTCGATCGCATTGGTGAACGAAAATGTTCCCGCACTTCCCCACGAACCGCGATAGTGCGGCACCAGCACGTTCCATCCCGCTCGCCGCATGGCATATGCCAAGTCCATGTTCTGCTCGTTGCCGGGAAAGCCGTGCAGTAACAGCACCACCGGATGCGGGCCCGCGCCCGACGCCAGATAGAACACGGCGTTCAAACGCGCGCCGTGACTGACGATGTCAGGCGCCTCCATTGCCGCAGGAAATTCCTTGTCACGCGGAGGATCGGACGTGATGGCTGCCGGCGTCTGCTGCGCGCGAACGGGAAGCCACAGCGTCAGGAAAATGACAGCAATGCTAAAGAGTGCGGAGCAGATTCGGTTGGTCATGGCGACGACATTCTCCTCGATCTACTGACGAGCGCATAGTCCTGCTTTCAATGGAGTCCAACAAAAGAAATGGCCCACTCTACTTTTCTCGTCCGCGTTCAACGACCCTCGTTCGGAACGCGGCTGTTGTACACTCGCGATGCAACGAAGCGTTTGCCCGGATCGAACATGTCAACCTTTCTGCGGACCATTGAATTTTTGGCTCTCAGCCTATGGCTGGGTAGCGATGTCTTTCTCAGCTTCGTGGTGGCTCCAGGGGCATTCCGCGTCCTGGCGGGGCGGGATCAGGCTGGAGCGATGGTTGGGTACGCTCTTTGGTGGATGCACATGATCGGAGTGATTTGCGGGATCGCTCTTTTGGTGGCCCGACTGTTGCGGACTCGGACGGCTTCGAGCTTGATCGGGCCTGCGGCGCTTTGCGTTTTGCTGATGATCGGGTTCACAGTTGTATCGCAGCATGCCGTTAGTCCGAAGATGGCGGCGCTGCGGGTGCAGATGGGATCGATTCAGGCGACGGCGGCGGATAGTCCGTTGCTGGCGGAGTTCAGTCGATTGCATCGAATCTCGATCTCACTGGAGAGTGGGGTGCTTTTGGCCGGAATCGTCGCTATATATTTGATGATAAAGGAGTTAAGTATCGCGAGCTAGGAAATTGGAAATATACCATCCTGACCCCCTCCTCCCACCCTCTTTGGTGTAAGTGTTGATTCTGCACGACTTTAAGTTATTTACAATGAGACAGATCTGCAAGTGTTGATTCTGCGGAGGTTATCTGCACAAAAATGGTGCAATGATTGCAATGATTTAGTTGGCTGCGAACACGGCATCTTCGGCTCTTTTTTTACCTAGGCGCGACTTCCGTTTATGTGATTTGGCGGTCGCTGATTTGTTGTCTTTGCTCTTAGCCCGTTTGCGGCGGATTTTGGGCGGGCGGATTTTGTTGGTTACGGCGTAGCCGGCGCGCTCGAATGCTCGCCACATGTACCAGCTGGCGATGGTGCGGTAGGGACGCCATTGTTCTCCGAAGGCCAGGAGTTCTTTGGGTTTGGGCATGTGCGCCTTGCCGTAGGTTACCGACCAGCCTTTTTTTACACCCAGGTCGTGGATGGGCAGAACGTCGGGCCGTCCCAAGTTGAAGATCAGGAACATTTCCACCGTCCAGGCGCCTATGCCACGGACGGAGACCAGCCGCTCGACGAGTTCTTCGTCGGACATGGTGCAAGCGTCTTCCCGCGTCGGAACGATGCCCTTGATTGTTTTGGCGGCTAAATCTTTCATTGCTAGCACCTTTGCGCCGGAGAGGCCCGCTTTGCGGAGGGCCTTTGTTCGAAGCTTTAGCATCTGCTCTGGGCTGGGTGGACGGCCGTTGGTGCCCAAGGCTTTGACGCGGCCGAAGATGGTTGCTGCGGCTTTGCCGGAGATGGATTGGTAGGCGATCGATTCCATCAGCGCTTCGTAGGGGGATTGGGCGGCGGTCATGTCGATTTCGAACTTGGCCATTTCGGCGATGAGCGGGGCGAGTTTTTCGTCTTTCGTGGAGAGGTGGGCCATGGCGGCGGCCAAGTCGAACGGGAGGGTGGTGGCGGATGTGGACATGATGCCTCGACACGATAGCGCAGGTTGGGGCGAAATAAAAGCAAAGTCGTGAGGGAGGGATTACGGCGAAACTGAAGGCAAAGAGAAAAAGCAGATCCCTCACTCCGCACAACCCGCGGGGTTCGGGATGACAGTTGGAGTAGTGATTGAAGTAAAACCGCCCGCCACCCTTCGAGGCTCGCCTCATTCCTGAGGACAAGCAGAGTAACCGGGTCGGCGGACGCTATGAGTCCAGGCGGGTTTCGGTTAGGTCGAGTTCGCGTTCTAGCTGGCGCAAGACTTCGTCGTTGATGCGACCCTCGTCGCGGAGGCGCAGGGCGGTGTCGCGTTCGAGGCGGAGGAGTTGGCGGGAGATGTGCACGATTTGGGCGTGATCGTCGGCGTCAATGCCGTGCTGAGCATAAGCTTCGCCGGTGATGGCGGAGAGCCGTCGTTTGTAGCGGATGGCTGCCTCATCGTACGCGGCGGTCTGGTGGTGGGTGTCTTCTTCGCTGCGCTTGCTCTTGATGTGCTGGAGTGCGGTTTCCAGCATGATGCGGCGGGCTTCTTTCTCTTCGGCGTTGGCGGAAGACTGGCCGGCGAGGCCCAGAAGGCGAATGATCGGGGGGAGCGTGAGTCCCTGCAAGACCAAGGTGACGAGAATGACGAAGAAGGTGAGGAAGATGATGAGATTGCGCTGGGGGAACGGCGAGCCATCAGCCAGGACCTCGGGGAGAGAAAGTGCGGCCGCCAAGGCGATGACGCCGCGCATACCCGTCCAGCCAACTACAAAGATACCGCGTGCGGAGGGGCAAGTCTCGTGCTGATGGAACACGTGCTTGCGAATCCAATAGGCGAAGTAGGCGGAGGGGTAGGTCCAGACCAATCGCAGGACGATGACCAGTGCGCTGAACAGTACGCCATAGAGAAGCAGGGTGCGGAAGGAAATGCCGCGAATTCCAGCGAGGACGAAGGGAAGCTGGAGTCCGATGAGGACGAAGACGAGACCGTTCATGGCGAAGGTGAGCGAGTCCCAGAAGCCGTGGGCTTGCAGGCGCACACTGGGAGAAAATAATTGCGACTCGCGGCGACCGAGATAGAGGCCGCAGGCGACGACCGCCAGGACACCGGAAGCGTTGGCTTGTTCCGCGGCCAGGTAGACGGCGTAGGGAATCATGATGCTGAGAATGATTTCGATCGGGCCATCGTCGAGGTAGCGCTCGATCTTTTGGACGACGAGGGCTATCACCAGGCCAATCGCGATGCCAATCACAATGAGATAGGTGAGGCGGGCGAAGCTGGAGGCGACGGACGGCGTTTGTCCCTGGACCACCATGGCCACGCCAAATTCCAGGGCTAGCAAGCCGGTGGCGTCATTGACCAGGCTTTCTCCTTCGAGGATGTCGACGATGCGCTGCGGGAGCCCAATGCGTTTGGCGATGGAGGTGGCGGCGATGGCATCGGTGGTGGCGACGACAGCGCCCAGTACGAAACCCAACCGGCGATCGAAGGGGGCGAAGGACCAGTGAGCGGCTTCGGAGACGCCGAGGACGGTGAACCCTACCAGGCCGAAGGCGAGAAGAAGGATGCTGACGATGTTGTAGGAAAAATCGCGCCAGGAGGTGAACCACGCGCCGGCGTAGAGCAGCGGCGGAAGGATGATCAGGAACACGACGTCGGGGCCGAGGGTGATTTTGGGGATGCCGGGGATAAAGCTGAGAATCAGGCCAGCGACCACGAGAACGATAGGGTAGGGGATTTGGATCTTGCGAGCGAGGGAGGCGAAGACTACGACGAAGAGCAGGAGGAGGAGAAAGACGAGTTCGACGGCGTGGACGCTGTTGCCTGGCATTTTCTTCTCCCGTTCTTCGACAAGATACCTCAGTTTGGTGGTGGGTTGAGATGGAAGAGTGGACGGATAAGCCTAGGAAAGATTCCTCGACTGCGCGAGCCCTTCGAGGCTGAGGACAAGCCGACGCGTTCACAGGAAGTGAACGCGGGAGAGAAAGTCGACTCGCTCCGGTCGGAATGACAGTTGGTTGCTTTGCGCAGAGGGTCGGGAGTGAGGCGGCGGGGATTCGGGGACGGTGGTGGAGGGTGTGCTAGACTTTCGAGTTTATGCAGACAGGAATTATTGGACTACCACAGGTTGGGAAGACTACGTTGTTCCGGATTCTGACGAAGGCTAACGTCGAGGGGAAGGCTGGGTCGCAGGGGACGCATGTTGGTGTTGCGAAGGTGCCGGAGCCGCGATTGGTCGAGTTGGCTAAGCTTTACAACCCTAAGAAGATAACTTACGCGACCGTGCAGTATGTGGATCTCGGCGGGATGCAGAAGGAACGCAATCGCGATGCGCTCGCTCCGCTTCGAGAAGTGGACACCATTGCGCATGTGATTCGAGTGTTTGACGATCCTTCGGTGCCGCATGCCGAGGGGAATATTGATCCTTTGCGGGATGCGACCAACCTGGAGCTGGAGTTGATCCTTTCGGATCATGACCAGATCACGCGGCGGTTGGAACGCGTGGATAAGGACTTGAAGAAGAAGAGCGAGCCTTTGCTGTTGCTCGAGAAGAATGTTTTGGAGAAGTGCAAGGCGCATTTGGAGGCGGAGAAGCCTCTGCGGGAGTTGGAGTTGACGTCGGACGAGCGCAAGCCGATTGGCGGGTTTTTGTTTTTGTCGGCGCGGCCGGTTTTATATGTGTTGAATGTCGGGGATGATGAGGCAGACAAGTTGGATACCGCTGTGGAGCGACACAACTTGGGTGCGTTGGCGGGGAAGGCGAATTCGGCGGTGGTGGCGATTTGCGGACGACTCGAGGCCGAACTGGCGGAGATGGATGAGAAGGAAGCTGCGGAGTTGCTGGCTTCCTATGGATTGAAGGAGCCGGGATTAAACCGGTTGATTCGGGCTACGTATGAGTTGATGGGGCTGACTTCGTTCTTTACCGCTGGAGAGCCGGAAGTGCGGGCCTGGACGATTCGCAAGGGAGCTACCGCGGTTAAGGCTGCTGGAGCGATTCATAGCGACATTGAAAAGGGATTTATTCGGGCGGAAGTGGTGAAGTGGAGTGACTTGCTGGCGGCGGGGAGTCTTGCGGCGGCGCGGGAGAAGGCGCAGGTGCGGTTGGAGGGGAAAGAATATATTGTGCAGGAAGGCGATGTGATTTTGTTCCGGCACAGCGGGTGAGACAAACAGTTGGAATGAATGAGGTAGGGAACATGCCTTACGTGAATGTTCAAATTACAAAAGGGGCTTCGCGGGAGCAGAAGGCAGCGATTGTGCGAGAGTTTACTGAGACTCTGGTGCGGACGTTAGGGAAGAAGCCGGAGCATGTTCATATTGTGATTGAGAATGTGGAGTTGGAAGATTGGGGATTTTGCGGGGTGTTGAGCGATGAGTTGGGGAAGGGAAAGAAATAACGGAGGGAGTTGCTGGGTTGTTGCTGAAATGGGGCGCATCCTTCGAAGCTCAGGATAAAGCAGTGCTGCGCTCGTACAATCGAAGAGAAAAGATTTAACCCATCCTTCAAAGCTGAGGGTAACAAAGGCGCGGAGGTCGGAGCGCAGAGGGCACGGAGACGACTGGGTTGGTTTCGGGTCGTGGCTGGCGGATATGTCGGGAAGGGGTTTTGTTGGGGCACAGGCCCTTCGAAGCTCAGGGTAAACAAGAGTGCCTGTGCTACTTAAGAGATGCATACCCTGGCATTCCGGATGGGGTTGGCGGCGCTGCTGGGGTTGATGGCGGCGGCGGGGAATTTGATTGGCGGGTACTTTGTGGTGCGCGGGGATTGGTCGCGGAAGTATCTGCAATATTTTTTGGCTTTGGGCGCTGGGTATATGTTGGCGGTGGCGTTTGTCGAGGTGATTCCGGAGTCAGTGCGGATTTCCGGTGAGCAGGCTCTTCTTTACGTTTTGATCGGATTTTTCCTCGTACATTTATTTGAACATACCATTGCGCCTCATTTTCATTTTGGGGAGGAGACGCACGGCGAAGAGATGCGCCATCACCGTGCGCGCAACACGGTCTTATTGGGATTGGGCATTCACACTTTTTTTGATGGGGTAGCGATCGCGGCGGGGTTTTTGGTTTCGACCTGGCTTGGGGTGGTGATTTTCGTGGCGGTGTTTTTGCATAAGCTGCCCGAGGGCTTCACCGTGGCGTCGGTCGTGTTGGCCAGCGGGATGGGGAAACGCAACGCTATACTGGCGGCCGGGTTATTAGGAGCGGCGACGCTCTTGGGAGTTTTGCTGACTAGCGCCTTGCAAGGGCAACTCCGATATGCGCTACCTCTGTCTGGCGGGGTGACGTTGTACGTGGCGGCAACTGACTTGCTGCCGGAGGTGAACCGGGAGCCCAACTGGCGGATGGCTTTGCTGGTGTTTGTGGGGGTGGTCAGTTTGTTGATAATGGAGCGGTTGTTCCACGTCTAGACTTCGCTTTCGTTTCGCCTTCGGCTTGGGACTTCGTGCGGCGTGACGGGTCTAAAGACCCGCGGCTACAATAGTTTGCAAGACCCCTCCTGGTTGCAACTTCCTGAGATCACATGTGTTTGATACAGTGTGGCGGCTATGGCCAGGTCGGACGTACAGCTGATGCTGGACGTGAAGGCGGGCGACGAACAGTCGTTCACGCTTCTCTTGCATCGGTATCGTGGGCCGCTGATTAACTTTCTGTACCGGATGGTGCGGAACCGGGAGCAGGCTGAGGACTTGGCGCAGGAAGTTTTTGTTCGGGTGTATCGGGCGCGGGCGGACTATGTGCCTAGCGCGAAATTCACTACCTGGTTGTTTCGGATCGCTACGAACCTGGCGTTGAATTCGGTTCGGGATACGCGGCATCAGCGGATGGAGATTTCGCTCGATGCGCCGGTCAGCGCGGATGCCGAAGATGGCGACGAGCGGCCTTTGGATGTTGCGGACAAACATCCGGACATCGAGCAGCATCTGGTGGAGGAGGCGCGGAAGAAAATGATCCGGCATGCGATTGAGAAATTGCCGGAGAAGCAGCGGGCGGCGGTTCTGCTGCACAAGTATCAGGAGCTGGATTACGGCGAGATTGCGAAGATTTTGGAGTGTTCGGAGAGTGCGTTGAAGTCGTTGTTGTTTCGGGCTTATGAGACTTTGCGGGTGGAGTTGGCGCCGTTGGTTGCAGGTGGTGCGAAGTGA
>Ga0137404_10001452_pt1 | contig 15644 bp, 2 predicted proteins | sample CZOMad2_1_16fung_FD_108285 | JGI IMG/M metagenome (GOLD analysis project Ga0137404, IMG submission 108285) | Vadose zone soil fungal communities from Angelo Coast Range Reserve, California, USA - CZOMad2_1_16fungal (Illumina Assembly) | ecosystem: Environmental > Terrestrial > Soil > Vadose zone...
CGGACGTAAATCACGGCAAGCTTGAATGTTTTAAATATCGAAATGGTAAACCGCTCGCAGGATGCGCCGGCGGAGAAACGCGCCCTCCTCGAGCGCCTGCTGCGCCAGAAGGCGGAGCAGCCGAAGACGGCGCCGCTCTCCTTCGCCCAGGAGCGCCTCTGGTTCCTCGACCAGCTGGTGCCCGGCAGCACGGTGTACAACATCACCCGGGCGATCGCGCTCGACGGGCCGCTCGATCCCGCCGCCCTGGAACGCGCCGCGGCGGGCGTCGTCCGTCGCCACGAGGCCCTGCGGACGACCTTCCGCGCCGATCCCGCCAATCCCGCCAATCCCGATCGGCCGGTCCAGATCGTCGCCCCCCACGGGGACCTCGCCCTCCCCATCGTCGACCTCTCGGGCCTCCCGCCCGAGCGGCGGCAGGAGACCGCGGCGGCCCTCTCCCGCCAGGCCGCGGTGCGCCCCTTCGACCTCGCCCGCGGGCCGCTGCTCCGCCTGACGTTCCTCCGGTTGGCCTACGAGCGCCACCTCCTCCTCGCGGCCTTCCACCACATCGTCTTCGACGGCTGGTCGTTCGGCGTCTTCTTCCGCGAGCTGTCGGCCCTCTATCGCGGTCTCTCCCTGCCGGCGCTGCCCCGCCAGTACCCGGCCTACGCCCGCCGGCAGCGCCGGCAGCTCGACGGCGTTGCCACGGCGGCGGAGGTCGAGCACTGGCGGGCGCAGCTTGCCGGCGCTCCGGCCCTCCTCGACCTCCCCACCGCCCGGCCGCGCCCGGCGGAGCAGAGCTTCCGCGGCGGCAGCGCGCGGCTCGCCGTGCCGCCCGGACCCGCCGCCGGCCTCGCCGGGCTGGCGCGCGGCGCGGCGGCGACGCCGTTCATGGCCCACCTCGCGGTCTTCACCGCCCTCCTGGCGCGCTGGAGCGGCGCCCTGGACCTGGTCGTCGGCACCCCGGTGGCCGGCCGCGGCAGCCCCGAGCTCGAAGAGCTGATCGGCTTTTTCGTCAACAGCCTCGCCCTGCGGGTGGATTTGAGCGGCGATCCTCCCTTCGGCGAGCACCTGGGGCGGGTGCGGGCGACCTGTCTCGACGCCTACTCCCACCAGGAGCTGCCGTTCGAGCGCCTGGTCGGCGAGCTGCGGCCGGAGCGCCTCCTCGGCCACAGCCCGGTGTTCCAGGTGATGTTCGCCCTGCAGGCCGTGCCGCGGGACGGCCTCGACCTCCCCGGCGTCCAGGCCGCGGTGGAGGTGGTGCCCGGCAAGACTTCCCGGCTCGACCTCCTCCTCGACCTGCGCCAGGAGGTGGAGGGGATCGCCGGTTGGATCGAGTACGCCGCCGACCTCTTCGACGCCCCGGACATCGCGCGCCTGGCGGAGCACTACCGGGCCTTGGCGTCCGGGGCGGCGGCCGACCCCGGGCGGCGCCTCGGCGAGCTGCCACTCCTCTCCCTCGCCGAGCGCCACCAGCTGCTCCACGAGTGGAACGATACTGGCGGGCCGGGCGCGCCGGACACCCTGGGGGAAACCGCGACCTTCGGCCGGCAGTTCGCCGCCCAGGCCGCCCGCGCTCCGGAGGCCACGGCCCTGGTGGCCGGGGAGGAGCGACTGAGCTACGGCGAGCTCAACCGGCGGGCGAACCGGCTGGCCCACCGCCTGCGCGCCCTGGGGGTGGGGCCGAACGCGGTGGTCGGCCTCTGCCTCGACCGCTCGCTCGACCTCGTGGTCGGCATCCTGGCGGTCGGGAAGGCCGGCGGCGCGTTCCTGCCGCTCGATCCGTCCCACCCGCGGGAGCGCCTGGCCTACGTGCTCGCGGACTCCCGAGCCGGCCTGCTGCTCACCGAACGCCGGCTGGCCGAGGGGCTGGCCCTGGGCGAACCGGGGATTTGCCGGCGGCTCTGCCTCGCCGAGGAGCAGCCGGCGCTGGCCGGATTGCCCACCGGCGATCCGACGGCGGAGCCGGACGGGGCCAGCCTGGCCTACGTGATCTACACCTCGGGCTCGACGGGGAGGCCCAAGGGGGTGCTGGTCGAGCACCGGAACCTGGCCGCCGTGCTCGACGCCGGCCGGAGCACCTTCTCCCTCACGGCCGACGACGTGATCCCGGCTCTGGCGCCGGCGGTCTTCGACATCTTTCTCTTCGAGCTCCTGAGCCCGCTCACGGTCGGCGCCACGGCGGTCCTGGTACAGCTCGACCCCGTGCCCGACCTCGGGCAGCTGGTCCGCCTGCTCGGCCGGGTCACCCGACTCCACGCCGTGCCGGCCCTCCTGCAGCAGATCGTCGACCGCGTCCGGGAGGACGGGGGCGACCCCTTGGGATACCGCCAGCTGCGGACGCTCTGGACCGGAGGCGACGCGGTGCCCGCGATCCTGCTGGCCGATCTCCGGCGGCTCTTTCCAGAGACCGGGATCCGGGTCCTCTACGGCCCGACCGAGGGGACCATCCTCGCCACCAGCTACGCGGTACCCAGGGGGGAGGGACCGCTGCGGTCGCTGCTCGGCCGGGGCCTTCCCGGCGTCGCCCTGCGCCTCTATCAGCGGGAGCCGGGGGAGCCGCGGGGACGGTGCCTGGTCCCGATCGGCGTGCCGGGGGAGATCTACATCGGCGGCTCGGGCGTCACCCGCGGCTACCTTGGGCAGGACGATCGGACGGCCGAGCGCTTCCCCTCGATCGACGGCAGCCGCTGGTACCGCTCCGGCGATCTGGCGCGGCGCTTGGCCGACGGCAACCTGGAGTTCCTGGGGCGGGTCGACGACCAGGTGAAGGTGCGCGGGTTCCGCGTCGAGCCGGGGGAGATCGAGGCGGTGCTGGCCGTCCACCCGGCGGTGCGGGAGGCGGTGGTCCTGGCGCTGCCGGACGCGGCGGGCGATCGCCGCCTGGTGGCCTACCTGGTGGCGGCCGGCGGAGCCTCGCCGGACCGCGCCGCCCTGCGCGCCCATCTCAGGTCGCAGCTCCCCGACTACATGGTGCCGTCGGTCTTCGTCACCCTGGGCGAGCTGCCCTTGACGCCGAACGGCAAGGTGGACCGCCGGGCCCTGGCCCGGATCGGCCTCGGGGAGGGAGGAGACCGGAAGGGCGGAGAGATGGCACCGCGCACGCCGGTCGAGCTGGCGCTCTCCGGCCTCTGGTCGGATCTCCTGGGGTGCGAGCAGGTGGGGGTCGGCGAGAACTTCTTCGCCCTTGGGGGGCACTCGCTCCTCGCCATCCGGGTGCTGGCGCGGGTGCGCAAGCTGTTCGGCGTCGAAGTGGGCATCCGCGTCTTCTTCGACACGCCGACGGTGGCGGGTCTGGCGCGGGCGGTGGAGCGGGAGCGGGAAGGAACCTCCGGTTCGGGCGGTCTGGACGGCGAGGGAGTGCTGCTGCGGGTGCCGCGTGGGGCGGGAGTCGAGCTGCCGGCCTCGTCCGGCCAGAGCCGGCTCTGGTTCCTCGATCGTCTGCGGCCGGGCTCGGCGCTCTACAACATGCCGATGGCCTATCGCCTCAGGGGTCCCTGGGAGCCGGGGCGGCTGGCCGCCAGCCTGGCCGAGGTCGTGCGGCGACACGAGGCGTTGCGAACGACCCTGGCCGAGTCGGCGCACGGTCCGGTGCAGGTGATCGCGCCCGCCGGACCGGAGCTCTGCCAGGTGGATCTGTCGGGCCTGGCCGGGCCGCGCGGCGCCGCCGAGGGGGAGCGCCTGCTCCGCGCCGAGGCGCTGCGGCCCTTCAACCTCGCCCGCGGGCCGCTTCTGCGCCCCTTCCTGCTCCGGGAGGCGGACGCCGGGCCGATCCTGCTCCTCTCGATGCATCACGCCATCTCGGATGGCTGGTCGATGGGCGTCCTGCTGCGCGAGCTGGGGACGCTCTATGGCGTTCTGGCGGCGGGAGAGCCACTTTTCGCGCCGCCGCTCCCGGACCTGCCGGTCCAGTATGCCGACTTCGCGGTCTGGCAGCGGCAGTGGCTCGCCGGTCCGCTTCTCGCCGCCCAGCTGGCCTACTGGCAGGAGCGCCTCGCCGGCCATCCGCCGGTGCTCGAGCTGCCAGTCGACCGGCCGCGCCCGCCGGTCCAGAGCTTCCGCGGCGCCCAGGAGCGGGTGAGCCTGGGAGGGGCGCTCGCCGCGGCGCTCGGCGCTCTCGCCCGGCAGCGGGGGGCGCCGCTCTTCATGGTCGTCCTCGCCGGCTGGAAAGCCCTCCTCGCCCGCTACACCGGGCAGGAGGACCTCCTGGTGGGCGTGCCGTCGGCGGGCCGCACGCGGCTGGAGCTCGAGGGGCTCATCGGGTTTTTCGTCAACACGCTCGTCCTGCGCACCGACCTCGCGGGCGACCCCGCCTTCGCCGACCTCGTGGGGCGGGTGCGGGAGGCGGCCCTGGGCGCCTACGCGCACGGCGACCTCCCCCTGGAGCGCCTGATCGAGGAGTTGGCGCCAGAGCGGTCTTTGAGCTACTCGCCGCTCTTCCAGGTGGCCTTCGACCTCGTCGCCGCTCCTGCCGTCCCCGCCGCCGCCGGAGCACCGCTCCCGGGCGGCCTGGGATGGGACGAGCTGAAGCTGTCGACCGAGGCGGCGAAGCTCGACCTGTCGCTGGGGCTCGCCGCATCGGCCGAGGGCCTCGACGGCAGTCTGGAGTACAGCCTGGACCTCTTCGACCCGACCACGGCGCGGCGCATGGTCGGGCACCTCTCGACTCTCCTCGCCGGCGCCGCGCGCCATCCCGAGCTCCGGCTCTCCACACTGCCGCTCCTCAGCGCGAGCGAGCGGGCGCAGGCGCTCTGGGAGTGGAGCGACACGGCGCGGATCTGGCCGGAGCTCCCCGTGCAGGAGATGTTCGCGCAGCACGCCGCGCGACAGCCCGACGCCCTCGCCGTCGGCGCCGGGACGATGCGGCTGACCTACGGCGAGCTGGAGGCGCGGGCCAACCGGCTGGCCCACCACCTGCGGTCGCTGGGCGTCGGTCCCGAGGTGCCGGTCGTCGTCTGCGCCGAGCGGGGCGCCGGACGGGTCGTCGGGGTGGTCGGCGTCCTCAAGGCCGGGGGGGCTTTCGTGTCGCTCGACCCGGCCTGGCCGCGGGAGCTCCTGGCCACCGTGCTGGCGGAGGTCGGGGCGCCGGTGGTGCTCTCCGAGGAGCGCTTCGCCGATCACCTCCCCGCCGCGGGCGTCACGGTGATCCTCCTCGACCGGGACCTCGGCCGGCTGGCGGATGTCGACGGCATGGGCGCCGCGCGGCCGCCGGCGAGCTTCCTGACCCCGGCGAGCCTCGCGTACGTCATCTACACCTCCGGGTCGACCGGGCGGCCCAAGGGGGTCGCGGTGCCGCACGCCGGCCTCGCGAACTTCGTGCGCTGGCAGCAGGACGCCTTCGCGCTGACCGCGGAGGACCGCGGCACGCAGGTGGCGAGCCCGGCCTTCGACGCCTCCGTCTGGGAGCTCTGGCTGCTGCTCGCGGCGGGCGGCTCCGTCCATCTGTCGGACGAGGAGACGCGCCTCTCCTGGCGGCACTCCCTGCGCTTCTGGGCGGCGGAGGGGATCACCCTTCCCTTGCTGCCCACCGCCCTGGTCGAGGAGCTCCTGGAGGAGGGGGTCCCGCCGGGGCTCGGGCTCGCGGTGCGCCATCTGTGCACCGGCGGCGACCGGCTGCACCGGCGGCCGGACCCGGCCCTGGGCTTCCGCCTCCGCAACCACTACGGTCCGGCGGAGTACAGCGTCGTGACCACCGTGGCAGAGGTGGCGCCCGCCGGCGCGGCGACGCGGCGCGGCGCCCCGCCGCTCGGGCCGGCGATCGCGAACACCCGCCTCTACGTCGTCGATGCCCACCTGACGCCCCTTCCCGCGGGAGCGCTCGGAGAGCTCTGCATCTCCGGCGCCGGGCTCGCCCGCGGCTATCTGAAGCGCCCCGACCTGACGGCAGAGCGCTTCCTCCCCGATCCCTGGGGCGCCCTCCACGGCGAGCCCGGGGGGCGGATGTACCGCACGGGCGACCTCGTCCGCCGGCTGCCGGATGGCGACCTCGACTTCGTGGGCCGCGCCGACCACCAGGTCAAGCTGCGCGGCATGCGGGTGGAGCTGGGGGAGATCGAGGCGACCCTCGCCCGCCATCCCGGCGTGCGCGCGGCGGCGGTCGCGGTGCGCGAGGACCGGCCCGGCGACCGCCGTCTCGCCGCCTATGTGGTGCCGGCCCCGCCGGCCGCCGAGCCCGGCCCTCCGATCGGCGAGATCGCCGCCTTCCTCGCGCGGCTCCTGCCGGCTCACATGGTGCCCCAGGACTGGGTGGTGCTCCCCGCGCTGCCCCTGACCGGGAACGGCAAGGTGGATCTCCGGGCGCTCCCCGCTCCCGCGCCCCGGGCGGCCGGTGGAACCGCGCCCAGGACCCCCCTGGAAGAGGTGCTCGCCGGGATCTTCTGTCAGGTGCTGAAGCGCGAACGGGTGGGCATCGAGGACGACTTCTTCGCCCTGGGCGGGCACTCGATCTCCGCCACCCAGGTGGTGTCGCGGGTGCGCCAGGCTCTGGCGGTCGAGCTCGGGGTGCGCGCGCTGTTCGAGGAGCCCACGGTCGCCGGCCTCGCCGGGCGGATCGAGGCGGACCGGCGGCCGGAAGGGGGCCTGCCGGCGCCGCCCCTCGGCCGTAGCGAGCGCGGGCCGGGGGCACGCCTCCCGCTCTCCTTCGCCCAGCAGCGGCTCTGGTTCATCGACCGCCTGGAGCCCGGCTCGCCGCTCTACAACGTGCCGGCGGCCTTGACGCTTGCGGGCGACCTCGACGTCGGCGCCCTGGGAGGCGCCCTGGCGGAAATCGTGCGGCGTCACGAGGCGCTCCGCACCACCTTCGCCTCCCTCGCCGAAAGCGAAGATGAGCCGGTCCAGGTTGTCGCCGACCTGGACCGGCAGGACCGGCTCCGGCAGGTCGACCTCGCGGCGCTGCCGCAGGCGCTTCGCGACGCGGAGCTCCGGCGCCTCGCCGCGGCCGAGGCGGAGCGTCCGTTCGACCTGATCCAGGGGCCGCTCCTGCGCCTGACGCTGGTGCGGCTCGCCGCGGCAGAGCACGTCCTCTTCCTCTGCCTCCACCACATCGTCGCGGATGGCTGGTCGATGGGCGTCCTGCTGCGCGAGCTGTCGGAGCTTTATGCCGCCGCCCGCGCCGGACGCTCCTCGCCGCTTCCCGAGCTCCCCCTGCAGTACGCCGACTTCGCCCTCTGGCAGCGCGGCTGGCTCCACGGCCCACGGCTCGAAGCCGAGATCGACCACTGGCGCCGGCGCCTCTCCGGCGCGCCGCCGGCCCTGGAGCTCCCGACCGACCGGCCGCGCCCGGCGGTGCAGAGCTTCCGCGGCGCCACGCTGCCGGCGCGCTTCCCACCCGCTCGCGCGGTGGCGGTAACGGCGCTCGCGCGGGAGCTCGCCGCGACCCCGTTCATGGTGCTCCTGGCGGCCTTCCAGACCCTCCTCGGTCGGCTTACCCGCCAGGTGGACGTGAGCGTCGGCTCGCCGATCGCCCATCGCACCCATCGCGAGCTGGAAGATCTGATCGGCTTCTTCGTCAACACCCTGGTGCTCCGCACGGACCTGTCGGGCGATCCCTCCTTCAGCACGCTGGTCGGCCGAGTGCGCGAGGTCGCCCTCCTGGCCCACACGCACCAGGACGTGCCGTTCGAGCGGCTGGTCGAGGCGCTGGAGCCGGAGCGTTCCTTGAGCCACACGCCGCTCTTCCAGGCCATGTTCATCCTCCAGAACTTGTCCGTCGACTACCGGCTGCCGGGGCTCTCCGTGGCCCCCTTCGAGGTCGAGCGCCGGACCGCGAAATTCGACCTCCTCCTGGGCCTCTGGGCGGTGGGAGAGGGGCTCGGCGGGGCCATCGAGTACAGCGCCGACCTGTTCGACCGCACGACCGCGGAGCGCCTTCTGCGCCACTTCGATCGGCTGCTGGCGGCCGGCCTGGCGGCCCCGGAGACCCCGATCGGCGCGCTCGGCCTCCTCGCCCCCGCGGAGCGCACCCAGCTCCTCGCCGAGTGGAACGATACAGAGGCGCCCCGTGCCCCCGTCGATCGCCTCCACGACTTTTTCCTCCGAGAGGCTGGATGGACCCCGGATCGGGTGGCCCTCGCCTTCGGTGCCGAGCAGCTGACCTACGGCGCGCTCGCGGTGCGGACGAGCCGTCTGGCCAACGCCCTCCGCCGCCGCGGGGTGGGGCCCGAGGTACCGGTGGGGATCTCGGTCGTGCGCTCGTTCGCCATGGTCGAAGGGCTGCTCGCCATCTTCCGGGCCGGCGGTTACGCCGTGCCCCTCGATCCGACCTACCCGGCCGAGCGGCTGGCCTTCATGCTCGCCGACACGGATGCCCCCGTGCTTTTGGCCGACGCCGGCTCGCTCGCCCTCCTGCCGCCTTTTGGCGGTACGCTTCTCTGCCTCGACGATCCCGGCCTTCCGGCCGTCCTCGCCGGGGAGCCGGCGGAGCCTCCGGCCGGTCCCCGGGCCGAGAACCTCGCCTACATCATCTACACCTCGGGCTCGACGGGTACGCCGAAGGGGATCGCCATGCCGCACCGGGCGATCGTCAATATCATCGAGTACCAGCACCGGCGCTCGGGGGCGGCGGCGGCGCGCACCCTGCAGTTCTCGCCCCTCTCCTTCGACGTCTGCTTCCAGGAATTCTTCTCCACCTGGGCGGTGGGGGGCACGGTCTTCCTCCTCTCCGATGCGGACCGCCGCGACGCCCTGGCCCTGCTCGCGGTGCTCGAACGGCACGCGGTGCGGCGCCTCTTCCTGCCCTTTGTCGCCCTGATGAACCTGATCGAGATGGCCGAGCAGCAGAGCACCACCCCCGCGGCCCTGGAGGAGGTGGTCACCGCCGGCGAGCAGCTCCGGGTCACCGATCGGCTCGCCGCCTGGTTCGGCCGGATGGCCCACTGCCGACTGGAGAACCAGTACGGCCCTTCCGAAGCCCACGTGGTCACCACCTTCCCCCTGGCAGGCCCTCCCGCCGACTGGGCGGCGCTGCCGCCGGTCGGCCGTCCGGTGCGCCGCACCCGGGTCCATGCCTTGGACGCGCGACTCGAACCCGTCCCCATCGGCGTGCCGGGCGAGGTCTACGTCGGCGGCACCCAGCTCGCCCGGGGCTATCTCGGCCGGCCCGACGTCACGGCCGAGCGCTTCCTCCCCGATCCCCTGGCTGCCGTCCCCGGCGAACCGGGCGGGCGCCTCTACCGTACCGGCGACCTGGCGCGCGTCCTGCCGGGTGGCGATCTCGAATTCCTCGGCCGCGTCGACCTCCAGGTCAAGGTGCGGGGCTTCCGCATCGAGCTCGGGGAGATCGAGGCCGTCCTCGCGGCGCACGAGGCGGTGGGGGCGGTCGTCGTCGAGGCGCCGGAGATCGCCGGCCTGCGCCGGCTGGTGGCCTATGTCGTCCCCGCCAACCCGGAGGTCCCGGAGACCACCGATCCGCTGGGCGCCGGGCTGCGCCGTTTCCTCGCCGAGCGGCTCCCCGCCTACATGGTTCCGTCCCACTTCGTGGTCCTGGCCGCCCTGCCCATCGCCGCCACCGGCAAAGTGGACCGCCGCGCCCTGCCCCTGCCCGAGCGACTGGAGGACGCGGGCTACGTCGCGCCGAGCACTCCGCTCGAAGAGGAGATGGCGGCGATCTGGGCGGAGGTCCTGGGGGTGGAGAGGGTGGGCCTCCACGACAGCTTCTGGGAGCTCGGCGGGCACTCGCTCCTCGCCACCCAGGTGCTCTCCCGGCTCCTGCGCATCTTCGGAGTGGAGCTCTCCTTGCGCAACTTCTTCGAGCAGCCCACGGTCGCCGGTCTCATCCTCGCGATGGCGGCAGAGCTGACGGCCGAGGAGCGCCCGCCGGTCGTGTCGCCGGCCTAGGCGGGGCGGGAGCCGGTCCCCCTTCGGCCGTCTCTCTGCACCTAACAGGGGGAGTTTCTCGCGTAAATCACGGCAAGGATGAATGTTTTAAATCTCGAAATGGTAAGCAGCTCGCGGGACTGGATGGAGGGACCTTGCGAGCCGACGGCGGAGGCGTCCCTGCACGGGCTCGTCGCGGCATGGGCGGCGTGTGCCCCCGAGGCGGTGGCGGTGGTCGGGGAGAGGCAGGCGCTGACCTACGGGGAGCTCGAGGTTCGCGCCGAGCGGCTGGCCCATCTCCTCAGCGCTCGCGGGGTCGGCCCCGAGGTGCCCGTCGGCCTCTGCCTGGGCGGTGCGCCGGCACGGGTGGTGGGGCTCCTCGCCATCCTGAAGGCGGGCGGCGCCTTCGTCCCCCTGGACCCGGGCGATCCCGCCGAGCGGCTGGCCTTCCTGCTCGCCGATTGCGGCGCGCCGCTGGTAGTCGCCGAGTCGCGCTTCGCCTCCCGCCTCCCCCCCACGCTCCCCGCCGTCTATCTCGACCGCGGCCTCGACCGCGAGGGCGCGGCCCTGGCGGCCCGGAGCCCGGCCCCGCCGCCGGCCGAAACCGGGCCGTCGAGCCTCGCCTATGTGATCTACACCTCGGGCTCGACCGGCCGTCCCAAGGGGGTGCTGGTGACGCACGGCGGGGCGGTCAACATGGTGCGCGAGACCGTCCGCATCCTGCGGCATGACACCGCGACCCGCATGTTCCAGGGGGCGTCGCCCGGCTTCGACGCCTCGGTGTTCGAGATCTTCCCGCTGCTCGCCGCCGGCGGCTGCCTGGTCCTCGGCCGTGACGAAACCTCGCTCGTCGGTCCCGAGCTGGCCCGGCGCCTCGGCGAGGAACGGGTGACCACCCTCTTCCTGCCGCCGCCCGTGCTCGAAACGCTGGAACCCGGCGAGCTGCCGGACGTCCGCACCCTGGTGGTGGCCGGGGACAGCTGCCCGGCGGCCACGGCGGAGCGCTGGGCGGCGGGTCGCCATTTCCACAACCTCTATGGCCCGACGGAGGCGACGATCTTCGCCACCGGCTGGAGCGCGCCCTCGGGGCCGGTGGATTTCGATCGTTCCCCGCCCATCGGGCGGCCGATCGCCAATGCCCGGGTCCAGCTCGTCGACCCCGCCGTCGGCCTTGCCCCGGTACCGCCCGGGGAGGTCGGCGAGCTCACCCTCGGCGGAGTGGGGATCGCGCGCGGCTATCTCGGCCGGCCCGACCTGACCGCCGAGCGCTTCGTGCCCGATCCCGCCGCGGGGACCCCGGGCGAGCGCCTCTACCGCACCGGCGACCTCGCCCGGCTTCTCCCGGAGGGGGACCTGGAGTTCGTCGGCCGCGCCGACCGACAGGTCAAGATCCGCGGCGTGCGCGTCGAGCCCGGGGAGGTCGAGGCCGCCCTCCTAAGGCAGCCCGGGATCGCCGAGGCGGTGGTCGTGGCGCGCGAGGACCGGCCGGGCGGCCGGCGCCTGGTCGCCTACCTGGTGGCGCGCCCCGGTGAGCCGCTCTCGCCTCGCGAACTGCAGGCGGCACTGGCGCGCGAGCTGGCCGCCGTCCTAGTCCCCTCGGCCTTCGTGCTCCTCGATCACCTGCCGCTCTCGGCGAGCGGCAAGGTCGACCGGCGAGCCCTGCCGGAGCCGCCGGACGCCCCCGAGGGGGAGAGGGAGGCGGCGCCGGAAGGCGCTGCCGAGGAGACCCTGGCCGCCCTCTTCCGCGAGGTCCTCGGGCTGCCGTGGATCGGCGCGGAGGACGACTTCTTCGCCCTCGGTGGCCACTCGCTCCTCGCCGCACGGCTCGCCGCGCGAGTGCGGCGCGATCTCGCGGTCGAGCTGCCCATGGCTCTCCTCGTCGCCCATCCCACGGTGCGGGAGCTGGCGCGCGCCCTGGCCGCGCGGGCCGGCACGCCGGAAGGGGCGCCACTGCCGCCGCTCGTCCCCGGCCCCCGTCCGGCACGCCTGCCGCTCTCTTTCCCCCAGGAGCGGGTCTGGTTCTTGGACCGCCTGGCCCCCGGCAACGTGGCCTACAACGTCCAGGCCGAGTTCCGCCTGCGCGGGCCGCTGGTGCCGGCGGCCCTGGCGCGTGCCCTCTCCGAGGTGGTGCGCCGGCACGAGGTCCTCCGCACCCGCTTCCCCGCCGCGGAGGACGGCGAGATCGGTCGCCCGGTCCAGATCGTCGAGGCGCCGTGGGAGGTCCCCCTGCCGCTTTGGGACCTTACGGGCTTGTCCGTGGCGATTCGGGAGCGGGCCGCCGCCGGTCTCGTGGCGGCGGAGGTCCGCCGTCCCTTCGCGCTCGATCGCCTGCCGCTCGTCCGCTGGCGCCTGCTGCGCCTGGCGGCGGACGAGCACGTCCTGCTCCAGGTCGAGCACCACCTCCTCCACGACGGCTGGTCGTTCTCCCTGCTGAGCGCGGAGATGACCGCCCTCTACGCGGCGTTCGTCGCCGGGCGTCCCTCGCCGCTCCCCGCCCCCTCGCTCCAGTACGCCGATTTCGCCCTCTGGCAGCGCGCCTACCTCTCGGGGCAGGCCCTGGCGGACCAGCTCGCCTGGTGGCGGGAGCGGCTCACCGGCAGCCCGCCGGTCCTCACCCTGCCGGCCGACCGGCCGCGCCCGAGCGCCCACAGCTTCCGCGGCGACGCGCTCGTCGCCACCGTGCCCCGCCCGCTCTACCAGGAGCTTCGCCGGCACGCCCGCCGTTCCGGCACGACTCTCTTCATGACCATGTTCGCGGGCTTCGCGGCGCTCTTCTCCCGGCTCTCCGGCCAGGAGGACCTGGCGGTGGGGAGCGGCGTCGCCAACCGCCGTCTCGCCGAGAGCGAGCGGATGCTCGGGATGGTGGTCAACACCGTGGTCCTGCGCACCGATCTCTCCGGCGATCCCACTTTTGCCGGCCTGCTCGCCCGGGTGCGGGAAGGGGTGCTCGGGGCGCAGGCCCACCAGGACCTGCCGTTCGAGAAGCTGGTCGAGGCGCTGCGCCCGGAGCGGCGGCTGGCCGTCAACCCGCTCTTCCAGATGCTTTTCAGCTTCCACGATTCGGCGATGCCGGAATTGTCCTTCGGCGGCCTGACCGGCCGCTTCGCGCCGCGCCCCAACGGTTCGGCCAAGGCGGACCTGAACGTCGTCGTCCTGCCGCGGGCCGAGCAGCGAGCGGGAGCGGGGGACCTCACCGGGGACGAGGACCTGGAGATCGTCTGGGAGTACAGCTCGGACCTCTTCGACCGGACGACGGCGGCGCGGATGCTCGCGAGTTACCTCACTCTCCTTGCCGCGGTGATCGCTGACCCGGAGCTTCCGCTCTCCGCCCTGCCGCTCCTCGACGCAGCGGCGCGGCACCAGCTGGCGGTCGAGTGGAACGACCGCGCCGTCCCCTTTCCGCGCGAGGCCGCTGTCCATGGGGTCTTCGCGGCGGTGGTGGCGGCCGGGGCCGACCGCACCGCCACGGTCTTCGGCGCTGAGCACCTGTCCTACGGCGAATTGGAGGCGCGCTCGAACCGGTTGGGGCACGCGCTGCTGGCGCGCAAGGTAGGGCTGGAGGTGCCGGTCGCCCTCTTCCTGCCGCGCTCGCCGGAGTTGGTCGTCGCCACCCTGGCGGTGCTCAAGGCGGGTGGCTGCTACGTCCCCCTCGATCCTTCCCATCCGGCGGAGCGGCAGCGCCGGCTGCTCGAAGAAATGGGGGAGCCGCTGGTCCTGACGCTCGATCGGCTGGCTGCGGGTCTGCCGGACGGGACACGGACGCTTTGCCTGGACGGGGGGGCGGGGGGGAAGATCGCACACGGACTTACACCCCTCCTGCCCACCGGCGGTGGCGGGGACCGGCTCTGTTACGTCATCTATACCTCCGGCTCGACCGGCCGGCCGAAGGGGGTGGCGGTCTCTCACCGGGCGGTCCTGCGGTTGGTGTTCGGCGGCTTCGTCAAGCTGGGTCCCGGCGACCGGGTGGGGCATGTCTCGAACACCGCTTTCGACGCCGCGACCTTCGAGATCTGGGGGGCGCTCTTGACCGGGGCCACCCTCTCCGGGCTGTCGCGCGAGGAGGCCCTGACCCCGCGCGGCCTGGCCGAGGCCTTCGCCGCCGGCCGGGTGGACGTCCTGTTTCTCACCGCGACGCTCTTCCATCAGGTGGCGAGGGAGGACCCGCAGGCGTTCGGGCCGCTCTCCGCCCTGCTCTTCGGCGGCGAGGCGGCCGATCCGGCCTGGGTACGGGCGGTGGCCGGGTCGTCCGCGCCCCCCGGGAAGCTGCTCAACGGCTATGGACCGACCGAGAGCACGACCTTCGCCGTCGTCCACCAGGTGGACCCCCTCTCGCCCCTCCCACCGGACGCGGCGACCGTGCCGATCGGCCGGCCGATCGGCAACACCCAGGCCCACGTGCTCGACCGCCGGCTCCGGCCGCAGCCGATCGGCGTGCCCGGGGAGCTCTGCCTGGGGGGAGAGGGGCTTGCCCGCGGCTATCTCGGCCGGCCGGAGCGGACGGCCGAGCGCTTCGTGCCGCACCCCCTGGCGGACCAGCCGGGGGACCGGCTCTACCGCACCGGCGACCGGGTGCGGGTCCTGCCCGACGGGGTGCTCGATCTCCTCGGCCGGCTGGACGGCCAGGTCAAGATCCGCGGCTTTCGAGTCGAGTTGGGGGAGGTGGAGGCGGCCCTGCGGCGCCATCCGGCGGTCGCCGAGGCCGCGGCGGCGCTCCGCGGGGAGGGCGCAGAGCGTCGCCTGGTGGGGTACGTGGTGTTGGCGGCACCGGCGCTGGGGGAAGAGAGAGGGGAGGAGCGCCAGCGCGAGATCCTCGCCGGCCTCCGGGCCTTCCTGAAGCCCCTGCTGCCGGAGCCGATGATCCCCGCCGCCTTCGCCAGCCTGCCCGCCCTGCCGGTCAACGCCAACGGCAAGCTGGACCGCGCGGCGCTGCCCTCCCCTGAGGGGGCGCGGCAGGCCGCTCCCGAGAGCTTCGTCGCGCCGCGCACGCCGGTCGAGGCGCGGGTGGCGGCGCTTTGGGCGGAGCTGCTGCGGCTCGATCGGGTGGGGGTGCGCGACGACTTCTTCGCCCTGGGCGGCCATTCGCTCCTCGTCACCCAGGTGCTGTCGCGCCTCTGCCGCGAGTACGAGATCGAGATCCCGATGCGCGTCCTGTTCGAGGCGCCCACCGTCGAGGGCCTGGCGGCCGAGATCGAGCGGTGCCGGCAGGAGCCGCGGCGGCCCGTGGACAGGCCGCTGCGGGAGACGGCCGAGGAGATCGACGCCGCCGATCTACTCGCCCGCCTCGACGATCTCTCGGCGGACGAGATGGACGCCCTGATGGAGCGCCTGGTGTTGGAAGGAGAGGAGGAGCGGTGACCGCGCTGGCGGAGAAACGGGCGATCCTGGAGCGGCTGCTGCGCCAGAAAATGGAGCAGCCGAAGACCGCGTCGCTCTCCTTTGCCCAGGAGCGCCTCTGGTTCCTCGACCAGCTGGTGCCCGGCAGCTCGGTGTACAACATCACGCGGGCGATCGCGCTCGACGGTCCGCTCGACTTCGCGACCCTGGCGCGCGCCGCTGCGGGTGTCGTCCGCCGCCACGAGGCGCTGCGGACGACCTTCCGCGCCGACCGCGCCGACACCGAAAGACCGCTCCAGGTCGTCGCTCCCCAGCTCGCCCTGAATCTACCCCTGATCGACCTCTCGGGCCTCCCTCCCGAGCGGCGGCAGGAGACCGCCGCCGCTCTCTCCCGCCAGGCGGCCGTGCTGCCCTTCGACCTCACCCGCGGACCGCTGCTCCGCCTGCGGCTCCTGCGGCTGGCAGCCGAACGCCACCGGCTGCTCGCGACGTTTCACCACATCGTCTTCGACGGC
>Ga0137404_10001454_pt1 | contig 15640 bp, 12 predicted proteins | sample CZOMad2_1_16fung_FD_108285 | JGI IMG/M metagenome (GOLD analysis project Ga0137404, IMG submission 108285) | Vadose zone soil fungal communities from Angelo Coast Range Reserve, California, USA - CZOMad2_1_16fungal (Illumina Assembly) | ecosystem: Environmental > Terrestrial > Soil > Vadose...
CCCGCTCGCTACCGCTCGCGGTTCTGTAAATTACTGGCGGACTTTTCGGGCAAAGCTGGTTGAACTCTGAACCCAAACCGAAGCCAGGTTTCTTATCGGGATCCGATTAGGAGTTTCTTGGTGAAGTTCTGCCTTCAACTATTCTTGTGCAGCGGCCTGGTGCTGTCGGGCCTGCTATCGCAGCGCGCGCAAACTCTCGCGGTCGATACCGGGAACACCCTCGACGTTAGAAGCTTTCAGAAGACCGGCGCAGAAACCCTTAAGCCCTCGAACTCCAGCGCCCAGATCACTTCGGATCGTCCGCACTCCTCTTCACAATTCGCAACCGTTGACGGCACGCGCTTGCATTTTTTGATCGAAGGCGCCGGCTCGCCGGTCGTCCTGATTCACGGCAATCCGGGCTCTGCAAAGGATTGGACGCGTCTCTTCGATCCACTGGCGGTGCGTCACAAAATCGTTGCCTTTGATCGTCCTGGTCATGGACAGAGCCAACGGCCAAGGCACGGCGACGCCACCGTTGAAGTTCAGGCGAGCCTGCTACACGATGCGCTCAAGCAACTCCACATCGTGCGCCCGATTATGGTCGGTCATTCCTGGGGCGGCGCGCTGGCGCTGGTCTATGCCATCACTTATCCGAAAGAAGTAGCGGGCCTGGTCCTGTTGGCGCCGGCAGCCTATGAGAGCCAGGACGATGAGGGGTTTCTGGCCGGCCTGCCCGCGGTGCCGGTTATCGGTGACGCCGCGAATTATGTTCTGGCGCCTTTACTTGCAGCCACGGTCGTGCGCAGCAATTTGAAAAAGGCCTTCTCTCCGGATCCCGTCCCTCCGGGTTACGAACGCACCGTGCTCTCAGAATGGACCAAGCCGAAGAAAGTAAAGGCTTACGCCCTGGATAATGCATCCCTGAATAGCAGCTTGAAAAAACTCAGTCTCCGATATTCAGAGATCACTGTGCCCGTTTCAATCCTCACCGGCGATTCGGATCTGATCGTCTCGGGAAAAGAGAACGCCGAACGCCTACACGAGGCACTGCCAAAATCAAATCTGATCGTGCTCCCAAAAACCGGCCACGAACTTCCCGTCAATCGTTCCCAGACCGTAGTCGACGAAATCGAAAAAGTTCAAAGACTCTCACGCATCAGACCGTAACAGTCGATTTCGGTGGTAACGAGCTTCGTGTTGGTTAGTGTGACTTCGTGGATCGTCCCTAGTCTTCCGGATAAAAAGAAACGATCCACGAAGGCACACGAATTAAACACGAAACTCGTTACTACCGAAATCGACTTTTGAGGCAAAGCCCCGCTGCTTTGTAGTGCGGCTAATCTCGCAACTGCTTAATGTTGGAGGCTGAAAGCTATCCGTCTAGTATCGCCATCGAGATTGCTAGCACGGATCAGTTGTTAGGATGAGATTTCCGCCATTCGGCGCGCAGCAGAAAACTTCCCTGGACAACGATTCGTGCGCCTACATTTACTCCTTCAATCACCGGGTAGAATCCGTTGCTTTCCGGTCCGAGCTTAACCGGACGCACGCTGAACTCATTTGGTTTGTCCCGCGCGAGGAAAACGTATTGCTGATTGCCGATGGTTTGTACAGCGTCCTTAGGCACGACGGGCATTGTCTTTTCCGCAACGCCCATGCTGGCGAAGGCAACGTTGACGTACATGCCAATCTTGAACATCTGTCCGGCATTCCCTAACTCGATACGCACCTGTGCAGTTCGGGTAGCCTGGTCGACCTTGGGATCTACATAGGAGACGCGACCGCGAAAGACTCGCCCCGGATAGGCGTCAGAACTGATGTTCGCTCCACTACCAACGCGAATCGTCGCCAGATCTTTCTCATAAACTTGGCCGACCACCCAGATGGTTGAAAGATCGGTCACTCGGATCAATTCCTTGTTGGCTTCGATCACCTCACCTGGATTTACGGTGCGGCTTGTGATGGTCCCGTTGGAAGGCGAAGGCACAGACACCTCAGAACTTACCTGAGACGCAGAGTTGAGCAAGTTCACCCGCTGTTGTGAAAAGCCGAGCAGCAATAACTTCTGGCGGATATTTGCGACGTTCGATTCCGCTTCTCTTAACTTCGTATTCGCCACCTCTAATTCTTCGCGGCTGGCAGCACCAATCTCAACCAGCTTTACCGTCCTTGTGTGATGGCGATGATGCTCATCGAGTTCAGCCAGCGCTTTTAGATAACTCGATTGTGATTCGGCCAGTTCGTTACTGAAAACTACTGCGACCTGTTGTCCGCGTCTCACATTCTGGCCCAATTCAACGTTGACACTTCTGACGATGCCGCCAACCAGCGATGCTACCGCCGTTTCTTTGTAAATGTTCGGTTGCACTATTCCCGTCGCCATCTGGCTCGTTGCTTCGCTGGAAGGGCTCTCGCCAACTGTTTCGATCTTCAATCCGGCGCGCTGTACCTGTTCAGGCGGGAGAGTGAGCTTCTGGTCACCACCCATAGATGCTTGCTGACCTGGGGTTTCTCCAAACGAAACCGATCGCGGGGCCGGCACTGGCTTCCCAGCATTTCTCGGCCACAGCAACCAAGCCACGAACACGATGCCAACAATTGCCACCACCGCAACGATCACAGCGACAATCGGCTTGTTGGTGCGGCCTCTTGTTGTCGCCGTCCTTGTTCTTGATTCGTGCGACGTTTCAGGATTCTCGTTCATCGTTTTATTAACTCCGGGGATGCAGCTGCCTTGAGGATTTCGACCCGAGCGTTATAGACGGCGAGCTGCGCGTCGACAAAGTCGTTTTCGAATTCGACGAATCTTCGTTGCTCGCCGAGATAATCAAGCAAAGTCTTCGATCCCAGCTCATAGGTCTGCCTTACCACATCAAGATTTGCTTTCGCTTGCTGTTGCACACCAACGCGGAAAATCTCCATGGCGCGCGCAGTTCGTTCGTATTGTGCATACGCCGCCGCCACATCATGTCTGACTAGTAATTCACCAAACTCTCGGCGTCGTTTAGCGGCGTCCGACAGAGCAACCGCCGCTTCAATCGCACCCTGATTCTTATTCCGTACCGGAACATCCAGTGAGATGCCAAATTTGAAATAATTGAAGCCACCCTGGACCGGCTGCAGTCGACCTACGTCGTCAAAACCCTTCACCGGAAAGCCGAATATCATGTGCTCATATCCGGCTAAGAGACTCGCGTCTAGTCGGCCCTCTGAACGCGCCTGTTCAATTTGGGCCAGAGCGACGTTTTCAGCCGAGCGTGCCGCAAGTAGATCAGGCCGATCCCGCAGCGCGTGCTCCGTCGTTTCTGCAACCATTGGTAGTTGGTCAATGAGATTGTCGAAGTTGCCGCGCAGTCGTAAGGGCGCCTCCGGCGGCATGCCCACCAGGTTCCTTAGTTCAAGCATGGGCACTTCGACTTTGCCTTCAGCGCTCTCACGCATGGACTTTAGACGGTTAAGCTCAACCAGAACCATGTTCTGTTCAAGCGGCGGTGTGGCCCCTTCCTTTACCCGCGCGGCCACGAGATTGAAGCTTTGCTGATTGGACTCTACAAGTTCGTCGGTCAGTGAAAGCCTGAATGTTTGAGCGAGCGCTTCGCCGAACTTCTTTCGGACTTCAGCCGCGAGCAGCCTTTCACGATTCGCAAACTCGCGCTCACGCACTTCAACCTGACGTTCCGCGACAGCGATGCGCGCAGCGCGACGGCCGCCGAGTTCCAAAGGCAGCATGGCATCGGTATCTATATTGCGATCATTGCCGGTAACATTTTGCGAAACGCTGAGATCAACCTTGGGATTCGCGCGCAGTCGCGCTTGTTTGACTGAGCCCTTCGCTGCGTCGATCTCCTTACGCATCGCTTGAAGCTCGAGATTGTGTTCCAGAGCATAGGCAACCAAGTCATCGGCGCTGAGTCCTGATTGCGGATCGACGTAACGCGCAAGTGAGGCAGACCCCTTTCTGTCTGTCGTTGGCATTTGCGCCAACACACTCGATTCCGCTTGCGCCATCAAGATAATGACGACGCAAAGCAATGAGGCTCTCTTGTAGGGTCGAAGTACCATCTCTCTATTGCACGATCATTTGTCCGCTCATCATGTTCATGCCGCAAACGAAAGTGAACGAGCCTTTCCTGGTCGGCGTAAACGTGACGACAACCGGCTGATTCAGAGGCAACATCCGGCGAATGCCAAAGTCAGGCAGCACGATTTCCTTAACGCACGTAGTATCTGTGGTTCGCAGGAAGGTTACGCGAGCCCTGAGTCCTCGACGGAGTTTGAGACGAGTAGGCTGGTAACCTTTGGTGGTGATTTCGATCTTTGCCGTTTGAATTTTCGGTTTGGCAATAACTCGCACTGACGTGGCGCCGAAGAGAGTGCCAACCAACACCACAAACCACAACCACGTCATTAACTTTCTTTTTCTCATCCGTTCTCCTCGACGCTTCTCGATTGCGTAACGGGTAACGCGTCTTCGTTCTGTTTCTTAAGTCGGCGTTCGTGTATCCAGAAGAAAATCACCGGAGTCACAATCAGCACATGCAACAGACTCGAAACCATCCCGCCCAATACCGGCGTTGCCAGCGGTTTCATGACTTCTGCGCCAGAGCTTGTGCTCCACATAATCGGAATCAACGACGCAACGACCGTTGAAACCGTCATAACCTTAGGACGCAAGCGCAGCAGTGCCCCTTCAGTCACCGCTTGGATCAACGTCTGTCGATTCAGTTGGCCTAACTCCTGTCGTTTGCGCTCCACCGCTTCATTCAAATAGATGACCATCACCACCGCCGTCTGCACCGCCGTTCCAAATAAGGCGATGAAGCCCACCCAGACAGCTACTGAGAAGTTGTAGCCGAGCGCCCAGAGCAAATAGATGCCACCTGTTAAAGCGAAAGGAACCGCAAGTAACACGTGCGTGGCTTCGAGGGCCGAGTGATAGGTGATGTAGAGCAGCGCGAAAATGATCACGAGCACAATCGGGATGACTATTAGCAAGCGGCTGCGCGCGCGCTGTTGGTTCTCATACTCTCCACTCCACTCGATGTAATAACCGGCTGGCATTTGTATCTGTCGAGCAATTACGTTCTTTGCTTCGTCAACAAAGCTCCCAACATCTCTCCCTCGCACATTCAGCAACACCGTGCCGCGCAAGAGACCGTTCTCGCTGGAGATCATTGTCGGGCCTTGCACTTCGCTAATGCTGGCAACTTGAGCCAGCGGGATGGGTGCACCGCCTGGTGACGTTATTGGAATCTGGCCCAATGATTGTGGGCTGCCGCGAAACTGTGGAGCGTAGCGAACACGCACCGGAAAACGACGTCGGCCTTCTATCGTCACCGACAGATTGGTTTCGCCGATGCCCTTTTCGATTGCATCCTGAATGGTCTTTTCGTCGATCCCGTAGCGCGCAGCAGCAGTACGGTTGATCTTGATATCGATGTAAGGAGCGCCGCTGATCTGTTCGGGATAGACGTCCTTCGCGCCGGGCACATCGTGCATGACATCGGCAACCTTGCGCGAGAGATCTTCGAGCGTCTTCAGGTCATTACCAAATATCTTGATGCCTACTTGCGAGCGAATACCGGTTGCGAGCATGTCAATGCGATTCTTGATGGGCTGCGTCCAGATGTTAGTGACGCCAGGCAGGCGCAGTTTCTCGTCCATCTCAGCAATGAGTGATTCGCGCGTCATGCCGGCAGGCCATTGCTCCGTAGGTTTAAGGTGAACGATTGTTTCGTTCATGTTCACGGGCGCCGGGTCGGTCGAAGTCTCAGCTCGGCCCGCTTTACCGACCGCCCATTCAACTTCCGTGAAGCTCTTTAGTATCTCGTCTTGTTTGCTCAGAATGTTTCGGGCTTCGTCAATAGAGATCGCGGGATCAGTTATTGGCATGTACATCAAGTCGCCTTCATTCAGTGGCGGCATGAACTCTCTACCAATTCCCGTGGCCAGCAGGATGCTTCCTGCGAACAGCAGGACTGCAACCGCCACTGTCAGCACTCGATGATTCAAGGCAAGCCGCAGTACAGGCCGATAGATGAAGTGAAGGGCTCGCATCACCGGATTTGCCTGTTCGGGATGAAACTTTCCACGCAGAAGAAATGTGCAGAGGACCGGCACGAGAGTCACCGCAATCACTGTCGCCGCCGCCATAGCAAACGTCTTCGTGAAGGCGAGCGGGTGAAAGAGCTTGCCTTCCTCACCCGTGAGTGAGAACACAGGTATAAAAGCCAGGATGATAATGGCCATCGAGAACAAGATTGGCCGACCCACCAGCCGCGTAGATTCGAGCACCGTCTTCCAAACGAGAGGCCGATCTTTCGGATCAATCTTGCGTTGCTCGATAAAGCGAAAGGCGTTTTCAGTGACGACGATGCCGGCGTCAACCAGCACTCCAATAGCGATGGCAATCCCCGCGAGTGACATTAGATTCGAGCTGATGCCCGCGTAGTACATGAACATGAACGCCATCAACACGGCGAGTGGTAGCGGAATTGTGACGATCAGGATCGAACGGAAGTGCGCGAGGAATAAGATGTGCGCCAATGTCACCAGGATGAGTTCTTCGATTAGCGCGCGTTTCAGGGTGTGGGTCGCCCGTTGAATCAACTGAGTGCGGTCATAGAACGGCACCACGCGCACCCCGGCCGGCAAGCCGCTTTGTATCGCCGCGATCTTTTGCTTCAGTGCATCGATAACTTCGAGGGTGTTCACGCCGTAGCGCGAAATGACAACGCCGCCTACGGCTTCTTTGCCGTTCTTGTCGAGTGCGCCGGTACGGAAAGCATTGCCGAGCTTCACCTCTGCGACATTCTTTACATAGACAGGTATGCCGTTCGAAGAAGTGAGAACGATGTTTTCGACGTCAGCCACCGACTGAATCAGACCTACACCGCGCACTACTGACCACTGGCCGGCTTGCTCGACTACGTTGCCGCCCACGTTGTTATTCGAGCGTTGCACCGCTTCCACGACCACCGAAAGCGGCAGTGAATAAGCGCGCAGCTTGTTCGGATCGACATCAACTTGGTACTGCTGCACGTATCCGCCAACGCTCGCTACTTCGGCGACGCCCGGAACCGAATTCAATTGGTAACGAACGAACCAATCCTGAACCGTCCGGAGATCACGTAGGTTCATCTGATCGCTTTCGAGCGTGTACCAGAAGATCTGGCCCACACCCGTAGCGTCAGGGCCAAGTGTTGGAGTGACGCCCTCAGGCAACTGCTTGGCAACAAGATTCAAACGCTCAAGCACGCGGGTTCGCGCCCAATACAAGTCGACGTTATCCTCGAAGATGATGTTGATCATCGAGAAGCCGAACGCTGAGCTTGCTCGGACGACGCGGACGCCCGGCAGACCCTGAAGATTGGTGACTAACGGATAGGTAACCTGATCCTCCACTTCCTGTGGTGATCTTCCGGTCCAGTCCGTGAAGACGATCACTTGGTTGTCGGAGAGATCGGGAATCGCGTCGATGGGCGTGTGCAGCAAGGCCCAATAGCCCCAGGCCGCGAGCCCAAGATAGATCGCGATTACAATGCCGCGATTGCGCAGACTAAATTCGATGAGACGATGGATCATCTAATTGCGACCATAGCGCTTACTGAGCGGAAACTGTGATTGTTGCTTTGCCACTACCTGCGGGACCTTCGTAAGCAATTTGCGCCTGCCACTCTCCGGCCATCTCGATATTGACCTTACCGCGATAGATCCCCGGCGTCTCAGTCGTGGTGAATGTTGCCTGATCATTCATCGCAGCCATGGTTCCCATCTGAGCCATGTGAAAGTTGAGCGACACGGCCCCGACCTCGACCGGCTTGCCTGATGAATCCGCGAACGTCAGCATCACTTCCTGATTTCCAGACTTAAGCTGACCCGAGTCGTTGGAAAGCGTGACGGTAAGATTTCCAATCGGAGCAGATTTGAGTACTTTGCCCGGCGGCGTCTTAGCGCCACTTCCAGTTTTTGGGCCGCAAGCGACCGCCAACAAAACAGCAGCAGTCGCGATCACAATCGCGATGACAGACTTCTTCATTTCCTCGAACCTCCATGATCTGAAAGCCAAAGCCTCGCGTTGACGAATGCAACAAGCACACGAACGCACAAATCCGCTCGCAGATCGATGACCTGCAAGAAGACACACTTCGGGCTTTATGGAACTAGATCAGGAGTGCGAGATGACGAATGTAGGTTGGACTTGAATAGATTGGTGGGCTATGCGTCTGGTATGCGCCATTCAAAAGAATCGGCGAAGTCAAAGGCGGTTCAACGCTCGCCGGATGCGCGGAAACAGGCAACGGCTGCGAGGGAGTTGAATTCCCGTTGGAAGGAGTGGTTCCTTCCTGTGAGCAGTTTAGTGCGCAGCATAGTCGCGCGGCGGTCACTTGCGTCGTGGCGCTGTGGGTCATCGCTGCTTTCTTGCAGCAATCCATTTCGCCCATGGGACACGACTCTTCATTCGAATGCAGAGGCATCCCCATCGCCGCGTTACCAGCAACAGCCAGGAGCAGGATTGAATTGACCAGGCACTTCTTCATAACCAGGGACACTTTAGGGAAAACATTGAATCCCTGTCAACCTCCAGTTGGGCCACACGGCGTCGTTACAACAGCTTCGCTAGAGACACCGCGCCCTAACTTCACCTATAATGCCTACGCACCCGAACAATTAATTTCCAGCAGGAGGCCGGGACGATGCTGATCAGAGATGTCATTCGTGATCGTGAGCCTTACTCGGTTAAAGCGACGGCGTCGGTGATTGAGGCGGCGGAGTTTATGGCGCAGCGCAAGATTGGCGCTGTGTGTGTGCTCGACGAGGACGGGAAGTTGATTGGCGTCTTTTCTGAGAGGGACCTGCTGAATCGGGTGGTCGTGCCGCGGCATGATCCGGGGACGATGAAGCTGGGCGACGTCACGAGTCCTCTGCGGGCGGTGATTCGGTGTGACGAGACGCCGCACCGGGCGCTGGAACGCATGGAAAGGATTGGGACTCGGCACTTGCCGGTGGTTGATGATGAGAAGTGGGTGGGGATGTTGTCGATGCGCGATCTGCTGCGGGTCGAGTTGAGTGAGCATAGTGACGAGATTAAATTGTTGCATGAGTATATTCAGCAGTGAGCGGTGAGCAGTGGGCAGTGGGCAGTAAGAGGGTTCACGCAAAGGCGCGAAGGGGTAAAGCGTAAGGCGCTAAGAAGAAGGGGGCCGCAGATTACGCGGATTACACAGAACCAATACGCGGATTCCACAGAACAGGAAGAGCGCGTTAGGCGCGTGATGTTTATAGTTACCAACGAATCAATCAGACCCGAGCTCCTTTAGGAGCGACACCGTTTCGCTCCTAAAGGAGCTTTTGGTTTTATCTCTCAACGTGGTCTATAAATATCTGGCTCTTAACGGAGCCAGGAAAAGAAATGAAAGCAATCAACTTGCACCGCCGTCAAAACAAGGGCGAGCAGATACTTCCGACCGCCTCAGGCTGGGGCGGGATCCGGTCGCTACCCCGACGAGTCGGGGTTCTGTATCGTCGTCTGATTTCTGAGATGAGATCAACCATCGTCGCTGTACTGTTTGCTCTCGCCGTGTTCGCGCTGGCGTGTAGTCATCCGCCGCCGGGAAGAGGGGCGGGGGAGGTTGAGAGTTCTCCGCAGACGCAAACCAGCTTCAGAGTGGAAACTGTCATTCCGAACCTGGCGATTGTTTGGTCGATTGTGTGGGCGCCGGATGGGCGGATGATTTTTACGGAACGGCCGGGGCGGGTGCGCGTCTATGAGAATGGAAAGTTGCGGGCTGAGCCTCTGTTCATAGTTCCCGATGTCGAGCCGAAGGGTGAAAGCGGCTTGATGAGTGTCGTGCTGCATCCACAGTTCGCTGCTAATCACTGGCTCTATCTTTCTTATGCCTACAACAGCGGCGGCCAGGTGGTGCGCGTGGTGCGCTATCGCGAGACGTCGGCCGGCTTTATCGATCGCAAAGTCATTATCGAAAACATTCCGGCGGCGCAGTTTCACGCGGGATGCCGTCTGCGCTTTGGACCCGACGGCAAGCTCTATATTACGACGGGGGATGCAACCAAACGTGAGTTGGCGCAGCAGATGGATACGCTGGCGGGAAAAATCCTGAGACTGAACGATGACGGCACGGTGCCTGCGGATAATCCGTTTGTAGGGAAGGGAAATGCGCGGCCGGAGATCTGGACGTACGGACATCGCAATCCGCAGGGCATCGATTGGCAGCCGGGCACGAACCTCCTTTGGGAAACCGAGCACGGGCCGAGTGGGTTCGACGGGCCGGGCGGCGGCGACGAAGTCAATCTCATCGAACGCGGAAAGAATTATGGCTGGCCCGTGATTCATCATCGGGAGACACACGAAGGGATGGAGTCGCCGGTGCTCGAGTACACGCCGGCATGCGCGCCGGCGAGCGGCATGTTCTATCGCGGCTCAGCGTTCCCACAGTTCAAGGGCAACTTCTTCTTTGGCTGTCTGGTTGGGACGCGAATGATTCGCGTCGTCATGAACGGGCGCGCCGTGGTTAGTCAGGAGAATTTGTTGGAAGGGAAGTATGGGCGGATCAGAGATGTGGCTGAAGGGCCTGATGGGTTGATCTACTTTTCGACTTCAAATCGCGACGGGCGCGGGCAGCCGGCGGCGGATGATGATCGGATTTTGAGGTTGGCGCCGGTGAAGTGAGGAGCAAAAACATTTTCCATTTGTCATTTGACAGTTTTCATTTGTCATTGGTGACAGCGTTGACTCAGACGGTGAAAGCGCCCCATTTGCCACGAATGAAAAATGGCTGATGACAAATGACAAATGGAAAATGATATGCGTTCTTTGCGTCTTGCTAGACTTTTTGGGCTAGTACTGCTGACTTGGTCCAGCTAATCGCCTGGAACCTGGGGAAGCGATAGTGACTTACTACCTGAAAATACCGATCGGTTGTTTCGGCAACTTGATGTGGTGGGTGGGTCTTAAACCGGAATAGGATTTCCAGGAAAGTAGTTACCGGGGCCGGGCGCATCGGCAAGTGCAGCAAGTGGCCGCCGGGGGCAATCACGCGCGCCAGTTCGCTCAGACCTTCGTCGAGCGGGACATACTCCAACACTCCGCTGGTCAAAACCAAATCGAAAGCATCGTCGGCAAACGGCAAGGCCAGCACGTTGCCTTGCGCGAATCGTACTGGCTGGTCGCTTTGCTTTTTGTCGACATACTTTCGCGCGGTGGCCATCGACGAAGCGGAAAGATCCAGCGCCGTGAGCTTCACCGGGACCTGCAGATTTCTCAGCAAAGCCAGCGTTAGCGTCCCCGTGCCGCAGCCGGCGTCGAGGACCCTGGCGCCCGGAAACACCCGCAAAGGATGCGCCGCAAAATATTGATCGAGCGAGCGCCCATAACCATTCAACTTGAAGGTCAGGTCATAGAAACCCTCGATGCGATCATAAAACGAGCCGGCGCGAGCCTGGTTCTTGGTTGCAGTTAGAACGTATTCGGACATTCGATTATTGCTGATTGGTTAGAATCTACGGGCCATTGAAACCTAGTCAGGTCAACTCGTCAAGGAATTATTAACGAAAAACCTCGCGTCATTCTAGCCCGGCAACCGGAATTACTCAAACAAGACCTCAGGTCTGAGACGAAATTGACGATAACGAAGGCTGATCTGCAAATTCCGACGCAAGAAATGTCGATTCGTGACGTTCTGCAAGCAAAAGAAGTTACTCGCGCCAGGGAAAGGACAGAAAACCATGCGGAAACGAATGCTGACGGTGTTGGGGTTGATCATGGCCCTCGTGGTCTTTACCGGATTGGGTCTCAGATATGGTTCGCGTAGCGCGCAGGCGAATCCGGGCGAAGCGAAAGCGTTCCCGGAAGAGTCCTATCCGGAGACAGCGGTTGCGGAAAATGGATTTTCAGTAGAGGTTTTGGTCGACGGCCGGCCGGCGGCGGAATATGCCGCTCGTGGCCGGCGGTATGTCGAAGCGCTGGAGAACGCCGAATACGAGGTGCGGGTTCACAATCCGACGAGTTCGCGCGTCGCCGTGGCGCTTTCAGTGGATGGGTTGAATTCAATCGACGCGCGGCACACCAGTGCCTGGGACGCGCATAAGTGGGTGATTGAGCCTTACGGAACGATCCACGTGCGCGGCTGGCAAATGAGCGGTGAAAGCGCGCGGCGCTTTTACTTCACGACTGAGCGCGATTCGTACGCTGCCAAGCTGGGTCAGGCTGCAAATCTCGGCGTAATTACGGCGGTGTTTTTTCGCGAGCGCGCGCCGGTGACGATCACGAGAGCGACGCCTTCAGAGCGACGACCGCCTGACGGCGAAGAAGATCGTGTTCGCGACGAACGCTCGGCGCCGGCGCCGAAGAGTTCTGGAGAATCTTCCACGCAAAATGGAGCCGGTCGGGATGCGGCCAAGCGGCCCAGCATGCAGTCGTATCCGTCTCCTGACGATGAATCAGCGGCGACAGGGATTGGCCGTTCGGTGCGAAACGATGTGCAGTGGATCAAGATGGATTTGGATTCGCGGCCCGCGGGCGAGATTACGATTCGATATGAATACCGCGCGGCATTAGTGCGTCTGGGAATTATTCCGCGCGAATATCCGCGGCCGGATGTGCTGGATCGACGCGAACGGGCGAAGGGGTTTGAGCCTAAATATTGTCCGCAGCCCTAGGTACAGAACCGGGAGCGGTAGCAACCGGGTTGCATCACGTGAGCGCGCTGCGCGCGCTGGCGGACAGGATGTCCGCGCTCCACGGTCAACGGCGGTTGAGATTCGAATCGTACAATTGCCGGTAGGCGCGGTAGTAAGCCATCACCTTGAACACGTAGTTCTTTGATTCAGTGAACCCGACCTCGGCGGCGAAGACGCCTTCGTCGTTTTGATTTGTGCGGCCGAGCCAGCGCGCCACGTTGTCTTCACCGCCGTTGTAGGACGCGGCGATCGCTTCCGGCAGCCCGGCGAACATGTTTGAGATATCGGCGAGATACTGCGAGCCAATCGCAATGTTCACGTTCGGTTGGTAAAGCATTTCGTCGGTTACCTGATTGTATCCTGCTCGCTTCGCATACTTCTGGGCGGCGTCGATGGTAAGTTGCAGAAGACCCCGCGCCGCCGAAGGCGACTTGGCGTTCGGCTTGAACACGCTCTCCTGTTTCATGATTGCCAGCACCAGACGAGGATCCAACCCGCGCTTCTTTGCTTCACTCACAACCTGCAAACGATACGGCGCCGGATAATCGGCGACTGCGGCGATCAGCGCGGCCTGGACTGTCTGCGAGCGCTCGGTTGCTTTCTGGCGCGCGGTCGAATCATTAATCGCGGCCAACCTGTTCGTTGCCCGCCCGCCATAATATGACTTGACGTTGTCGGGGATCATCAAATAAATGCGAATCGCTTCCTGAGTTCGGCCGCTGCGCTCGAGCGAATGAGCTTTCAGATAGAGCAGTTCGTCGACACTCGTGTTGCTGTCCTTCGGCAGCGGCCTTTGCAGCAGCTCGTCAGCGGTTTGCACGGCGTGCGGCCAATCTCCCAAAGCAATGTCGAGCCGGAGCCGCGCGAAAATCGCGTTGGTCTCGACCACGTTTCCGGCAAATCTCTGGCGAGTGCGATCGATCCAAACAATGGCATCCTGCGGCCGGCCCGATTCGCGATAAGCGTCGATGATGTTCAGGTGGGCCGTGTCGAGGCGCTCGCCGTTCGGATATTTTTCGAGGTACTCGGCATAGCGGGCGGCGGCTTCCGCGCCGCGGCCCATGCGCAAAAGGGACGAGGCGGCGAAATTCGAACCTTCGCGGCCCTCTTTGGTTTGCGGATAGTCGTGAGCGACTCTCTCGTAAACCTGGCGGGCATCTTCGTAACGCCGCTCGACATAGTACGAGCGAGCCATGCCGTACAGAGCGGCAGGCACCGTAACGTCGTTAGGGTAGTTGTCGAGGATTGCTTGCCAGTGTTCACGCGCTGGCGCGAACGCGCGGTTCGCCAGGTAGACCGCGGCCCGGCGCAGGTGCTCGGCCGCGGTAATCGTCTGGCCAAGTTTTCCGTTGGCAGAGCGGTCGGCGCGATCGCTGATCCGTACCGCGTCGAGCGACGCATCGGTTACCTTTTGCGAGTCGGCAAGGGAAACAAAAGCGAGAACCAAACAAAGGCCGAATAATCTCTGAAAATATGAATCGAACAATTGCTCAAGCCGGCCCATTTTCGTCAACCTCTTCCACGATCTCATAACTGGTAACAATCTCAGCGCTGCCCCGCAAGGTGGCGGCCACGCTGCAGTACTTTGTATCCGACAGCTCAATCGCGCGGGCGACCGCCGGTTCGGAAACGCCGCGACCGCGCACGATGTGTTTGACGAACAGCCTGGTGTAACTTTTCGGAAACTGCTCGCGCCGCTCTCCGCTTACTTCGATGCGATAGTCGGTAACTTGTTGCCGCTGTTTTTTCAAAATCGAAATCACGTCGACGCCGGTGCAACTTCCCAGGGCGATGAGCAGGAGCTCCATCGGCGTCGCCGCGCTCGCTCGCGCTGAGTCTGTTTCGATGGCCTGCGCGTGACCGGATGGAGTGACAGCGACAAAAAAATCGTTTCCGGCGAAATGGACGATAGCTTTGGTTTCTCTATTTGCCATTCGGTGAACTACAACCTTCAGATTTCAAGAAAAGAATAACATGGCCGTTTTCAAAACGCAGATGTAGGGATGATCCTGTAGTTCCTGACTTGAGAGGTTTTCACTCCGTTAGGAGTGAGATGTTTATAGACCGTAGGCCAAAACCTGGCACCAACTCCGTTCGGAGGAGCGGAATGGCTCTGGAGTGGTTAAGCTCTGCCTGAATTCCGCTCCTCCGAACGGAGCCGGAAGGGTCGTACTCCTTGATCTATAAACATGTCACCCCAACGGGGTGAAAACCGGCTAACTCCTCCCGAACGAAGGACGTCGAAATGAACTGACCCTCACAGATTGCGGCTCCCTGGGAGAGGGGGCCAAAGATCTACTCTCTCGCGGTGAGTTCCTTGCGCAGTTCTCGCGCAGTATCTTCGCGCAGTTGCTGCTCGACCCGCTCGTTTTCCAACGCCAGGGGCACATGCTTTCGTCCTTCATCCAGGCGTTGCAGCATGAAATTCGTTTCAGCCCAGCTCGCCCCGCGGCTGGCGGCGGCTTCGATCATCTGCAGGCGCGCTTCGGCCTCAGCGCGGCGCGAGGCGCCTTCCTGCTTTAGCCCATCCAGCCGAGTGCGATCCCGGCCTAACTCTTCAATCAAGACCGCCGTATCAGGAGCGTTCAAATAGCGCGCCCGGCTCAGGCGCCTTTCCACCAACAGCAAATCCCGGCGCGCGCTGTTGCTGAGCCGCGTCGCATTCAGGCGCAGGGCCAGCGTTTCGCGATAGGCGTCGGCCAGCAGAGGCTGCTTTTTCTCCATATCTCTCAGGGCGCGCCGTTCACCGCCGGTAAGTTCAGTAAGAAAAAATCCAACTTCGTCGGCAGTAATGCCATCAGAGGCAAGGTGGTCGCGAAGCTGTCGCGCCCATCTACGTCTCAAGAACACGATTACGAGCGCGATTACGATAGCCGCGATCAGGGCAAATGGAATCGAGGTGAGCGCCAGCACCAGGTATACGGTGGCTGCCCCGGTCAACAGATATGCGAGCAGAAAG
>Ga0137404_10001456_pt1 | contig 15634 bp, 12 predicted proteins | sample CZOMad2_1_16fung_FD_108285 | JGI IMG/M metagenome (GOLD analysis project Ga0137404, IMG submission 108285) | Vadose zone soil fungal communities from Angelo Coast Range Reserve, California, USA - CZOMad2_1_16fungal (Illumina Assembly) | ecosystem: Environmental > Terrestrial > Soil > Vadose...
TCCTCCGGGTCTGGTCTTTTGCCATACTATTTTCCTTTCGTTTGTTTTGTTGTTGGTTGGTTTGGGCGTCCCATACAGCAACGCACAGTCGGAGGTAGGGCGGGCAGTCCTCTGCCAGCCTCGGCAAGTGTCGCTGACACCGGCGCGCACGGAGTGACGCGCCTTACCGTAAATTGTTGAAATTGCAGGGAAATTGAAGGAAATCGGTCAATCGCATCGTGAAGCGACGGCGTTGAGGCTTGATGCGATGGCGTCGTATCATCATGCGACGGAGTTGCGTCGCCGTGCGCTGGCATAATCAAACTATGCGATGACGTTGCGAGCCAGTGAGATGGCGTCGCTTCGTGAAGCGGTGGCGTTGTCAGGCATGACGATTGAGTCATGCGGCGAGATTACGCGGGAGGGTTGGACAAATGCTGTCCAAGCGAAAAAAGATTTTTTGGGGTATTCAAGGGCGGATCAACTCGCGATTTTTCCGCTTTCCGCGTCGAACTTGCAAATTGCGCCGTTTTAGATTCTCATTTACGGAATGTGGCGTTGCTTCATGTTGGCGGCGGTGCTGGCGCTGACGGGAAAAATTTCCTTCGGCGCGGAATCTGCCGTGGTGGATTTGGATTACGTGGCCAAGCGCGCGCTCGAACGCGCGCAAAAGCCGTTCCACTCGCCGCGCGCGGATTTGCCAAAAGTGCTGCGGCAGGACAATCTCGATTACGACAAGTATCGTGAAATCCGTTTCCGCCGCGAGAAGGCGTTGTGGACGGAAGATAATTTGCCGTTCCGCATCGAATTTTTTCATCCGGGCTATTTGTATCAAGAACCGGTGCACATCAATGAATTCACGGCGACACATTTGCAGCCCATCCGTTTCGTGCAGGATTTTTTCAATTACGGAAAGCTCGACATCGCCGACCAGATTCCCTCCAGGACCGGTTACGCGGGTTTTCGCATTTTGTATCCGCTGAACAAGACGAATCAATTGGACGAACTCGGCGCATTTTTGGGCGCGAGTTATTTCCGGTTGCTCGGCAAAGACCAGCGTTACGGCCAGTCGGCGCGCGGGCTGGCGTTGAATTCCGGTGAACTGGATCGCCCGGAAGAATTTCCGATCTTCACCGATTGGTGGCTCGGCAAACCGGAAAAGGATGACAAGGATTTGGTTTTGTATGGACTGCTCGACAGCGTGAGTTGCGCCGGCGCGTATGAATTTCATATTCACCCCGGCGAAACGACCTTGGCGGATGTGGACGTCATTTTATTTTTTCGCGATAAAAAACAAATCCTTGCGGCGAACACAAATGCACAGCCGATCAAGACCATCGGCCTCGCGCCGCTGACGAGCATGTTTTGGTTCGGCAAAAATTCGGAGCGCAAGTTTGACGATTATCGCCTCGAAGTCCACGACGCCGACGGTTTGCTGATGAAAATGGGCAACGGTGAAACGCTTTGGCGTCCGCTCGATAATCCGTCCGTGTTGCGACACCAAATTTTTTACGCGCCGGACATCAAGGGTTTTGGTTTTCTCCAGCGCGAACGCGAGTTCGCCGCGTATCAGGACAGTTTCAATCCTTTTGACCGGGAGCCGAGCGTGTGGGTCGAGCCGCGCGGCAATTGGGGCGAAGGCGATTTGCATTTATTGGAATTGAGCGCAAATTGGGAAGGCTTGGACAATGAGGTCGCATTTTGGGATCCAAAAAATAAACCGGCGCCGCTGCAACCATTTAAGTTTGGTTATACGCTTTGCTGGCAGATGGGCGAACCGGACGCGAAACTTTCCGAGAATCGCGTCGTTGCGACGCGTGTTGGAATTGATGTTGCCGATACAAGTTGCCGCCAGTTCATCATTGATTTCAAAGGGCCGAAGCTCGATGCATTGACCGCGGACAATCCGCCCAAAGTGATTTCCAATTGCAGCACCAACGCCGTGCTGGTGAACAGCCAGGTGTTGCCGTGTCCCGAATTGAAGACGTGGCGCGTGGCCTTGAAAATGCAACCGAAGCCCGGCAACAAAGACCCGGTGGATTTACGCTGCACATTGCAAAACGGAACAAACATTTTAAGCGAAACATGGACTTACCAATGGAGCCCGCCGTAAATCCGATGGCGCTGCTGGGCGCATCAGGTCAACTTGCCGGCCGCCCGCTTGAAGAATGGAACGCCGCCTATGGAAAGGTTGAAAGTTATTTCCATGCCTTGCGTGTGCGCAACAAGGCGCTGCTCGGCCAGCTCGTCCTGCGCGTGCTCGAACGCGCCATGCGCCGCGCGCCAGATGAATCGAATCGTTCCGCAACCCAACTTGCCGCCGAGGAAATGGACCATGTCGTCACCGAATGGTTCGCGGACGTGTTGCAATCGCCGTTGACGAAAGCCGACCAGACACTTTCCACGCGCGGACGGCTGGCATTGCTGCTGACGGATATGCCGGGCAAATGGCAGGAACAATTTTTGCGTCCCGGCCCGTGGCCGCAGGAATTCACGAGCGCGATGCGCGAAACTTTTTTACGCGCCGGGCCGGATTTTCAATTGTCGCAAATGATGCCGCGTCCGCTTGACCTCGGCCCCATCACGACGCTCACGAACCTGGGCAGGTTTCCGTATGTTCGCATGGCTTTGATCTGGACGCTGTTTGCGCTGCTGCTCGTGGGAATTTTCATTCTCACACATCAATGAACACTTCCGGCCAATCGCCATCGCCGCAGCTGCATTCCCTGCCGCGCATCGCGCGCGGCTGGCGGCTGTTCGTTTTTTATACGTCGGCGCTCGCGCTCACCGGATTGGTTTCGATGTTGTTCGCCGATCTGCTCTGGCGCACCGGCTGGTCGGCATCGCGCACTGTCCTGCTGGCGTTGTTCGTGATTTTGTTCTGGTTCACCGCCGTCGGCTGCATGCACGGCATTTATGGATTTGCGCTGCGGACGTTCGGCACGCGGCAACGCATCACCGCGCTGAAAAATTTTCGCGGCCAAAACATTGACGGCATCAGCACGGCTGTCGTCTTTCCGGTTTGCAATGAAGATGTCGTGCGCGTCTATGAAGGGTTGCGCGCGACCTTTGAATCCGTGAAAAAAACCGGCAAGCTCGCGGGCTTCGATTTTTTTATTTTAAGCGATTCAACCGACCCGGACAAATGGGTCGAGGAAGAACGCCGCTGGTATGATTTGGTCCGCGAACTGGACGCGCTTGGAAAAATTTATTATCGCCGCCGCCTCGTCAACGAAGGCCGCAAGAGCGGCAACGTGCGCGATTTTCTGAATGCCTGGGGACGCCGCTATCGTTACTTCATGGTATGCGATGCCGACAGTGTGATGCGCGGCGAAACGCTCGTAGATTTGGTGAAATTGATGGAAACGCATCCGACAGCGGGTTTGATTCAAACGGTTCCGGCGCTCATCAACGCGGAGACGTTGTTCGGCCGCATCCAGCAATTTGCCAATCGCCTTTACGCGCCGGTGTTTATCGCGGGCCTGAATTATTGGGCGCTCGATTTGGGAAATTATTGGGGGCATAACGCCATCATCCGCACGGAGCCGTTCATGCAATTCTGCGATTTGCCGCAATTGCCCGGACGCAAACCGTTCGGCGGGCAAATCTTGAGCCATGACTTTGTCGAGGCCGCGCTGATGCTGCGCGAAAACTGGGAAGTGTGGTTTGCTTACGACCTCGAAGGCAGTTTCGAAGAAGCGCCGCAATCGCTGATCGAAAATGCGCGGCGCGACCGTCGCTGGTGCCAGGGAAATTTGCAGCACAGCCTCGTGCTGTTCGCAAAAGGATTGCGCGGCGTGAGCCGGTTGCATCTGGCATTGGGAATTTTTTGTTATCTGACCGGTCCGCTGTGGCTGGCATTTCTGCTGACGTTCAATTGGATCCGCTGGTATCAAAAATACACGGGGCTTTCGACCATCACTGTTCACGCCTTCACGCCGTATTTGAATTTGAGCGGCACGGCGCACGCGCTTTTAATTTTCATCATCTGCATGGTCGTGCTGATGCTGCCGAAATTTTTGTCATTGATTGACCTCGCGCACGATTCGCAACGCCGCCACCAATTCGGCGGATTGGCGCGGGCGATTTCATCCGTCATCGGTGAAACCATTTTTTCAACGCTGCACGCGCCGTTGCTGATGCTCTGGCACACGCGGTTTGTCGTCACCAATTTTTTGGGAATGAGCACCGGCTGGCCGTCGCAAAAGCGCGCCGACGCCGGGACAAAATGGCTTTACGCGCTGCGACGGCATTGGGGGCACACGCTCATCGGTTTGGTTTGGGGAGCTTTGATGTGGCAACTTGATCCGACATTGTTCTGGTGGTTCACGCCGGTGTTGGCGGGAATGGCACTTTCAATTCCATTGAGCGTATTGACCAGCCGCATGCGACCCGGAATACACGCGCGACAAATGGGATTATTTTTGACGCCCGAAGAAACGTCGCCGCCGCCGGAAATTGTTTCACTTCGCGCGCAAATGAAAGTCCACGAAATCACTAATGACACGACGCCGCGCCATCGGCACGCGGGTTTGGCCGACGCCGTGCTCGATCCATATATTAATGCGATCCATGTTTCGCTCTTGCGCGAAAAGCGGCTGAATCCAGTTTACGCCGAGCAATTCACAAAACTCGGCGTTGGGAGCGATGAAACACAACAGCTCGCCGAAAAATTACTCATCGAAGGGCCGGATAAGTTGACCGCCCCCGAACGGCTTCTCGTCATGGCCGACCAGCGCGTCATGGTCTGGATGCATCAGCAAACATGGCAGCGCACCGGCGATTCCCTTGCTCCGTGGTGGCGCGCCGCCATTTTGGAATACAGCCGGCAATAATTTTTCACGCGGCAAAATTCCCGCCGCGTCGTGCAAATCGCATTTTCAAATTTCTTCAGCCGCTAAAATTTAAGCGATTTTTACACGGCACAACATTTGCAGAAACGTCTTGTGTTATGTGGAAGCGGGAAAATTGGCTGGCGGTGGAAATTTTTTTACTTCTGCTCGCGCTGCTTGCGAGCGGTTGCGCCACTTTTGACATGACCAATCCGCCGCGTTCGGTCACCGAGCAGCTTCTTTTGAGCACTTCGGCTGATCGCGCATTGACCAATGCCGATCTGTCCATTTTCACGAACCGGAAAGTTTTTTTGGATACGGCCTATTTTGACAGTTACGATTCCAAATATGTCATCGGTGCCATTCGCGACGCGTTGAGTCGCGCCGGCGCATTATTAACGCTTGACGCCAAAAGCAGCGAGATCATCGTCGAAGCCCGCAGCGGCGCGCTTTCGATTGACAGCTCCGATTCGCTCTTCGGAATTCCGAAAATGGGAATGCCAGTTCCGTTGTCAGGCGCGCTGGACATTCCCGAAGTCGCCCTCTATAAATCGCAAAAACAACAATCCATCGCAAAGTTCGCGCTGCTTGCCTATGCCAATCAATCGAAGGCGCATATTTATTCGAGCGGCCCGCTGGACGGCAAATCGTTCAACTTCTATCACAAAATGCTGTTCATTTCCTGGACGAAGTCGGACATTCCTGAAAAGCAGAAAAAGCCGAAGAAAATTCAAAAATATCAATCGTGGCACGAACTCTACACGCCGGAAAATATGCCCGCAGCCAATACCAATAGCGTGCCGACCAAAAAGTAATTCGCTTCAAATTTTCTTTCGCCGCATTCCATTCGCGTTCATTCTTGTCGCGTGGAATTGTCTGAAAAAGAAATTCGCCGTGCCGTCAAAATTGCCCTTGCCGAAGACATCGGCAGCGGCGATGCGACAACGCTAGCGACCGTTCCAAAAAATCTTTCCGCTTGCGCCGTCATGCGCGCGCGCGAACCGCTCGTCGTCGCCGGAATTAAATTTGCAGAAATCGCCTTTCGCGAATTGTCATCAAAAATCAAAATTGAAAAACTCGCGCGCGACGGACAACGAATTGCCGCCGGAAAAATATTGCTGAAAGTTTCCGGCCCGGCGCGCGCCATTTTGAGCGCAGAACGCGTCGCGTTGAATTTTGTTCAACGATTGAGTGGCGTCGCCACGTTGACCGCGCAATTTGTTGCAGCCGTTCGCACAACAAACACAAAAATTCTCGACACGCGCAAGACTACGCCCGGCTGTCGGCGATTTGAAAAATATGCCGTGGCCTGCAGCGGCGGAAAAAATCATCGCATCGGACTGTTCGACATGATTTTGATCAAGGACAATCATCTCGCCGCGCTGCGAAATGAAAAGCCGAATGCAATTGCGGCGGCAATTCAACGTGCGCGAAAAAAATTCCCGAAACTGAAAATCGAAGTTGAAGCCGACAATCTCGCGCAAGTCGCGCAAGCGGTTGATGCCGGCGCGGACATCATTTTGCTCGATAACATGGATTTGAAACGGCTGCGGCTCGCCGTAAAAATTGTCAAAGGCCGCGCCAAAACCGAAGCCAGCGGCGGCGTGAATCTGAAAACCGTCCGCGCAATCGCCAAAACCGGCGTGGATTTCATTTCCGTCGGCGCGCTCACGCATTCCGCGCGCGCAGTGGACATCGGATTGGATTTTGAATGACTACGGACGCAAAAATTCTTTCCGCGTTGCGCGAAAATCCCGACGGCATTTCCGGCGCAGAACTTGCCGGGCAATTGCATATCAGCCGCGCGGCGATATGGTCGCGCATTGAGGAACTGCGTTCGCTCGGCTACGAAATCGAAGCCGGTCCGCATTTCGGTTATCGCCTCGTCGGCGAACCGGATGCGTTGCACGCGGACGATTTGCTCGCGCGTCTTGGCAAAACAAAAATCATCGGACGCGACATTCGTGTTTTTGAACAAACGACTTCGACAAACGACGTGATCGAAAAACTCGCGCGCGATGGTGTCAAAGAAGGCGTCGTCGTTTTTGCCGAATCGCAAACACGCGGGCGCGGGCGACTCGGAAGAAAATGGATTTCACCGTCGCGCAAAGGATTGTGGTTTTCGATTTTGCTGCGGCCGAATCTGCGTCCGCAGGAAACGACGCAATTGACCGTCGCATCGGCCATGGCATTACGCCGCGCGATTGAATCGGAAACGAAATTGAAACCGGAAATCAAATGGCCAAACGATATTTTGATTGGCGGAAAAAAAGTCGCCGGTATTTTGACCGAATTGAGCGCGGAAGTGGATCGCGTTAAACATGTCATTCTTGGCATCGGCATTGACGCGAACCAGAACGCGGATGAATTTCCTGCGGAATTGAGAAAAATCGCGACCTCGCTGAAAATCGAAACTGGCGAAACCATTTCGCGCGCAGAACTCGCGGTGGAAATTTTGCGCGAACTGGATAAAGATTATTCGCAGATTTGCGCGGGCAAATTCGCTGCCGTCGCCGATGAATGGGAAGAGCATTGCACGACAATCGGTAAAAATGTGACGGTGCAAATCGGCGAACGCAAAATTCGCGGTCGCGCCGAATCACTTGATGACGACGGCGCGTTGCTTTTGCGAACCGAACATGGACGATTGGAACGAATCACCGGCGGCGACGTGACTTTGGAAAAATGATTTTACTTTTCGACATCGGCAATACGAATACGCACCTCGGTCTGGCGGACGAACGGCGCGTGCTGCGGCAAATCAACGTGCCGACGCGCGAATGGTTCGGCGGAAAAGCATCCGCGCTGGTTAAAAAATTTGTTGGCGCGCAAAAAATTGAAGGTGTTGTTTTGTGCAGCGTCGTTCCACGCGCGACGCCGCTGGTTCGCAAGGTTGTGCGCACATTTTGGAAATTGAACCCGCTCGAACTTTCGCCAAAAACAATTCGCGGCATTGGAATTGATTATCCAAAACCAGATTCAATCGGCGCAGATCGCCTTGCCAATGCCGTGGCCGCACGCAAGCGTTTTGGCGCGCCGGTCGTCGTCGTGGATTTTGGAACGGCGGTCACATTTGACGTTGTGGATTCAAAAGGAAATTATGTGGGCGGAATCATCGCGCCCGGCCTCGCGGCGATGACGGATTATCTGCACGAAAAAACGGCGTTGCTGCCGCGCATAAAAATCCGCGAAATGCGCAACGTCGTCGGCAAAAGCACGAAACAGGCCATGCTTGTCGGCGCGGTGCAAGGCTATCGCGGATTGATTCGCGGATTGCTCTCGGAATTGAAACGTGAATTGAAAACGAAAAAACTGCCGGTCGTGGCGACGGGCGGTTACGCAAAATTGATCGCGGCGAAACTGCCGGAAATTTCTGCCGTCGCGCCGGATTTGACGCTGGAAGGCTTGAGATTGGTTTGGAAAAGCAATTTTGAACAGAAGAGAACGAAGGAAACAAAAGCTTAAGAAACCTTTGTTTTCTTCTGTTTGAATTCGGGATTCAATCTCATTCCGCAATTGCTCCGTCATTTTTTTTCAGGCAAAATTTTCATTCAATGTCAGGACGCAGACAATATCCGTTTCATTTGATCGAACCCAAATGGCAAAAAGTTTGGGACGAACAAAATGCTTTCCGCGCATTCAATCCGGGCGAGGAAATTCCCGCGAACCATCCTTTCGCCGTTCGCCACAAACTTTCCGGCAAGGTGGCCGCCACGCAGTTGCCACCGAAGTTTTACATCCTCGACATGTTTCCGTATCCGAGCGGCGCGGGCTTGCACGTCGGGCATCCCGAAGGCTACACGGCCACGGACATCCTCGCCCGCTACAAACGCGCGCAAGGTTTCAACGTGCTGCATCCGATGGGTTGGGACGCGTTCGGATTGCCAGCCGAGCAATACGCCGTCAAGACCGGCCAGCATCCGCGCAAGACGACCGAGGAAAACATCGCCACGTTCAAGCGCCAGATCCAGTCGCTCGGCTTCAGCTACGACTGGTCGCGCGAACTCGCCACGACCGACCCCGATTATTTCAAGTGGACGCAATGGATTTTCCTCAAGCTCTACAACAGCTATTTCGATCCATCGCTCAACAAGGCAATGCCAATTTCACTTTTGGAAGATGCTTTAAGCGAAGAACCGAAACGCCAAACTGAATGGGAGAAAAGTGAGTTTCTTGTTAGCACGCGAAAATGGGCAGTGATTCCTGAACGAAGTGCTGAACGTATCGCACGCATTCGCAGAAATTTCGCAAATGATAATCGCCTCGCTTACGTCAGCGAACAACCCGTCTGGTGGTGCGAACAACTCGGAACCGTTCTCGCGAACGAAGAAGTCGTGGACGGCAAAAGTGAAGTCGGCGGTTTTCCCGTCGTCCGCAAACCGATGCGTCAATGGATGCTACGAATCACGGCTTATGCGGAAAAATTGTTGCAGGATTTAGACACGATTGACTGGACCGATTCACTCAAAGAAATGCAGCGGAACTGGATCGGACGCAGCGAAGGTGCGGAAGTAAATTTTGCGGTAGCCGACACAAAATTGCCGATTTCAATTCGTGTTTTTACAACGCGACCAGATACTTTATTCGGTGCGACTTACATGGTGTTATCGCCGGAACACAACATTGTTGAGATGATTACCTCGTCACAACAAAAGAAAGCTGTCGAAGACTACAAAACATTCGCCTCTGGGAAATCAGATCTCGAACGAGCAGAACTTGCCAAAGAAAAAACCGGAGTATTCACTGGCGCGTTTGCCATCAATCCCGTCAACGGTGAAAAAATTCCGATTTGGATTGCCGATTACGTTCTCGCCAGTTACGGCACTGGCGCAATCATGGCCGTGCCTGCACATGATGAACGCGACTGGGAGTTTGCAAAGAAATTTAATTTGCCAATTGTCGAAGTGGTTTGGGATCCAGAGGTATTGGCAAAATTGAAGACCGCAACCTATGGCGCAATTCCTATCCCGCTGGAATCACCATTTTGTGGTGAAGGCGTGGCAAGGAGGTCTCCACCACACGGCTGGGGATTGAAAGATCCATCTGGCGAACGTTGCGACATCAATCGGTTGCCAACTGCCGAAGCCAAAAAGAAAATCACCGCCTGGCTCGAAGAAAAAAGTCTCGGCAAGAAAACCATCAACTACAAATTGCGCGACTGGCTGTTCAGCCGCCAGCGTTACTGGGGCGAGCCGTTTCCGATTGTTTGGAAAATTGGCCCGGACGGCGAGTCCTATCACGAAGCGTTGCCGGAAAGTGCGTTGCCCGTTTTGCCGCCAACGCTCGAAGATTACAAACCCACCGCCACCGGCGAACCGCCGCTCGCCCGCGCGAAGGATTGGGTGAATCTGCCCGACGGCTCGGTGCGCGAGACGAACACGATGCCGCAATGGGCCGGCTCGTGCTGGTATTATTTACGCTACCTCGACGCGAAAAATAATTCCGCGTTCGTCGGCAAGGACGTGGAAAATTATTGGATGGGTGTAGCGTCGAGCCTGCGGCTCGACAAATCGGCGCACAGCGCCGACGCTACAAAACCCGGCGTTGACCTTTACGTCGGCGGCACGGAACACGCCGTGTTGCATCTGCTTTACGCGCGGTTCTGGCACAAAGTTTTGTTCGACCTCGGCTACGTCTCGACGCCCGAACCGTTTTTCAAGCTCGTCAATCAAGGCATGGTGCTCGGCGAGGACAATCAAAAGATGTCGAAGTCGCGCGGCAATGTGATTCCGGTGGATGTGCCGGTGGCGGAAGTCGGCACCGACGCGCTGCGCCTTTACGAAATGTTCATGGGTCCGCTTGAAATGGTGAAGCCCTGGAGCACCAAAGGCGTCGAGGGCGTGTATCGTTTTCTTGGTCGCGTCTGGCGTTTGTTCGTGGATGAAAAATCGGAAACGGAATTTGAGCAGGCGGAAACCACCGCAGAGACGCAGAGACGCGGAGAGTTGCTGAATTTAATCAAATTGAATCCGGCAATTCAAAATGTCGTGGCGACTCCGGCGCAATTGAAAACCTTGCACGCCTGCATCAAGAAAGTCACCGAAGATTTGGACGGCCTGCGTTTCAACACGGCGATTTCCGCGATGATGGTTTTCGTGAACGACGCGATAACGTGGGAAACGAAACCCGTTTCCGTCCTGCGCGAGTTTTTGATTTTGCTCCAGCCCTTCGCGCCACACATCGCGGAGGAATTGTGGCAAAAACTATCTGCCAACTCCCAACTCCCAACTGCTAATTTGGCCTACGCTCCGTGGCCGAAGTTTGACGCGGCGCTACTTGTGGAAAACGAAATTGAAATTCCCGTGCAGGTGAACGGCAAGTTACGCGATGTCATCAAAGTTTCCGTGAACGCGCCGCAGGCCGATTTGGAAGCAGCGGCGAAAAATTCCGAGAAAGTGAAACCGTTCATCGAAGGCAAAACAATCAAGAAAATCATCGTAGTGCCGAAGAAAATGGTGAACTTGATTGTGGCGTAAATTTCCGCTGCGTGTTGCAAAAATTCATTCTTTCAATCGGAATGATTTGTAAATCTTGACCAGTTGAGCTAGCCGCTCGCGCGTTAGCTTACTTGTGCAGTAAATCCGCGAGCTTTTAATTCTTTAATAAAAGCTGCTTTCGCTTCGACATCACTCTTAAGGTTTATCTTACCAACATGAAGCCCGGCGGTTGGTTGAGGTGAATTTTGCATTGCGCCAAAGTGATTTCGTTGACCAAAATCATTTTTCCCCGCCCGCCAAAATGGTTTGAAAATGCGGCGGCTGTTCCTCGGCGGCGACGATGTTGATTTCAATTTTTTTGAAACCGGCGGCTTCGAGCCAGCGGTGCAAATCGCTTTCGGCAAAACCGAGCCAGCGGTCGCCGTAAAGTTCGCGAGCTTTGTCGAAATTGTGTTTGAGCAAATCGAGAATCAGAATTTGTCCGCGTGGTTTCAAAATTTTGTGCGCCGCCGCAATCGCGTCCGCCGGAATTTCGGCGTGATGCAATGCCTGGCTCAAAATCACGAGGTCAACGCTGTTCGGCTCAATCGGCGGATTTTGCAGATTGCCGAGGCGGAACTCCAAATTTTTCAGGCCGTTCTTTTTCGCTTTGGCTTTTCCGAACTCAACAATTTTTTCCGAATTGTCCACGGCGATGACTTTTTTCGCGCGGCGTGCAAGCAGTTCGCTCAACAAACCTTCGCCCGCGCCCAAATCGGCGACGACGAGCGGCGGCAAAATTCTTAAAAGCAAATGTCCGAACGCCTGCCACGAACGGCCCGGTCCATAAACGCGATCAAAACGCCCGGCGATCTGGTTGAAATAAACTTGCGCGTGTTCTTTGCGGCGGGCGGTGACGCGCTTCAGATTGATTTGGTCGTGCGAATGTTCCGGCAATTCTTTCGCGCCGCGAATGGCGAGTTGAACAAATTCTCCAGTCGCGCCACTGGCTTGCGAATTCAGTTTGTAGAAAGTCCGTTTACCTTCGCGCCGCGATTGCACGAGCGCCGAATCCTGAAGCAATCCTAAGTGTGTCGAAATGCGCGACTGGCCGAGCCGTGTGATTTCCTGAAGTTCGTTGACGGACAACTCGTCGCGCTCGAGCAGTGCGACGATTCGCAGGCGCGTGGCGTCGGACAAGGCTCGCAATGATTTTAGCGTGGCGGACATGATCAATAAATTTTACAGAAGATAACAAAGGAAACAAAGGGAAGCAAAAAGGCTAATTTTTAAGAACTTTGTTTGCTTTGTTTTCTTCTGTGGAAGTTTTTTCATTGGTTCGCTCCCGGAAGGATCATCCGACTGATGCCGTCCGTCAGTTTTAATTCGTGGAAATTAAAAACAAGTCCGACTGGAATATGGAGCAGCTTCATGTAACTCAAAAGTTGAGCTTTGTGAACAGGCAATATTTCTTGAACAGCCTTGAGTTCCAATAAAAGGCAATCTTCCACAAGAACATCAAAACGCAAAGGCTCGTCAAACGTCATTCCCTTGTATTCGATTTTTACAAGCCGTTGGTTCACGCAGGCGATGTTGCGAAGCGTCAATTCCCGCATCATGCACTTTTCATAAATGCTTTCTATCAAACCAGCGCCTTTGATTCGATGCACCTCGATGGCCACGCCGATAACCTCACGGCTTAAATCGTCTGCTTTTTTGAATAATGGGTGCATTTTGTTTTTGATTCTTCGTTTTCTTTGTTTCCTTTTGTAAAAAATGGTTTGACGCGCTTTGAAAGTGTTATATCATCCTATCTTGATACGTCAATATGTTAAATTCAAACGCGGTTAAATAATTAAATGAGCAAAAATTTTATCTTTTCATCGGAGTCCGTCGGCGAAGGCCATCCGGACAAAGTGTGCGACACGATTTCTGATTACGTTCTGGACGCGTGCCTCGCGCAAGACAAATTTTCGCGCGTCGCCTGCGAAACTTACGCCAAATCCAATCTCGTCGTCGTCGGCGGCGAAATCACGACGAAGGCGAGATTGGATTTCAACGCGATTGCGCGCGAAGCGATCCGCGAAATCGGTTATACGCATGACGATGATGTTTTTCACGCGGACAAAGTTTTGATTTTGAACGCCGTCACGTCGCAGTCGCCGGACATCGCGCAAGGCGTGGACGCGAAAGCTGCGGACGGCAAAGGCCACGCCGAGCAAGGCGCTGGCGACCAAGGTTTGATGTTTGGTTACGCGTGCAACGAAACGCCCGAACTCATGCCCGCGCCAATCATGTTCGCGCATCGGCTCGGGCGCGAACTCACGCGCATCCGCAAGACCGGAAAAGTTAAATGGCTTCGCCCCGACGCGAAATCGCAAGTCTCGGTTCGTTACGAAAATGACCAGCCGGTTGAAATCACAAACGTCGTCATCTCCACGCAGCACGCGCATGACGCGAAGCACAAGACGATCAAGGAATTTTGCATCGAGGAAATTGTCAAAAAAACGTTGCCGAAAAATTTGCTGACGAAGCAGACGCAATTTCTCATCAATCCAACCGGGCGCTTTGTCGTCGGTGGACCGCAAGGCGACACGGGTTTGACCGGGCGCAAAATTATTGTGGACAGTTACGGCGGCATGGGACGTCACGGCGGCGGCGCGTTCTCCGGCAAAGACCCGAGCAAGGTAGATCGCAGCGCGGCTTACATGGGACGTTGGGTCGCAAAAAATATTGTTGCCGCGAAAATTGCCACGAGCGCAGAAATCCAATTTGCCTACGCCATCGGGCATCCCGAACCCGTCAGCGTTTGCATCAATACGTTCGGCACGGCGATTGACGGCATCACCGACACGCAAATTGAAAATGCAGTTCGCGAAGTTTTCAGTTTCAAGCCGGCAAACATCGTCAAGCAATTGAATCTGCTCCGCCCGATTTATCGCAAGACGACGAACTACGGGCATTTCGGCAAGAACGATCCTGAAATCACCTGGGAAAAAGCGGACAAGGTCAAAGATCTTCGCCGCGCTTTGAATTTGAATTAACTTTCAGCCAAAAAATTATGTCGAAAATTAAACTTTCTCCATCACGCCGCGCAATTGTGAAAACCAACGGCAACGGCGCAACCAAACACGATTTCGCCGTCCGCGATTTGTCGCTCGCCGAATGGGGACGCAAAACCATCGAAGTCTCCGAGCACGAAATGCCCGGCTTGATGTCCATCCGCAAAAAATACGGCGCGACGAAACCGCTCAAAGGCGTGCGCATCACCGGTTCGCTGCACATGACCATCGAGACGGCGATCCTAATTGAGACGCTCGTCGAACTCGGCGCGTCCGTGCGCTGGGCAAGCTGCAATATTTTTTCGACGCAAGACCACGCTGCCGCCGCGATTGCCGCCGCCGGTATTCCGGTTTTCGCGCACAAGGGCGAAACGCTTGAAGAATACTGGGATTTGACTTTGCGCGCTCTCACGCATCCGGGTAACAAAGGCCCGCAACTCATCGTGGACGATGGCGGCGACGCCACGCTCCTCATCCACAAAGGTTATGAATTGGAGAACGGCGACAATTGGGTGAATTCGCCCAGCGACAATCACGAAGTTGCCGTCATCAAAAATTTGCTCAAGCGCGTCGGGAAGGAACGCCCCGGTTTCTGGCACACCGTCGTGAAAGATTGGAAAGGTGTTTCCGAAGAAACGACCACCGGCGTTCATCGTCTTTACCAAATGTTGGAGCAGGGAAAACTTTTGGTCCCTGCCATCAACGTCAACGACTCTGTCACGAAATCCAAATTTGACAATCTTTACGGCTGCCGCGAATCGCTCGCGGACGGCATCAAGCGCGCGACCGACGTGATGGTCGCCGGCAAAGTCGCGTGCGTCTGCGGTTACGGCGACGTGGGCAAAGGCTCGGCGCATTCGCTGCGCGGATTCGGCGCGCGCGTCATCGTCACGGAAATTGATCCCATCAACGCGCTGCAAGCCGCGATGGAAGGTTTTGAAGTCACCACCATCGAAGACACGCTCGGAACCGCCGATCTTTATGTCACGACGACCGGCAACTGCGACATCATCACGTTCGAACACATGGCGAAGATGAAAGACCAGGCCATCGTTTGCAACATCGGCCACTTTGATAATGAGATTCAGGTCGAGCGTTTGAACACCACGAAAGGCGTGAAGAAACTCACCATCAAGCCGCAGGTGGACAAATACACCTTCGCTGGCGGCAACAGCATTTATATGCTCGCCGAAGGACGCCTCGTGAATCTCGGCTGCGCCACCGGCCATCCGAGTTTTGTCATGTCAAATTCATTCACGAATCAAGTCCTCGCGCAATTGGATTTGTGGAAGAACAAAGACACCGCGAAAATCGGCGTCTACCGTCTGCCGAAAAAACTGGACGA
>Ga0137404_10001459_pt1 | contig 15606 bp, 18 predicted proteins | sample CZOMad2_1_16fung_FD_108285 | JGI IMG/M metagenome (GOLD analysis project Ga0137404, IMG submission 108285) | Vadose zone soil fungal communities from Angelo Coast Range Reserve, California, USA - CZOMad2_1_16fungal (Illumina Assembly) | ecosystem: Environmental > Terrestrial > Soil > Vadose...
CATACCGAGGTGCATATCATGAGCAGCAGTCAGACGGATTCCCGTGACGACAAGAAACGTTGCTTCGTCGTTATGGGCTTTGGCATCAAGAGCGATTACGCCACTGGACGAAAGCTCGATCTCGACAAATCGTACCGGTTGTTGATTAAGCCGGCCGTCGAAGAGAAGGGCGTGACTTGCGTGCGCGCGGACGAGATCAAGCATACGGGTTCCATCGACGTGATCATGTACGAGGAGTTACTTACAGCCGACGTCGTCATCGCAGATCTATCCACTGCAAATCCTAACGCTCTATACGAACTCGGAATTCGTCATGCTATGCGCCCACGCACCACCATCGTCATCTCCGAAAACAAGCTTCCGTACCCATTCGACCTGAATCATGTCGTAATCGCCCCCTACACTCACCTGGGCCTCTCCATCGATTACGAAGAGGTTTTACGCTTCCGAAAAGTACTGGGTGATACTTTGGATGTGGTCTTAAGTCAAGAGCGGATCGATAGTCCCGTTTACACCTATCTCAATGACCTCGATCCTCCTTCGTTACGCGCAAGAGTTGAAAAAGCCCAGGCCAGGGTCGAGCAAGTGGTCCAGCAGGTAGTGGAACAGGTAGGTCAGGCGAGGGCTGAGGCAAAAGCGGCAGACGTAGCGCCAATCGCCGCTGCGTGCACGCTGTCCACACTGATCGAACAAGGAGAAGCGGCCATCAAGGCAGGCGAGTTCATCACCGCGCGAGAACTGTTTGCGCTGGCGCTGAAACTTTACAAAGAAAGTGCCGGCGGAAATCAAACGGTCGTCCACGAAGATCCCTATTTGCTTCAGCGGCTCGCGCTGGCTACTTACAAGGCCAAACAGCCCGACGAAATTTCCGCTCTGAATGCCGCCATGGAACTGCTCGTTTCCCGCCTTGGACTCAATGATTCAAATGACCCGGAGACGGTCGGACTGGGCGGCGCCGTCGAAAAGCGACTCTTCGAGGGAGGTCAGGGAGACCAGCACCTTCAACGCGCAATTTGGTGTTACCGGCGCGGGTATCACCTGCACACCGATCGCTACAACGCGATTAATCTTGCGTACCTGATGAACGTCCGCACGGCCTCGCGCCTGGACCAGAAGGACACGGAGAGAATCGCCGACCTCGTGTACGCCAACCGCGTCAGAACTGAGGTGCTCAAGCTCTGTAAAAAGGAATTAATGAAGATCGCCGAGGGCGAACTGCGCGCCGCCGGCGCCGAGTCTTGTAAACTCCAGGAAGATCAGAGGGCACACCTATCGTATGAGAAATTCTGGTGCCTCGCGACGAAGGCCGAAGCTCATTTCGGCTTAGGCGACATAGCGGAATATGAGAGGACCCGCAGCGACGCTGAGGCGCTGAGCCCCGCAGCTTGGATGTTGGAGACTTTCGATAAACAGATTACGAGTTTAAGAGAGTTGCTTGTAAAGTACGGCCATCTGCTCGACCCGCCGTGGCCTGAAAACTGACGCCGGAGGCCGCGTAAAGATCCCGGCAGACGGCTTCACGTTCGCGACAACTGTCAATCACTCTTGTAGCGCAAGTTGTTAACTTGCGTTCCTCGATCGCAACTTACTACGTTGCGCTACATTCGCGTCAACTGGCGGTACTTAATCCGATGCGGCGTTTCAGCCGCAGCGCCCAGACGCGCCTTTCGATCTTCTTCATAGTCAGAATAATTTCCTTCGAACCACGTGACCTTGCTGTCGCCTTCGAAGGCGAGAATGTGCGTTGCTATCCTGTCTAAGAACCAGCGGTCGTGTGAGATCACTACCGCGCAACCGGCGAAATTCTCCAACGCCTCTTCCAACGCCCGCAGGGTGTTCACGTCGAGATCGTTTGTCGGCTCGTCGAGCAGCAAAACGTTAGCGCCTTCCTTCAGCATCTTGGCGAGATGCACCCGGTTGCGTTCGCCGCCCGACAACATGCTGACTTTCTTCTGCTGGTCCGAGCCGGAAAAATTGAAGCGCCCGACGTAGGCGCGCGAGTTTACTTCGCGCGTGCCCAGCTTCAACATGTCCGCGCCGCCGGAGATTTCTTCCCAAATGGATTTGTTCGCGTCGAGCGTGCGGCTCTGATCGACGTATGCCAGTTGCACGGTCTCGCCGATTCGGATTGATCCCTTATCAGGTTCTTCCTGCTTCGTGATCATGCGAAACAGAGTAGTCTTGCCGGCGCCGTTCGGGCCAATCACTCCGATGATTCCTCCGGGCGGCAGGGCGAACGTCATGTCTTCGACCAGCAAGTTATCGCCGTAAGCTTTGCTCACCTGGTCCGCTTCGATCACGACGGCGCCCAGACGCGGGCCGGCGGGAATGTGGATCTCTAAATCTTCACGCCGCTTTTCGGTCTGTTCTTGCAGCAGGTTCTCGTAAGCAGTTACGCGCGCCTGGCCTTTGGCGTGCCGGGCTTTCGGCGACATCCGAATCCAATCCAGTTCGCGCTGCAAAGTCTTCTGTCGTTCGCTCTCCGATTTTTCTTCGCGCCGCAGACGCTCCTGCTTCTGCTCGAGCCAACTCGTATAATTTCCTTTCCACGGAATGCCCGCACCGCGATCAAGCTCCAGAATCCAACCGGCAACGTTATCGAGAAAGTACCGGTCATGCGTGACGGCGATGATCGTGCCCGGATAACTTTGGAGATGATGTTCGAGCCAGGCGACTGATTCGGCATCGAGGTGATTGGTGGGTTCGTCGAGCAAGAGAATGTCCGGCTTTTGCAGGAGCAGACGGCACAGCGCCACGCGTCGCCGTTCGCCGCCCGACAGGATCTTTACCGGCGTTTCCGGCGGCGGACAGCGGAGCGCGTCCATGGCCATCTCGAGCCGCGAGTCGAGATCCCAGGCGTCCTGATGATCCAGCTTCTCTTGCACCTCGCCCTGGCGCGCCAGCAATTTGTCCATGTCCTCTTCGGACATCTCTTCGCCAAACTTTGCATTGATCTCGTCGAACTCTTTCAGCAGGCTGACCGTTTCTTTGACGGCTTCTTCGACGACTTCACGAACCGTGCGCGAATCGTCAATCAAGGGTTCCTGTTCCAGATAGCCGACGGTGTAGCCGGGCGAGATGACGGTTTCGCCCTGAATCTCTTTGTCGACGCCGGCGAGGATGCGCAGCAGCGAAGACTTGCCCGAGCCGTTCAGTCCAATGACGCCAATCTTCGCGCCATAGAAATAGGAAAGATAGATGTCTTTGAGGACGGCCTTCTTGTCATAGAACTTACTGACGCCGACCATGGAATAGATGATTTTGTTTTCAGTAGTCATGATAAGGAGCGTTAGTTGTTAACTTGAGGGGGCACAAACTTAAGATTTCTTGTTTTTCATTGCCGGCTTTCCGATCGATTTCAATTTTTCATTTAGTTGGTTCTTTCGTTCTTGTAGCCGTTTGGGTTGAACAAATACGAAGTCGAACAAGCTCTCATTTACATCCAAGAGCCACTCAGCTTCACCAGGATCAACTTCAACTATCTCGCCCGTGTTCGTATCCTTCAATGGATGCGCGGCGAAATTGCCAACATTTCGTACCGCGTCTACGGCATCAGATAAATAGGATGGCACATCACTTCGTTGAATAAACTCGTCGATTTCTTGAGCAAGGCTGGCGCGTTTTGTCTCAAGATCCTCTCTTAATATGTTTTGCAGGATCCTTCTGCTCAGTGCTGCGCTTGCCTTAGGACTCACAGAAAGAACCGCGACAGCTTCCAAGTAATCATTCTTATAGCTGCTCGGGACTTCGACCTCTACTGCTCTGGTTACGTGTTTCGGATATAGGATTTCGTTGACTGCGACATTCTCCAATCCTTCATATCCCGAATCCGTCCGCTGATATTGGCCGTGGCGCAACACAACGATTAGCTCGGCGCATTCAGGGCAATGATCATGATATAGCTCATAACCCGTACCGGTTTGTTGAAAATCCTTAGAAGGATAAACAGCGTTCCCATACTCTTCCAGGTTAATTGCGGTAAGACAATGCGGACATTTCATTTTGCTCTTCCTTACAATAAAGCAGTTGAACTCATATGCGAAACCGGATAAGCCGCGACCAGAATCTCTTCTTCCCAAAGATTATCGAGTAAGAAGCCTTGAAGAGTTGCGCAATAGCTGAGTGCTTCGCTTCGGTCGGCAGGCTCATCCCAGTTCATCGGAAAATCGCTGTAAACGATGCTTACCCGATCATCGATGACCTTATTGTTACGTGAAAGATAGTAGCCACCAACATTCTCGTTGACGGTGCAACCGCCGCGCAGTTCGGTGAATTCTTCGATGAGCCAGGTCAGCGTATCCTGGTAGGCAGGCTCGTAACGAATCGGGACGTAAACCTCAACGCGAATCTTTGGCGCGAAGCTGGGCAAGGCGCTTCTTTCTCCATTCAGAAATGTTATTTAACCGCCGGCGGAATTCGGCGTCTGAGATATCCGCTTTCGTGGGCTTCTTTGTTGTTGCGGCCTGAGGGACGACCTGATACTTGTTCTTCATGCTTAAACTCCGACGCGATTATCATCCGAAGAGCGCTTCATATCAAGGATAATGGCTGGGCCATATGCGGTCTGTTTGATTTCGACGCGTAGCGTCGGCATGACTTTAGCCGTGGCTTTCAAGCCACGGACAACGATCCCAAGAGAATATTCGTCGCGTCACCGACGACTGAAATCAAACGTCGCTATGCGACGGCGGTCGATCATGCGATCTCTTTCCCGGCCTTGAAAGACCGGGCTGAACTCAAACGTCGCTCTGCGACGAAAACCCGGTGCACGGGTAGCGAAGGAATGCCACGCTCGTCTTGTGGGAATGCGTAAGGTTGAGAATCATTGATTCCAAATTGGCGCCAGGACCCGGTCGCTACCGCTCCCGGTTCTGTACCCGCGCCATTCCTAACGGTCCCGCTGGAGACTTGATCTCACAAGAATGCGGCGGCGAAAGTAGCGCTATGATCCGCTGTGGGTAATCGTAAATCACCGTGAAGTTGTTGGTGACATCGCGACCCAATATTGACAGGTCCGCGCTCTCACTTTGAGTGAATACTCCGTAGGCGCCGCGCATTGTCACCAATTCTCCATCATCTCTGGCGAATGCGATAGCCGTCTCAACTGTAATCGAGTCAGCCCCACCACCAACACCCGATAGCAAAATGTTCTGATTGGAAGTCTTTAGGTCTTGAAGATGATGCAGGAAACGCGCGCTGAAGACTGTGCGGTCGGCCCCAGCGTCCAGCAAGAAGGAGACTTCGAGCCATCCATTGTGGGTCAAGCGCACTAAACCTGGGACGATGGGCCGGGTCTCGCCATCTTCACCTGAAAGCCAGACTCCATTAACGCGCATAGATGCGGGACCGCTTTTCGAGCGGGATGTAGCGCACGTGTGAACTTTCGTCAGGATACTTGTCGTGTGCGAGGCGTTCGACCTCTTCGGGAGTATCAGCGACGAAGAGTTCACCGCCGGCGGCTGCTACGTAGCGGCCACGACAGTTCTGATAGACGCCAAGCCTCTCGACGTTCTCACTGAACCAGAGCAGATTGCGCCGCGCCTGCGCAAACATTCGCGCCAGGTCGGGCGGCATCTCATGCTCTTCAATCGTGACTTGTTGGTTCATGCTTTGATAATAGGGTGCCGCAAAAGTAATGGTCAACTCGTCCAAATCAACACGCTCGCTGCCTCACCCGTCTCTCCCCCGAACGGCTCGCCGGGCGTCTGTAAAAAGAGTGTCCAGTTCTTCGTCCGAGATTCCGCTTCGTTCCACTGCGTCGCGAAAGGGCAGATAACTCCTCGCAACCGAGAAAGGGCCCATTTTCCTAAGAAAATCTAAGGATTTCGGTTTCGAAAACCGCGAATTCGACACTTTGGATCGTGATTCCCCGCCTTGGGATCGTGATTCCCTGGCTTGGGATCGCGATTCCGTGCCTTGGAATCGTGATTCCCTGGCATCGGATCGTGATTCCCCGGCTTGGAATCGCTATTCCCTAGCTTCGGATAGTAGTTCCCCGGCTGGGAATCGGGATTCCCGGCCTTGAGATCCTGACTCCATGCCTCGAAATCGTGGCTGCCAACTCCTGCCTCGTAAGAAAACCCGAGCCCTCCCTCACGGTCGGGCTACTGCCCCGTCGCCGTCGTCGCCGGCCTCGTTATCTTGGCGTTGGCGTCGTCCGCGGATTCTTGCTATTGAACTCGGCAATGAACGCCTGCGTCAAATCGATCCCCGGGACTGCGGTCAGAATAGCCGGCAGCATCTTGCTCATGTCGAGCGTCATCGTGATCCCGCGCGAGCGGGCGAACTGATCCATGGCCGCGCCGATCAGGTTGGAGACCGGAGCGATCACTTGTTCGTAACGCTTGCTGACATCTTCGTCCAGCCGGTCCTTCTTCAATTTGAATTCGGCTTGCAGGCTGCCGCCTTGCTGCTGCTTGGCTTGAATTGTTTTCTGATCGGGCGCGGGCGCCTTCATTAGCGTTTCGATTTCGGTGGCCAGCGCGTTGAGACGATTCTGAATGCTCGCCAGTTCATCAGTGCGCGGCTTGAACTCAGCCTGGACAGACTTGGCCACGTCGACATAGCGAAAGATTCCGTTCTTCTCGTCGCCGAACATGCTCGTATCAATCAAGGCAATCTTGCTGTCCGGTACCGGGGCAGTAGTCGCCGCGGGCGTCGCCGCCGGTCTGGGCGCGGGCGTCGGTGTCGTTTGCGGACGCGTTTGGGCCACTACCGCAAAGGTCATCGAGGTAATCAAAACAAATGTGGCGAAAATCACTTTCTTCATAGCTTCTCCTGAAATAGCGCTGATGGATTTCTATCCACAGATTACACAGATTTACGCCGATAAGGAAAAAGGCACAGTGGATTGGAGGCTAGCACAGGAGGTTTCAGAGGCGAAGAAGCGCGGTCGTTTTAGCAGAGGGTTCAAGGGCGCGCCGCTGCACGCCAATGGTTATCGACTTCATTACCGCCACAGAGAAAGTTTACGCTAATACTCCGCGCTGATAGAGCCGTTCGCTACGGTAATTCATGACTTCGTTTTCAGATACGCTTTGTCGGCGAGTTCTCGGGCTTTGAGGTTGGCGTTGCGCGTCGATTTCACGTCGACCGTTTCGTGGATCTCGTAGCCCTTCAGCCCGGTCACGACCAAAGACTCGCCGGTGACTTTGCCTCCAGTTGGACACAGATCGGTACCGGCATATTGGTAGACTCGCATGATGACCGCGAACGGTTTACCGTTGGCCAGACGCCATTCCACGGTTTTCTGTTTCCATCCCACCGATTGCATTCCGAGGGCAATATCCTCTTCGCCCTTCACCAGTCTGAAATTCGAAGCACAGGCTGAATAAGAAATGTCGACGACATAGCCGCCCAGACCTCTGCACTTGCTGGGAATGTCGCTGCCATGCTTTTCGGCTTCTCGCTCTTCTTTCTTTGTCATACCGCTGCCGCATTTTGTCAGCGCCGTGTATGCGCTGGAGAAGCGCGTTGCACCCGGTGCGGCCGCGACTGCTACCGGCCCGACAAAACTTTCCGCTGCAGAGTTTGAGTTGCTTACGATCAGCAAAACACCGACCAGGATAATTGAAGCCAGAAGGACCGTGGATCTCATCTTAACTTTCTCCTTCACCATCATTCTTAGCGCGACTTATCGGGAATGGTCGCATGAGGTGGACCTGGCAACAAGGCTGGACTGAACGGATGAGGCTAAGGCAGGTGAACTGAGCAATGGCAACATTGCGGTGTCTTTAGCCGCGTTCACGCGGCTTTCGCGAAGCGTTACTAGCCCAGCCGTTTCTACGGCTGGGACCACGCTGAGAAAAAACGATCGGCGCGCTTCAGCGTGCTTATCTCTGGTAAAATCCACTTGCACAATTCAATCCGAGCAGCTACAACGAGACTCATCAGTTCTGCCGGCTTAGGCTTACGTCAAACCGAAGGAGAATCGTCTTGAAGAAAATCAAGCACAGCTTGACTGCAACCCTCTGGCTGCTTTGCCTATTCTTAATAGCAACTGCGCAAACCCTCTCGCCGGAAGAGCAGAAGATCGTCAGATACGTCGACGCGCACTCGGCCGAAGCCGTCTCGCTCCTGGAAAAAGTTGTCAATATTGAGAGCGCTACCCAAAACACGGCCGGAGTGAAACGCGTCGGCGAAGTGTTCAAAGGCGAATTCGCCGCGCTCGGATTAACCGCCAAATGGATCGACATGCCGGCCGAAATGAATCGGGCCGGACATTTGATCGCGGAAACTCCGGGAACCGGTCGCGGCAAAAGAATCCTTTTACTAGGCCACATCGATACGGTGCTTCAGGGCGAGCACTGGTGCCGCGACGGCAACAAGGCGTATGGCAATGGCACTTCTGATATGAAGGGCGGCGACGTGGTGCTGCTTTATGCTTTGAAGGCGCTGGCCGACGCCGGGGTGCTGAAAGACACGCGCGTGATCGTGATGCTCACGGGCGATGAAGAATCCGCCGGACGTCCGGTTCAGATTAGCCGCGGCGACATGATCGCGGCGGCGAAACGAAGCGACCTAGCCCTGAGCTTTGAAGCCGCACGCGGCGTCGATGCCACGGTTGGGCGGCGCGGCAGCAGTTCGTGGATGCTGGAAGTTTCGGGCGCCACCGGACATTCATCACAGATATTCAAAGAGCGCATGGGCAGCGGGGCAATCCTCGAAGCCGGTCGAATTCTCAACCAGTTCTATGAACAGTTTCACAATGACAAGAACCTGACCTTCAATCCCAGCCTGATTGTTGGCGGCACTGAAGCCCAGCTTAACGGGACCAGTGGCAACGCGACGGGCAAGACGAACGTGGTGCCGGCGAAAGTGCTCATCCGCGGCGATCTTCGTTTCAATAACGAAGCAGTGAAAGAAGCGGCGCGCGCGAAGATGCGCGCAATCGTCGCCGCAAACCTCGCGCTCACTTCGGCAAAGATAACCTTCGAGGACGGCATTCCGGCGATGGCGCCCACCGACGGGAACTATGCGATCTTGAAGGAACTCAGTCAGGTCAGCCAGGATTTGGGTTTTGGAAAAGTTGGCACCGTGGATCCGGCGGACCGTGGCGCGGGCGACATCGCGTATGTCTCAAACCTGATCAGCGGTTTGGACGGACTGGGAGCAGATGGAGCAGGTGCGCACGCGCCGGGAGAGTCGGTTGAATTGGCTTCAATGCCGATGCTGACAAAACGGGCCGCGATCCTGATCTACCGTTTGTCGCGTCAATGACTTATCTCCCTCTCCCTTTGGGAGGGGACTAACATACTCGACTCATCAAATCATGTGATTGGCAGGTTATTGTCTTGAGCGCCGAAGGCGCGAAATGTAATAGCCCGGCCCAACGGGCCGGGTGCGGCGATGGTCGTTTGATTGAGCGCTGAAAGCGCGAAATGCGTTGATCCCAGAAGGCACCTTTCTCGAAGTATTGGCGCCTTAGCGCGTCCACATGTCGCGCTTTCAGCGCTTCCGGTTAATGCGCGAACCATACCCGGGCCGTTGGCCCGGGCTATTACATCCCGCGCCTTTGGCGCTTCGGAACACGCGTCCGAGTTGATTGATGAGTCAAGTATGTTGCCCCTCTCCCAATGGAAGAGGGAAATAAGACGCTCCGCTTACAGCAACAAAACATCCACCCGATGCGCGTGCACCATCTCTTCACACGGCGACCACGCGAATACGGTGAAGCGGCCATCCTGTGAAGCAACCAACGCCACTGCATCCCGCTGATCGTGGATGAACTGCGCCGCTGAAAGATGTCGCGTGCCGCCGTGTTGCACCGGCGGAACAACTTCCGCGTGGTTGCCGATAACGGGTTCCGTGAGCACCATCTGCTCGACCGATTCATGGCCCGACGCGCGATGTATCTTCGCGCCAAAGGCGAGCACCTCATACTGATTCGTGATTACCGTTGCGCCATCGACCGCGGTTAACCCGGCAATACTTTCCACGGCGCTGCGCAGAGAGGCCTGCCACTCATTCTCGGTCTCGGGACGCGGACCTTTCTTGATCAAATTGCCGAGTTTGGCAAAAGGCGGCGCGACTGAATAGAAGATTGGGTGCACGATCGACACGCGCCATTCTTCGCTGGCCGCGGGCACAACCAACAGAGTGCCGCCGTGCCCGTGCGCCCGCATTGATGCCGCCAGCTGCACCAGCACGTTCACCGAATCGTCCCAGGTCGCCGGCGCGGTGAACGGACGCAGCGCAGCGAGCAAGTCGGGGCAATCCGGCAGGCTCGCGCCCAACTCGTCCACGATCTTTACCTGCTCGCCTTTGAGCACGGCCACATTGGCAAACTTGCCAAAGCCATCGATGCGCCGGTGCTTGATCACCAACTGTCCGGGTTCAATATCCTCAAGCACAAAACCGAGACTGGGAATGAAGCGGGTCGCGCCCCAGACGTACAGATCATTTGCGTCGCCCCAAACACCGAGATGAATTCCGGGCCGCTCAACCGCCGGCGCGAGTTTGGTCAGCACTGCCGGCGTGAGCGGCAAGCGATCTTCGAGCATCAAAGGCTGTCCCGCCTGCTCCGGAGCCAGATACGCCAGCGAGATTTTCGGAAAGCGGCCTTCCTCCGGCCGGAAGCTGGCCCAGAAACTGGCATCGATGATCGTTTCAATCGCCCGCGCATCCGGCGCATGCGCCAGCTTCTGCTCACCGCGCCGGCGCGCTTCGACCAGATGACGCGCAAAGTGCGCTTCGACAGTCGCGGCGACAGCTCGGGCTGCCTGGTAAGTTGGTTCGCGGGTCATTCGGGATTGTAAATATAGAATAGGAATAGGACGTCAGGTTTCAGCCACCAACTCCGGCACATGCTCGTCTTCGTACTTTTCAATCAAGACGCCGACAATCTCCATGAGCGAAGCGAGCGGATGCGACTCGTCCTCGCCGACTTCATCGATCATGGAATCGAGTAATTCCACGAGCTGTTGATACTCTTCATCCGAGTGCGGCACGTAGATCTTGCCGGCCAGTGAAGACCAGGCGGCTGCGGTTTTACTCACGTCGAGATTTTGCATTTTGCTTATTCCTTCCAGCGCTGCTCGTCATATTCAGTGTGAGTAAGCACTGCCCGAACGTAAACCTTGCGCCGATTATAGTGGATTGCCGCGATTAGGCGAACCTTGTTGCCGCCGATATTGAAGACAGTCAGCTTTCCAACCTGATCGGCCGCTGGAAAAGTGGCTCGCAGTTCGACAAAGTTAGCGAAACTGCCGCTTTTCATTAGCTCGTACCAATACGCAAGAGACGCTTTCGCTTCGGAATGCTGCGCAGCAAATTCATTAAGCCGTTTGCGAGAAATGACATGCATCGGGAGTTAGTTATTGTCTGGCCGCGCTTTGTATTACGGTTTGCGCGAGTGTGGCAAACGGTCTGGGACCTCAGCCGACCTAAGGCTAGGCGAGCTTGATGATCAGACCACCCGACGTCAGAAAACCAGCAATAAGCAACAAACGAAACGCCACCCAAAAACGAATCTGCCGCAAACCGAACGCTTCCGGCATCGTGATGTTCCAGAGCCACTGAAAGATCGCTGTCAGCAGCAGCGGACCGAAAATCACAATAGTCGCGATGAAGAAAAAGAGAAACATAGATGCACCTCAAGCTTCAACAGCCTAGAACGTTAGAATGCCAACACTGCCGCGAGCGCCGGCGCCCCAACCGACCGGGCGCCCTTTAACCAAAGCACTAGCAAGACTGAACGTGTCGAACCCCGGACCGTCGATGCGAATCCAATTATGGCCGTCGTCCGTGGAGTAGTCTGTTCCTGATGGACCAACTGTGATCAGCGCTCTTGAATTGCTGTGAAGGCTTGACCCGGTCGCTACCACCACCCTACGCGGGCTGCCCGCGCGGGGGCCCCGGTCCGCTCGCATGGACAGGGGCACATACGCCACGGCGGAGCGAAAACCAGAGAGACCTTTCATGAGTGTCCAGGTGACGCCGCCGTTGTTGGTTATCGCTAGATTATCGTCAGCTTCGTTTTCTTTTTTGTAGTCACCGCCAACGATCACACCATGCTGCGCATCGCGGAAGGCTACTGAGAAAATTCCTGCTGAAGGCCCGGCGATGAGCGGCGTCTCGGCAACACTCCAGGTGCGGCCGCGATCGTTTGTGCGCAGCACGCGGGCTTTCGCTGCGGCGCCGGTGCCAATCCACGCGTGGCTCTTGCCAAAGACTGCGATGTTCGTGCCGCTGGCTGCGAATGCGCCTTCATTCTCCAGCGCGGGCGGCAGCGCGCTCGCGGGCACGCGCCGCCAAACGCGCCCGCCGTTCTCAGTCGTCATGATGCAGAACTGGCCGGCAATCGAATCTCCGATCACGATACCGTGGTTAGCATCCCAGAAAGACATCGCGTCATAGAAAGCCTTTGGATCTTCATTCTTGAACTGCAACTTCCACGTCGCGCCGGCGTCGGTCGTCTTATAGATGCGCGAGGCGGGCCCGTTCCCGATGCTGAGGACGTAAGCGATGCGCGCATCAACGGCGTCGATGTCGCGAAAGTCGAGTTGCTCTGTAGTCACAGTCAACTTCTGCCATGTCGCCCCACCATCGCTCGTGCGCAAGACCGTGCTGCCCGATCCACTGGACCAGGCGACGCGATCGCTTACCGCGCTGATGCCACGCAGCCGCGCATTCACGCCACTGGTTTGCAGCGTCCAATGCGGCGATTGCACGATGAGCAGGGATGCAATTGTCAGTAGAAGTTTCATGCGAAGGCTCGCTTTTTAAGCACACCGAAGAGTCCCGTCAAGACACCAACCGATTCCGTAATAGCCAGCAGCACCGCCGTCAACTGAAACGGTTGCGCCCATGCGTGCGCTCCCAGAGAGGCCACATTGTCGGCGCCCGCGGCGATGAAATGATAGTAGCCGCCGAAAACAAGCGAGCCCAGCATCGAGATGGCCAGCAGGAAGAACCCGCCGCGCACACTCCGCCAAATCAGGACGCCCGAGATCAGCGGCAGCAAAGTGATCACGAGCAGGATATAAACCGTCTGCCACGGGTTCATGTCGATATGCAGGCGAGAGTGGGCGGTCCCATGGACTAAACTGATGAGGAAGTGAACCGCGACGAGTAACATGCCGAAACGCCGAAGTGCGTCGTGAGTTTTGCTCATCGTGTCTTCCTGCCGCGCAACATGTCCCGAGTATATCCTGCCGCGCAAGTGCGCGCGAAACAAAGTTGGCGCTGATCTTCCGTTGAGCGTAATCTGTGTAATCTGCGGATACCAGCAACCGCGCGAGGCGAACATGATCCAGTTGCCGGAATCTGACGAAGACCTGCTGCGCGAATGCGAAGTCGATACCTTTCGCTCGAGCGGTCCCGGCGGCCAGCACGTCAACAAAACCGAGAGCGCAGTCCGCCTGACGCATCTGCCATCCGGCGTCGTCGTCACTTCACAACAGGAGCGCAGCCAGCATCGGAACAAAGCTCTGTGCCTGGAAAAACTGCGTGAGAAGATTGCGAAACTCAACTATCGTCCACCCAAACGCGTGCCGACTCGCGTCCCGCGTAACGTAAAGAATCGGACCCTGGAAGAGAAAGCCCGGCGCTCTAAGATCAAACGATTGCGATCAAAGGCGTCGCTGGATGAGTGAGTTCCTTTTTGCATAGCTCCTCGGGCGTGGTGCTAGTCTCTTCACGCCGAAGGCGTCACCTTTGATAGGCAGGTGCAACGCCCTCCGGTTTGCTGCTCTCAACGAATCCGACCCTGAAGGGGGGACTAACATACTTGACTCATCCAATCATGTGATTGGCAGGTTGTTGTCTTGAGCGCCGAAGGCGCGAAATGTAATAGCCCGGCCCAACGGGCCGGGTGCGGCTCGAAGTATTGGCGCCTTAGCGCATCCACATGTCGCGCTTTCAGCGCTTCTCCGTTAATGCGCGAATCATACCCGGGCCGTTGGCCCGGGCTATTACATCCCGCGCCTTTGGCGCTTCGGAACACGCGTCCGAGTTGATTGATGAGTCAAGTATGTTGGTCGGGTTTCATTTTGGGGAATGTGATCCGCGGGCGTCGCTTCGCTTTGCCCCCGACTACTTTCTTTGACACTTTCAGCGTCAGATCAGAACGCCCACCCTAACTTTCTTACTAGTATCGGAATAATCCTGCACCAACGCTGTCAACGCTCACAAACCGGCTGCCAAATCCTGCGGGGATTTGTCGAAAACGCCGTGGCATCTTGATTGCCATTGAGCGAGTCGCTAGATTCGACGACCCTTTTCTTAGTTATGGAGGCTCCCTTATGAAAACGAAAAGTTTCCAGGATGCCGAGCGCCAGCAGACCAGCGTGTTGGCTCCGCTGGAACGCGCAGCACTGCGTGGACTCGCGCGGCGCATGCCGGGCTGGGTGAATTCGGATCATCTATCGATCCTTGGATTCCTGGGAATGATCGTGGCCGGCGTGTTCTATGGGCTCAGCAAGTGGAACCCGCTGCTGCTGCATCTGGTCAATCTCTGCATCTTCATCAACTGGTTTGGCGACAGCCTGGACGGCACGCTGGCGCGTTATCGCGATCGGCAGCGGCCGCGCTATGGCTTCTACGTGGATCACATCATCGATATTTTCGGCACGCTGTTTTTGATCTATGGGCTCGCTCTGTCGGGTTACATGAGCGAGCGGGTTGCCGCCGCGCTGCTGATCGTTTTTCTTATGGTGTCGATCAACTCGTATTTGGCCGCTTACTCGCTCGGGGTCTTCAAGCTTTCTCACGGGAAGATGGGGCCGACAGAGATTCGTCTGCTGCTGATGATCGGCAACGTCTTCTTGATTTATCATCCGCATACTCACATCATGCATCGCGTTTACCTGCTGTTCGATGTTGGTGGGGTAGTCAGTATCATCGGCATGTTCTCGATTCTGGTATTTTCGTCAATCAAGAACACGCACACACTGTATAATCTCGAGCGTCTACCGGAACGCTGACTCCAACTTGTCGTCAACGAACTCACCCTTAATGATTCATCTGCTTAAGTTCAACGCCGTCGGCGCGTTCGGCTTTGTGCTACAGTCCGCCGCGCTTTTTCTCTTAACGCATACCGCGTTTCACGTTGGTTACCTCGCGGCAACGGCGGTGGCGGTCGAGCTGGCCGTGCTGCACAATTTTGTCTGGCATCAACGATGGACCTGGAGAGATCGTCCGTCTTTGACCAGGGGCGAGACTCTGCGCCGGCTCCTTAAGTTCAATATGACCAATGGCGCGGTGTCGATTGGCGGCAACCTTTTCTTCATGAGCATCCTGGTGGGGCGTTTGGGCCTGCCCGTCACCCCCGCCAATGTCCTCAGCGTCGCCGGCTGCGCCCTCTTCAACTTTATTCTTGCCGACCGGATCGCCTTCGTTCCCGAACTGATGGTTGACCCCGAGCCGGGCTGATCTCCTGAGTCAATTTGGTGGCCGCGTTGCGGGTCTAATCCCAAACCGATAGATCTATTGAGTAGCGGTTAGTTTGAGATTTCTGATTCGATAAGGCTACTTGTTACTGGGAACGCGGGCGCCCCCGCCCGCTGAGCTTGGCCGAACTAAGCTTCGAAGAAAACGCGTTCGTGTTGCGCGCGCAATGCGGGCGAGGGCGCCCGCGTTCCCAGTAACAAGTGGTCTCCTAAAATC
>Ga0137404_10001464_pt1 | contig 15575 bp, 14 predicted proteins | sample CZOMad2_1_16fung_FD_108285 | JGI IMG/M metagenome (GOLD analysis project Ga0137404, IMG submission 108285) | Vadose zone soil fungal communities from Angelo Coast Range Reserve, California, USA - CZOMad2_1_16fungal (Illumina Assembly) | ecosystem: Environmental > Terrestrial > Soil > Vadose...
CAGGATGAACACGCCCCAGACCTCGAAGTGCACGGAAAATCCCCAGAACTCGAAGTTGGGACTGCGAGTGAGGAGGATCACTATGAGGACGGGAACGAAAAAGATCCGCAACAGCGTCAATGAATTAGGAAGATTCATGAGTCCATGGCGGCGGAGGGAGCCGCCCGTGGCATCAGCCACCGCAGTTTCACTATAGACTCGGTGTAGGGACGCGTCAACACGTCAGAGGCAGTTCCGGGAGCACGCCGAAGAGCTTGAAATTATTACGCTTTTGGCCATTGGCAGTAACTCCCAGATTAACTCTCTCTTAAAGGCACAAACAAAGAAGACCGCACTCTTCCGGATCGAGGCTGCTGCAAATCTGTGCAAATGTGAAAACGCCGACATGGGAATGAGGGGGTTAACGCCAGGACGGAGGACGCCCTAACAATGCAAGTAACTATTTTATTTTCAATAGAGTACAAGGATTCCGTTTTTCATTTTTCTGAGCAAGTCAGGAAAACGCGCAGGCCCATCCAAAAGGGGGAGCTGCAGTTTCCACAACGTTTTCCACAGAGGGTCGGCTACCCATCCTGAAGGAAAGGAGCCTCCGGGAGGGACCGCAAGTTGGTAAAAACAGAGGTTTTACGCGGCGTTACTTCAGAGTTACTAGGTTGAAAAGCGCGGAGCGCCGCTCAGATGGCCCGCGGACCGCGAAGGAGTCTGATAGGAAGCATGAAGACGGCACTAAAGAGGCCGAGAACCCCATGAACGGCGATTCCAACAATCCGAAAAGGTAGTGTCAGGAGCCATACGATTGGATATAGCACAAGAGCAAGGAGCGCGAGCGGCCAGCACAGGACAAACAGAATGATCCACAATAAAAATGCAGCCATGACAACCTCGCTTGTGGCGACCGCGAGAAAAGTCAATAACCAGGATGACCGCAGAACCGCCAGTCTCATTGAATGTTACGAGAGCACGCGCGGAAAAGTTTCCTCCACCGCAAATTCTTTGAGCCGGAGCCGCCGGGCGATGGACGCAGGCACTTCCGCATCGAGCCGCATGTGGGAATCGTCGATTTCCGAGTGAAGGACCCGTCCCAGCGCGTGAATCATGGCCAGGGTACGGCCTTCCGCCAGCGGCAAACGAATCGAAAGCGTTACAACAGGATCGGTGGGCATCTCAACGTCCATGCGACGCAGCAACTCCCCGATCCCTTCGCCCGTCAGAGCGGACACTAGCACAGGCGCGGCGGCAGTGCTTCTGCGGGCGCCGTTGATGATGGTCTTTCGCTCTTCAAGAGCCAGCTGGTCCATCTTATTCAGCACGCGCAGCCTGGGACGGCCATCAACACCAAGTTCTCGTAAAATTTTATCGACTTCCTCGTCGAGTTCGTCGTGGTGCGGATTGGAAACGTCGCTCACATGCAGTATCAAAGCGGCTTCCTGCACTTCCTCGAGAGTCGCACGAAACGCCGTCAGCAAACCATTTGGCAGATCGCGGATAAACCCGACGGTATCGGAAACCAGGACGCGGCGGTTCGAGGGAAGGCGCAGCGCGCGGATCGTTGGATCGAGCGTCGCGAACATTCTCGAAGAAACCAGCACATCGGCGCGGCTGAGGGCATTAAACAACGTGGATTTGCCCGCGTTCGTGTAACCCACTAGCGCGATCGTCCCGAGAGGAACGGCATTGCGGGCCTCGCGCCGTAGCGCCCGCTGTTTGCGGACTTCATCAATACTGGCCTCGATTTTGCGGACGCGATCGCGAATCCGGCGGCGGTCAGTTTCCAGTTTCTTTTCACCGGGTCCGCGCACGCCGATGCGTCCCGCTCCGCCGCCCGCTCCACCCGCGCCGCCACCACCGCTTTTGCCGCCGAGGCGCGACATCGCGGTTCCTTTTCCGGTCAGGCGGGGCAGCATGTAATTCAATTGCGCCAGTTCGACCTGTAGCTGACCTTCGCGGCTCCGCGCATGGCGCGCGAAAATATCGAGAATCAACTGTGTGCGGTCGATTACGCGGCGATCTGTTGCTTCTTCAATGTTGCGCTGCTGCATCGGAGAAAGATTGCTGTCGAAAATGATCAGCGGCGCTTTGTGCGCCGTGGCCTCCGCGCGAATTTCGTCCAGCTTGCCGCGGCCAACCAGCGTTCCTGGATCCGCAGAGTCACGCATCTGGAAAACGGTTCCAGCAATCTCCGCGCCCGCGCTGCGCGCCAGTTCCACGAGCTCCGAAAGCGATTCGCGGCCTTGCTCGCCAGCCGGCATGCCGGGAAAGCGAGGCGCGCGCTTCCATCCAACACCTACAAGCAAGGCGCGTTCTGCTGTCGAGACCTGATGTTGTGTTTTCGTCACTGAGATCGGCCGGGATTCATCGTGCGGACTTGCTGCATTCTTTGCGGGGCTCACCCCTGAAATCAATTATACGCTTCTCTCTGCGGCCCGGCGAGCCATCTCCGACCTGCTAGGTTTTGTGTGGATCAGAGGCGCTTTGCGACGCACATAGACCCGTGGGAAGATAGGTCTATGCGAAAATTGACGCTCACCGCGGTAAATTTATTGGCAGCTGGGATAACGCTGATGGGAAATGCCCAGGCGCAGCAAACACCGGCAGCAAACACACAACAAGCACCAGCAGCGAAGGCTGCACCGGCTCCGGCTGCCGGTGCACAGAAGGCGCCTGCGTCCAAGACAGGACAATTGGCTAAGCCGAGAACACAACCTGTCCTAACGCTCAAAACGCAGAAAGACAAAGTCAGCTACGCTCTGGGAGCTAACCTGGGGATGAACTTGCACAATCAGTCCGTGGATGTGGACACCGCCATTGTGTTGCGGGGCTTGAAGGACGCTCTCGCGGGAGGCAAGTTGCTGTTGACAGATGATGAGGCCAAAGCCGCGCTCACACAATTGCAGACTGACCTGCGCAACAAACAGATGGAAAAAATGAAAGAGGCAGCGGATCTGAATAAGAAAGCAGGCACATACTTTCTGGAGGCGAATAAGGCCAAGGAAGGCGTCGTCACGCTCCCGAGCGGCCTGCAATACAAAATCTTGACCGCAGGTACGGGACCAAAACCTACAGCGACCGACACAGTCTCTTGCAACTACCGGGGCACCCTTCTGGACGGTACAGAATTCGACAGCTCTTACAAGCGTGGCCAGCCAGCGTCATTTTCTGTGGCTGGCGTCATCAAGGGCTGGACGGAAGCTCTCCAACTCATGCCCGTGGGATCGAAGTGGCAACTCTTTATTCCCTCGGACCTCGCTTATGGGGATCGCGGCGCGGACCCGCGCTCGGGCATCGGCCCTGGCGCGACCCTCATTTTTGAAGTGGAGTTGCTTTCCATCCAAGACAAAGCCAAATCAGAAGTTGCACCTACGCCAAAATAGCGCCGCCGGCACAGGGCGAGCTCATCCGAAAGGTTTCGCCGGTTTCAGGCCTTCTGTTTGAATCCATTCGAGAATGGCGGCTTGCACTGCTAGATCATCGCCAAATCCTGAAAACCAGCGCACGCCCGGCTCTTTTCTGAACCACGTGAGTTGGCGTTTGGCGTAGCGCCGCGTGGCCTGCTGAATTGCTCCCCGCGCCCTTTCCAATGCAACCTCCCCACGGAGGACCGCGTGCAATTCGCGGTAGCCGATGAAATCAAACGGCTTCGAATCCTCGCTAGGGCCACTCTCACGCAGCGCTTGCACTTCACGCATCCATCCGCGTTCGAGCATGGCGTCCGTCCTGGCGTGGATGCGCTCGTTGAGCTTTTCGCGCGGGGGCATCAACCCAATTTTTAGAACGCGCCATCCTTCCAGCGGGACGCGGCCGCCCGTGTGCACTTCCGATATCGGCTTGCGCGCCAGAATACACACTTCGACAGCGCGGATGAGTTTCTGCTTATCCGTGGGCGCGATTTTCCTGGCCGCTTCCGGGTCGAGCCGCTTCAGGAGGCGATGGAGATGGCCAGGAGAATGTTCTTCCATGCTCGCACGGAGCCGTTCGCGCAATTCTTCCGAGCGCTTCGGAACGTCGGCAAGGCCTTCGAGCAGGGCGCGCAAATACAATCCAGTCCCAACGGTAAATACCGGCACTCGCTTGCGCCGCCGCAGTTCTTCTAGAACTTGCAGAGCCAACTGGCGGTAGCCGCCCGCGGTTGCGTCATCCCTTGGCCCAAGAACGTCAATCAGATGATGCGGTATACCGCGACGCTCAGCGGAGGTGGGCTTGGCGGTGCCAATATCAAAGCCGCGATAGAGCTGCGTCGAATCACACGCCACAACTTCGCCGCCGAACTGCTCCGCGAGCTTCACGCCGAGCGCTGACTTACCCGATGCCGTCGGACCAACGATGGCGACGAGTGGCAAGAGCGCTTTAGTTTCGCTCATCGAAAAAGGAGATGCCGCGCGCGAACAAAAAGAAAAATGAGCAAGAAAAGTGCGAGGAGAATACTGCCCAGAACCTGTTGGCGCGGGAGTTTCATTGTTATTGGTTGAAGTCGTTCGGCAGCATGTTGTAGTAGTACCGATAACGCAATTCGATGTACGGCCCCTTGAATTGTGAAGGCAAAGGCTCAAATGGACTTGACGCGCGCACCGAGGAAAAAGCGGCCCGGTCTAGTGGCTCTTTCCCGGAGTTGCGCTCGATGGTCGGTTCATCGGACGGCACGCTTCCATCGCGCTTGATCCTGAACGTGAGAAAGACGATGCCTTTCTCGCCAAGCTCGACGGACGTAGGCATGACGGCAAACCAGTTGCGCTTCACCGTAAAATAAACGCGCTGGAGGTAGCTGTTGAAATCCACGCCTTGATCAGGCGTGAGCATCTCCAAGCCGCCGTAGGCCGTCCCGCCGCCACTTCCGCCCCCCCGCCCACCACCGCCTGGAAGCTGGCCGCCTCCCCCGATTGGCTGCGGACCGGAGGGCCTAGTCGCCGCTCGCAAGGAGTCTTGAATGCTCTTGCTGGCAGAAGTCTCCTTTGGCAATGCAAGGTTAGGATGAGGAATCGGAGCATCAGGCGTTTCAAGCTTTAGCGGGGCTTTTGCGGTAGGCGCGTCGGCTTGTGTCTGGGGAACTGTTTGCGGGACGTCTTGCTTGGGTATCGGCGCGTTCGGCAACTCTTTCACCGGACGCTCCGGCTGTGGCGCAGGCGTTGGAATAATAGGCGGGGCCACTTCCCGCAACACGCGCGGACTGACGTGAACTTTAGGCGCAGGTTGAGCCGGAGGAGCCGATGGCTTTAACGATTCCAGCCTCCACGGCGGAAGCAATGGCGTCAATTGCCTTTGCGCGAGTTCTATTTCGGCTTGGGTCGGCACATGCGCCGGAAAGAGCTTCGATTGGAACAACAGCGCAACGAACAGCAGAATGTGAAAGGCGATGGAAGACAAACGCGTCGTGAGTTGCCACTTGGCCTTCTCTTCTGCCTGCTCGGGAGCGATCAGTTGGACTTCCCCGGTACTGAAAATGTCGGGGCCGACGAGGTCTTCGGCGACATGCAAAGGATGCTCGCTCATTTCCGGCGGCGCGGAGCCAACAGGCACGGCGATACGTTCGTCCAGGTCGGTCGGTTGCGCGGGCGTGGAAAGGTCTTCCTTGACGCCGTAGGCTTCGCGATTCACGTCGCGAGGCACGACCACGCGCGCGGCGATGGACTCGAGCGGCAGATTCGCGGGAATCGTCGAGTTTCCGTCCAACTGTACGATGGGCAGCATGGCCGGCACCAGGGTGCGTTCATCCATCGTCGTGGGGCGGCGGCGCTGCGTTGGCGCATCCACCGCCGCAGGTGGACGAGCGCCGATCGGAACCAGAATTCGCGAAATCATGTTGTTTTGTCTTGTATGGCGAATGAGCCTATTTGGACGCGCGCGGCGTGCTCTTGGATGCTTGCCATAACGCGGCTTGCCAATTCGAGGGCCGCGCGTCCCGCTGCTCCATTTGTGGGCGGCTCCTTGCGCGAACGCGAGGCTTTGACAAACGCTTCGAGTTCGGCGTGCAAAGGCTCGACGGCCGGCGCATTCAGCTTCTCAAATCCAAACTCCGGCTGCGGACCGGGCTTCTTCACGCCGATGCGCAGCGCGTCGCGCCGCGCATAATCCAGCGAAATGTATTCGTGCTGCTGGAAGAAGCGCATCTTGCGCACGCGTTCGGTGGAAACACGGCTGGCGGTGATATTGGCTACGGCTCCTCCCGCAAATTCCAGGCGCGCGTGCGCGATGTCCACTTTATCTGTCAGCACCGGAATACCGACGGCCTTGACCTCCGTCACCGGCTCGCCGACGAGCGCCAGCAGAATGTCCAGGTCGTGAATCATTAAATCGTAGATCACATCCACGTCCAGACTGCGCGGCGTAAAGACGCCCAATCGGTGCACTTCGAAAAACAGCGGACGGTTCAGGATCGGCTCAACCGCAACCACGGCAGGATTGAAGCGTTCGACGTGGCCCACCTGCAGAATCCGTCCGTTTTTCTTTGCCGCATGGAGCAGCGCATCGGCCTCCGCGAGATTCACGGCCATAGGCTTCTCCACAAGCACGTCGAGTCCCATTTCCAGAAGCCGGCCACCCACCTCCGCATGCGCGACCGTCGGAACAGCCACGCTGGCGGCGTCCACGCGCCCGTGCAATTCCTCTAGTCTCGTTAAGACTAGCGTCTGGAACTCTGCGGCGACAGCGGCGGCACTCTCGGGATTCTTGTCGAAAACGCCAACGAGCTCTACGCCATCGAGTTCCCTGTAGACTCGCGCGTGATTTCGCCCGAATTCGCCGGTGCCCACGACGGCGACACGAATCCTCTTGAACTCTCCCGCCGCCGCGCTCATTCTTTCTTCATTCCCTTCGAAGCTTCTTTCGGTTCCGGGACGGAGAGCTGAGGGAAAGCTTGAATCGCGATTCCCGCCTCATCCGCCAACTCGATCAGTTTTGCCCGGTCAAAAAGAAGCGTCCGCTCCGCGTCCACCGCCAGAGCGGTCGCACCCGCACCCCTCATCTGTTCGATGGTGGACAAACCGACCACGGGTACATCAAAGCGCATATCCTGGCCCGGCTTGCTGACTTTCACGACAACCAGCGGCTTACCCCCAGTAATGCGGGCGGCGCGAGCAATGGTCTCATCGGTGCCCTCCATCGCCTCCACGGCCACGCAAGCGCAATCACTTATAACCACCGTTTGGCCGATATCCATGCTGGCAATATTCCTGGCCACGCCGAGCCCATAAGCCATGTCTTCCGCTTCGTGTTCGTTCGGGCCGCGCCGCGTGAGCACGCCAGGATCAGGCACCAGCGGCTTCAGGAACAGCGTCGAGTCCACCAGGCGGATCCCCTCGCCTTCCAAAACGCGGGCGACTGCGCCGATCAGCGCGTCGGTATTCTTTCGCGGCAGCGAAAACAGCAGCTTCGCCAGTTTCCAGTCCGGCCGAATAGAGCTGAAAATCTTGTTGTGCTTCACCTGCCCGGCCATCACCGCCTGTTTCACGCCTTCCTTATGCATCAAGTCGATGGTCTTGCTTAACTCACCGAGGCTTACCCAGTGCAGCCGCGTGGCAATTCTCTCCAGCTCCGCAGACGCCTCTTCTTTCAACGCAATCACCGCCATGTCGATTCCCTGGCTGCGCGCGCCTTCCAGCACCAGGAACGGAAAGCGTCCGTTTCCGGCAATGAGTCCCCACCCTGTCGTGTTGGTGTTCGCGTCGGCCATGAAATCAGCAGTCAGGCATTACTTCACGATTCCGCGCTCGGCGCTTTCGATAAACTTGATCAATTCCTGCACGTCCGCGGAATCACTCAGCGATTTCCGCATTTCGATAAGCGCCTGCGAGGTATTCAGCTTCGAACGCACGAGCAAACGATAAGCGCGCTTCAAAACCTGCAAGCGCGCGGCTGAAAATCCTTTACGCTCCAGGCCGATGGCATTGATGCCAAAGCTTTTCGTCTCGCGCTCGGTGACGATTTTGGAAAACGGCGGCACGTCCTGGGTAATCACCGTCGATGCGCCAACGTAAGCGTAACGGCCGATGCGGCAAAATTGATGCACCGGACAAAACGCGCCAATCGTCGCGAAATCTTCCACGGTGACATGACCCGCGAGAGTTGCACCATTCACAAACAAGGTGTTGCTGCCAATCACGCAGTCATGTCCAACGTGCGAATAGGCGAGGAAAAAATTATTGTCACCCAGGGAGGTCTTGCCTCCGCCCTTTTCCGTTCCACGGCTTACGGTGACGTATTCGCGGAAAATATTGCCGTCGCCCACGACCAGCTCGGTGCGCTCGCCGCGAAAGGTATAATCCTGCGGGTCGCCGCCAATTGCACTGAACGAATAAAACACATTGTTCTTGCCGAACTTCGAAGGGCCCCCCACGGTAGTATGCGCGTGCAGCACGCAGCCGTCGCCCAATTCCACGTTCTCGCCAACCACCGCGTGTGGGCCAATCTGCACGCCGGCGCCAAGCTTGGCGCTCGCCGACACAATAGCCTGCGGGTGAATTTCGTGCTTCGTCATTTCGCGGGCGCTTGAGCCTTGGCCACCTGGTCGCGGTCCACCATCTTGCACATCAGCGTCGCTTCCGCGGCCAATTGCCCATTTACCGTGGCCTTTCCTTCCAGCTTGCAGAAGTCGCCGCGCCACGAGAGTACATTCATCTCTACCTTCAATTGGTCGCCGGGTACCACGGGCCGACGAAATCGCGCGCCGTCGACGGCCACGAAGTAGAGCAGCTTGTTTTCGCGATCAGGAACTTCCGTCAGCAGCAAGAGTCCGCCGGTTTGCGCCATGGACTCGATGATCAGAACGCCTGGCATCACCGGCGCTCCCGGAAAGTGTCCCTGAAAATGAGACTCGTTGATCGTTACGTTTTTCACACCCACGATGCGCTTTAGCCGCTCCATCTCGAGGATGCCGTCCACCATCAGAAAGGGATAGCGGTGCGGCAGTATTTTCTGTATCGCAACCACGTCCAGTAACATTCGCGCTCTCCGTCTCGCCGCGCACCCCTACCAGCGGCGCCTGACACTTCCCCGGCAAACCTACGATTATATGCGAACCCTGCCTTGCGCGATACGCGCTCTTAACTTGTACCTATGGTCTTTTGTCCGATTGCTCTGCCCGCCGCGCTATTGATAGCATCTCTGCGCCATGCCGGATTCTCATCTGCCCAGGAAGTTCTTGCAACTCTTGAAGCCGCGCCTGCCGCTGATGCTTGCGACGCTGCGCCGGTTTGTGACGGCGGAATCTCCCAGCCTGGAAAAGGCAGCGGCCGATCGGTGCTGTGGCGTCATCGCAGAAGAATGGAACAAGTGCGGTGCGAGCATGGAACGGATTGCACAGAAGCATCGCGGCGATCTTCTGCGTATCACTCACGCACCAAGCAAAGACCGACCTGCGGGCCAACTACTGGTCCTGGGCCATTACGATACGGTCTACTCCACCGGAACACTCGCTCGCATGCCTTTTCGAGTAGCAGGCGGCAAAGCTTTCGGTCCGGGAACCTTCGACATGAAGGCCGGAATCGTTCAAGCGCTTTTCGCGCTGCAAACTCTTCGACAATGGAAAATATCGCTTCGCAAACGCGTTGTCTTCCTCTGGACTTCCGACGAAGAAATCGGCAGCGAGGCTTCGCGCAAATTCTTTGAAGCGGAAGCCCGCCGCAGCGACGCCGTCTTCGTCCTCGAACCTTCCTTCGGACCGCGCGGCCTGCTCAAGACGGCCCGCAAAGGAGTTGGCGAGGCCGAATTGATTGTGCATGGCCGCGCATCGCATGCGGGCCTCGCGCCACAAGAAGGGATCAACGCCATCCACGAATTGGCGCAGCGACTCGCGCGCATCGAAAAATGGAACGATCTCCGCCGTGGCGTCACGATCAACGCAGGCATCATCGAAGGCGGCACACGCACAAATGTCATTCCGGAGAGAGCGCGCGCTGTCCTGGATCTGCGCGCGCTTCGCGGTTCCGACATGAGCAGCCTCGAACGCCGGCTACACGCGCTCCGGCCATTTCATCGGGGCGCCCGCCTTGAGATCACCGGCGGCTTCGGCCGCCCTCCGCTCGAACAAAAAATGAGCGCAACTCTGTTCGCCCGCGCCAAATCCCTGGCAAATCAAATGAATCTCACTCTAGGCGAATGCACCGCAGGCGGCGGCTCGGACGGAAATTTCACCGCCGCGCTCGGCATCCCTACTCTGGACGGTCTCGGTGCGGTCGGCGACGGCGCTCATTCCTTTCGCGAGCACATTCTGATAAACACGATGCCCCAACGCGCGGCGCTCCTGGCCGCGCTGCTAGCCTCGCTCTAGAAGCGCAAAACCACGGACAGCAAGCAATGATGTTGTGAGGAGAAGAAGCGTTCACGAAGTGGATCACCGCCCGTAGGTCTTCTTCAGGTATTCCGCCGTCGATTGCATCAAATCGTCGTAATCGCTGTGCAGCACTTCTTTCAGCGCCGCCTCGGTAGCCATTCCCGCCCCGATGCGGTCGAGGATCCGTTCGATATCGCCCATCCCATCGGCCTGCACAATGTATTCGATATTCGCCAGCCCCCAGGAGTATGCGTAGCGCGCCGCATCTCCGCTCATGCTCATCCACGAACCTTCAAGGTGGCTAAGAGGTATCGCATGACCAGCGCTGTAAATTTGCACAAGAACCGGGGCATCTCCTCCGCTGCGCTGGCCCTCCATCCATTGCGCCAATCCTTCCTGAATCCAGGTTGGCGCGCGATTTGCGCAGCTTGCTTTCAGACCCATGCAAGCGCTGCGCGTTTTCTGCGCAATGAAACTATGCGTCAACTCATGTTTCAGGACGCGCGACAATTCCGAGTCCACGCTCTCCAGGCCTTGCACCGGCACGCGGATGCGCCCGTCGTTCACCGCTCCCGCCCAAGCCGGCGCCTTGGTAATATCGCTGAAGGCGTCCTGGGTGTAGAGAATCACGCCGATCGATTCCGGCGGCGTAAAGTTCAATTCGGACTCGATCAGCGAAAAGTGCTTCTCCAGTGTTCGCAACACGTCCCGCGCGAGCGCCGGCGCAGCCGCGCCGCTGTAGCGCAGCTTGAAGTGGCTGCTCTCGTTTTCCTTGTAACTTTCTTCTTCCTTCTTATCGGCTAGTGCTCTGTCCAGCGCTACTTGGACTTCCTTGTCCGGCCGCATCGCCAGCGCGCTCTTCCATTCCGCAACCGCCTGGTCCAGTTTGTTCAAACCGTAGTAGGCCCAGCCCTCCAGTTTTGGCACGTCGGCGTTGTCCGGCGCAAATCGCCGCGCGCGTTCCAGGTATTCCAGGGACTCCTTAAACTCGCTCCGCCGGAGAAGAAGGTAGCCCACGTTCAAGAGAAACACCGGCTCTTCCGGCGCATAGGTCAATGCCGTGCGCGCATCGACGAGGGCATGCTCCATGTCACCGTGGGCCAATTCGAAATTCGCCGCCAAATGATGCCCCAGAGCCGCGCTCCAGTTGGCCTGACGCTCGCCCGAGCGGGCCGCGCTTTCCAGTTTTGCAATGTATCCTCGGTCGATCGCTCCGTCGTGGACCGCACCCAGTTCGACATCGGCGCTCGCTTTGCTCGATTCCATCGGCGCGGGCGCCATGGTCAAGTTAACCGCATCAGCCCCGGGAGAGCCGGCCATCGGCACCGCGCCACCTTTCTCAACATGATCGACAATGGATTTCGGCAGGCTCAATTCGCCGGCGGAGGTCAGGTACTTTATCTTGTCGCCTTCTTCCACAGCGCTCAGAGCGATGATGCGGCGGCCGTTTTTGAGCACAATCGTATCCGCAGCCGCCCGGCCGCCAATCAAAAGCAGCGCCACGCCAAGTAAGAACGCACGAATTGGGGAAGCTAAGGTCATGCGCCGTATCTTTTCATTTTAATCCGCCGCCGCGAATCTGCCTGGTCCGCCTTGTTCCCTCATGCCGAATATGACTACACTTCTTGCATGAGGGCGGGGGTAGTCCTTTTTGGGTTGTGGTGTCTCGCGGCACCGGCGGCTTCTGCGAGCGCGGAAAGATCGCCTCATGAATTGTATGATGCGATCAAGGCGCTGCGCATCGACCCTTCCAATGTCTACCGCGTTGCTCCCTCCAATCACATCCAGCTGCGCCGCGGGGATGCGGTTTTCTCATTTGAAGAGGGTGCATTTGCGTTCTTCTCTCCGCTGGATGGGCAGATTACGGGCGTCGTTTTTTCTGGGCGCGGCCATATTCTGGCGGCTCCCCGCGAACCGGTCGAAAAGCAGCAGATGGGGCGTTTTCTCGGCGCTCCCGTCCTCGATCAGGAATTCATCAACGGCTATCTCCGCTTCACGGACGATACTGCCGGAGAACTTCTTCGCCAATTCCAGGCCGCGAATCTTCCGGTCCAGACGGATACTTCCGTCGGAGTGCGATGGGATGCCGCCGTTACTCAGCTCAATCCCGGCTATACTCTGCGAATTCTCTATGATCGCCTTTCCTCCAATCCTAAGCCCTGCTTTTACGCCGAAATGGAAGGCACGATCACCGGCCCGTTCGATGTGGTGTTGGACACACAGCGCGACGAGCAATTCTTTCTCGGACAAGTCCATAAAGCCGGCGACGTTTTCCTTCACGATGTTTGGACCTCCCATCGAGTTCCAGGCACCCTCGCACCTCCAGTGGCCTTTCATGCATTGCACTACTCCATTGAGACTACGATTTCCTCCGGCAACGCTCTGGATGCAACCGCCGCCGTTCGTTTACGTGCGGAGACCGGTGCGGAACGGGTTCTTGCTTTCCAGCTTTCCCGAGCCCTGGCGGTTGACACCGTCACTGGCGAGCAAGGTGAACCTCTCCCCTTTTTTCAAAATGAAGGCATGAACCTCCAGGAGCGCAGCACGCGCGGCAATGATTATTTGGAGGTGGTTCTCCCCCAAGCTCCTGCGCGCCATCAGGAACTCACACTTCATTTTCATTACCGAGGCAAGGTCATCCAGGACGCGGGAAACGGCGTCCTGTTTGTCGGCGCGAGGGAAAGCTGGTACCCGCACTTTGGGGATAGCGCGGAGTTTTCGGACTATGACTTCCTTCTGCGTTGGCCGCGCAAGCTTCGCTTGATTGCCACTGGTTCCAAAGTCGAAGAGCATGAGGAAGGGGAATTCCGCGCCGGGCATTGGAAGACGGAAAGACCCATGTCCGTCGCGGGATTCAACCTCGGCGAATATGCCTCGGCGTCCGTGGCCTCCGAAGCCCGCACCATTGATGTCTACGCCAATCGTGAACTTGAGGAGGATCTGCGCAAACGCCTGTCGATACAGCTCGTGGATCCCCTCGCTCTCACTTCCAGACGATTCGGTTCTGTCCCCACCGGACACTCGGTCGTTCCTCCTCCTCCTCCCTCTCCCAGCCCGGCCGATGCGCTCAAGCAACTTGGCAAAGAGATCGATTCCTCAATCCGTTTTTACGAAGCGTTCAGCGGCCCGTTTCCTTTCCACAACCTCAGCGTCTCGCAGATTCCCGGGACCTTTGGGCAGGGCTGGCCCGGCCTCCTCTACGTTTCCACTTATTCCTTTTTGCCTTCCGAAGCCCAGCAACGCGCAGGTCTGAGCACTACCGGCCGGGAACACTTCACCGAGCTGGTTCCTTATCACGAAGTCGCACATCAATGGTGGGGCAACGTCGTCGCTTGGTCGAGCTACCGCGACCAATGGATTGACGAAGCCATCGCGAATTATCTCGCCGTGCTCTTCGCCGACACCAAGAAGAACCCGGACCACACCCTGCACGTCTGGCTCGCGCGCTACCGCCAGCAGCTCGTTGATAAACTACCGGGCGCCGATGAAGCAGCGGGTGACGTCGGCGCGCTCGCCCTGGGCACGCGCCTCAATTCCTCGAAGTCTCCCAATGCCTATGAAGAGATCATCTACGGCAAGGGCACCTGGGTCATTCACATGCTCCGGGAAATGTTGCGTCAGCCCGGCGCCAGGAACCCCGATGAGCGCTTTGTCGCCCTCCTGCAAACTCTGGTGACCAAGTACGCCTACCGCGCGCTTTCCACCGATGACTTGCAGCACGAAGTCGAAGCCGTCATGACGCCCTCCATGGACCTCGAAGGCGGGCGTTCCATGGAATGGTTCTTCGAAGAGTGGGTACGTGGTACGGGCATTCCACACTACCGCGTGGAATTTACGGTTCACCACACGGAAAAGGGTCATCAGATTCGCGGAAAGCTCTTTCAGACCAATGTCCCACGCTCGTTCATCGCCAGCGTTCCGCTCTATTCCGGTGGCGCGGGACACGGCGTGCTTCTCGGCACGGTTGTGACCGCCGGGCCGGAAACATCATTTCATTTCGTCGTTCCGACTCCTCCCCGCAAAATTGTTGTTGATCCCCGGATGACGCTGCTCTGCACCTCCGAGTGAGAAAACGTGACCTTTGTGTGGATTGCGGGCGTGCCTGGATCCCGGGGGCCCGTCGCCGCTCTTGCGATTCGTCTTAATCTTACTCGCAGTTATTCAGGACGGATTCGGGACCGTGGTTTTGAATTTCAAGGCGTGACTTTCTTGTACCGATCGAATAGCAACTCTCGTTCGAGTAGCGGGCTGTCCAAATTGAGCTCTGCCTTTCCATCCTGTCCGAGAACGTAGGCGAAACCCTTGGGATCGCGGGGAATTCCGCGAATCAAGCCGGCCTGCACCAAATCGCTCACGCGCGCCGGCCGTTTGCCGTACCGCTTCGCGTATTCATCGGCAACCGCGTCGAGCTGACTGCAGTCTTCTTTCACCTGGAGCAATTCCAGATGCCGCAGAGCATTCGCCTTGACCTGGGGATCGGTTGTCGAATCGTAGATGTCTTTCCACAGGAACAACGAGGTCGTGTACGACTCTCCCTCCGCGGCAATTCTGGCAGCCATGATTTTCATCCACACGAGCGCGCCCGGCTTCTTGCTCCCTTCCAGAAAAGCTTCCGAGGCCTTCGGGTAATCCTTCAGGTCGAAGTAGTAGACAAAACCCAGGTCTTCGTAAAGGCGCCAGTAGTCGGGATTCACTTGGATGCCGCGTTGGATCAGCTGCACTGCCAGGTCCGGCCTGCCCGCTCCCGATGGAGCCGATTGACTTAGGAATATCGCTCCAAACCGGTAGGCAACCACCAGATTCGGATCGAGCGTCGTCGTGATATCGAGAAGCGGCCAGAGCAGCTCGAGATTTGCCTGGCCTCGCATGCGTTTATTTCCATAGAACTGCACCACGCGTGTCCAGTAAATGTCCGCCAGCAGCGGCGCGTACTCCAGGCTCATCGCCTTTACGAGCTTTCCAGACTGCAGCAGCACAGGGTCGCGCTCCTCGCTCAAGGAAGTGCGCTGCGCGTCAATGTCATGCTGCAGCCGCCAAACGCCCGCAAATCCAAGCGGCAGGACCAGTAAGAGCAGCCACGCGATGGGATTCCGCAATTTCATTTCAGATTGCGCCGCGAAAAGACGGCGGCCGCCGCCGTCAACACGATCGTGCAATAAACCACAGCGTACAGCGTGTTCTGCAGGATCAATGCGCCGGGAACCGCGCGTCCGTGCGCGGCCATGGCCATCACGTTGAAATTCTCAAAATTTGGAAGGAGGTAGGAGAGCCATTTCGTGAAGCTGGACATGGCCGGGCTCATCACCTCCAACGG
>Ga0137404_10001465_pt1 | contig 15554 bp, 12 predicted proteins | sample CZOMad2_1_16fung_FD_108285 | JGI IMG/M metagenome (GOLD analysis project Ga0137404, IMG submission 108285) | Vadose zone soil fungal communities from Angelo Coast Range Reserve, California, USA - CZOMad2_1_16fungal (Illumina Assembly) | ecosystem: Environmental > Terrestrial > Soil > Vadose...
GTGGTCATGCGTTCATTGACCAGATGTTTGATCAGGCCCTCGGGCGAGTTCTCCATCGGCATCCGTTCCGGGGTAACCACATTCGCCGCGGTTTCGTAGAGGCGGCGCTGCTCCGCCGAATTCTTGATGGCGTCGGCGCGAAAGCTGCAGGAAGCACCGCCGATATGGGCGAAGTCACGTTCTAGCGGAGAACTCATAGTCGCATGTCCTGTCGGTAACGGTCACAGATCGGTCGGTGGAGCAAAATCTTCGTGGCCAACCGGCAGGGTGGTCGGCGGAAACGATACGATCTTCTGAAATAGAAGGTGCATGAACAGGAAGAGCGGCTTGGCCTTGAAGACCAGGAGATGGGCGTCGTTGTCGGGATCATCGTTGAAGTGCTGATGCACGCAGCCATTCTCGACGAGCATGATATCGCCGGCCTTCCAGTCGATGCGCCGCTCGTCATGGATATCGTGGCCACGCCCCTTCAGAACATAGAACACCGCGCTGTTCATGTGACCATGTTTCTGGCCATAGGCTCCGGGCGCGTAAATCTCGATGTGCGTTTCGATCGACTGGGCGACAGCGGCGGTATGCGGACTGATAACGTGCTTGCCATAAACCTGCGGGCCTCCCTTCCAGGGCATGTTGCGTGACGAATAGACCCGCGGCTGATTGAGCAGCGACTGCGTGAGGTCGCTGTAGGTCCCCTCCAGCGCCCGCACGAACGTGCGCTTTTTTTGCCAGCGCTCCCAGACCACCGCGTGTTCGCCATCATGACCGGCGCCATGATCATCGGCGTGAAGATGGTCCGGCAACAGAGGCTCCACTGCCGGCTCCACGGACAAATCGCCCGGTTTACGATCGTACAAACCTGTCATCGGCGTTTCCCTCAACAGTTCCGTTGCGCACACTGCATCAAATATATTTATTTAGAACATTGGAGCGGGAGTTCGGCCGTCTTGTCAAGGATGCCGGATCAATTTGTCCAGCGCCGCGCGATGGATTTGCACGATATGTTCGTGAAGATTTTATTGCACGATTCAAATTTGGTCCGTAGCGATTGGATCCGGACATTGCAAACCTGCAAATTAGGTCCGCCTGCTTTTCAATCGTGAACGTTGCGCAATGCACCGTCAGGCGGGCAACCGTAAAAAGCACTGCTGATTTTCGCCGGATACTGCATTCAAGATGATACGAGAGTGTTTGTTCGCTGGCACCATAAATGTGCCAATATTCTTGGGGAAATGGAAGCAGCTGCAGCAGCGGTCTCTTGGTATACGAGCCATTCTATCATCTTGATTGCAGTACGATGGCGGATGGCACGCTTGATGCTTTGTCTCCGGGAGCTGGGGGGTTCGAGAGGTCGGACGCTGCCGCAAGAATGTGGAAATAAGTAAATGAATCGTTGGGGAGAGGCTGTATGTTGAAGCGGTTTTCGATTGGGCTGCTCTGCGCGGGTGCGTTCATGGCGGCGTGTCCTGCGTTCGTCCGTGCTGCGGATGTTGCTGAAGCGGAGCCCGCGAGCATTCAAGATATCGTTGTTACCGGGACGCGCATCAGGGCACCGAACCTCTCCAGCGAAAGCCCGGTGACGGCGGTGACCGATGTCGAAATCAAGGCTCAGGGCGCCACGAACATCGAAAATGTGCTGAATGAAATTCCGCAAGTCCACACCGCGCAAAGCGACGGCACCTCGAATAATTCAACGGGGGTCGCCAACATCAACTTGCGCGGCCTCGGGCCGACGCGCACGTTGGTGATGATCGACGGCCGCAGGCTCGGTCCGGGTGACCCGCAAGGCCCTTTGGGGGCCGCTGCCGACGTCAACTTCATTCCCACCGCGCTGATCACCGGCGTGGACGTGCTCACCGGAGGTGCGTCGGCGGTTTATGGCTCCGATGCCATGGCCGGCGTGGTCAACTTCCATCTGCTGCGGAATTTCGAAGGCGTTCAGATCACACAGACCTTCAATGAAGCCCAGCATACTCAAGGCGGTCCTTCGACCGCGGTGCTGGAAAACGCGAACTACCCGGTGAAGCCCATCATACCCGGCAACCAATTCGGCGGCCGCATCAGCGACACCACGCTGATCCTCGGAACCAACACCGCCGACAACAAAGGCAACGTGACCATGTATGCGAGCTACCGCTCGATCGACGCGATCTTGGATGGATCGCGCAATTACGACGCCTGCGAAACCTCTTTGAACAAGGCCAAGACGAGGATTATCTGCGCAGGCAGCTCGAACGGCGCGTATGGCAATTTCATTACGAATGCCGGCAAGAATCTGGCTCTGAATCCGAACGGTACCGCGACCTTCGTGCCCTTTAACAACTCGTTGAAATACAACACCTCGCCGCCGTACGATCTGCAGCGCCCGGATGAACGCAAGACTCTGGGCGCCCTCGGCCATCAACAGATCAATCCGTGGCTCGACATCTATGCCGAAGTCATGTACATGGACGATCACACCAGCGCGCAGGTCGCGCCGGGCGGTCTGTTCTTGGGCCGCGGGCCAACCGGATTTATCCAAGTTCCCTGCAACAACCAGTTTCTCTCGGCCGCTGAGGAACCGTCGATCTGCCAGAATTCCGCCGGCAAGCCGCTGCCGGTCTATCAGGCCAATGGCCAGCCCAATGTGGCTAACATTCTGTTGCCGGCGCTGCGGCTCCCCGCCTATCCGCGCATTGACGATCTGCGCCATGATGACTATCGCGTGGTCGTCGGCGGCCGCGGCGATATCAGCAGCGACTGGAGCTACGACGTATCGGGGACCTATTGGAATTCGCTGCTGTCGGAGCATTACCTCAACGACGTGTCCTTCCAGAAAGTACAGAATTCCATCAATGGATGCACGGCCCCGGGGAATCCCGGTTGCGTGCCGATCAACATCTTCCGGTACGGCGGTGTAACTCCGGCCGCATTCAGTTACATCTCGGCGCCCGGACTCAAGACCGGCAACACGACCGAATCGACGATCGACGCCAACATATCCGGCAATTTCGGCGCCTGGGGCGGCATCAGCCCGTGGGCGAGGAATCCGGTGGCGACCTCATTCGGCGCCACTTATCGCCATGATCAGCTGAGTTTTCTGCCGGACTATGAGCTGCAGGTCAACGATCTGATCGGTCAGGGCGCCTTTTTCCCGCCGGTGTCGGGTGCCGAAAGCGTGAAGGAAGAATATGCCGAGTTACGGGTTCCCATCGTCGAGGACAAGCCGTTCGCCGAAGCAATCGACCTGGATCTGGCGTACCGTCATTCCGGTTACACCGTCGCCAATGCCGCCAACGGCTTTTCGACCAATACTTTCAAGATTGCGGCGGACTACGCCCCAACCAGTGATATCCGCTTCCGCGCGAGCTATAACCGGGCGGCGCGTGCGCCCAATCTCTACGAACTGTTCCTGCCGCAAACGCTCAATAATGATGCCGGCTATGACGATCCGTGTTCGGGCGCCACACCGAAGGCTAGTCTCGCGGCTTGCGCCAAGACCGGCGTGACCGCCGCGCAGTACGGCAACATTCCAGGCTGCCCATCGAGCAATTGCGGCGCGCTCTCGGGCGGCAATAGTGCACTCCGGCCGGAGAAGGCAGATACCTATTCCTTCGGCTTCAACTTCACGCCCTCGTTCCTGCCCGGTTTCAATGCATCCATCGATTATTGGGCGGTGCGGATCAATGACTACATCACCAACCTGTCCGGACAACAAATCGTCAATGGCTGTATCTTGCAGGGCACGGACGCGTTGTGCAGCCTGATCCACCCCGGCCCCGGCATCGGGAATATCTTCGGCACCTCCGGTTGGGTGGTGGAGAGCAATCAAAATATCGGCTTCCTGCGCAATCGCGGCATCGACGTCGAACTCAACTACCGCAAGAACTTGGAGGATCTGGGCATCCAAAACATGGGCACCCTGGTGTTCCGGATGAGCGGCACCGAGGCGCTCGAACAGACGGTCTCCAGTCCCACCAGCTACGATTGCGCAGGCTTGTACGGTGCGACTTGCAGTGCAGGCGGGGACAACGGTCCTAATTTCAAATGGCGGCATAACGCCCGTCTGACGTGGCTCACGCCGTGGCAGATCGATCTGTCAGCCAATTGGCGTTATATGTCCGCGGTGAGACTCGACACCAATAGCGGGCAGGCAGCCCTCAACAACGGTAGTTACGACGCGTACGATGCGGTGATCCCCGCCGTCAACTACCTCGATCTCTCGGCGACGTGGAAGATAGGGAAGCACTATACGTTGAGCGCCGGTGTCAATAATGCCCTCGATACGGACCCGCCGTATCTGAATCATTCCGTCGTCTATTACGTCAACGGCGGCGGCAATGAAAATGTCTACAACGCCTACGACACATTGGGCCGCGTATTATTCGCGAGCTTCACTGCCAAGTTCTAGGGCCACGAGGCGATGTTGCCCCGTACATCTTTCGAACAGGAGCAAGCGATGAAACAGGCTCGACGGACAAAGTGGCGGTTGAAGAGCGGCGCCGGAGTCCTCGCGGCGCTCACGGGTTTGGTCATCCCGGCGGCGCAGGCGGACAGCGTCATCGATGAATGGGCCGCGGTCAAGGTGCCGCCGCCGCCGGAATTGAAACCGGTCAGCATCGATGCGGCGTCGACTGCCTTGATCGTGCTGGATATCAGCACCCAATCCTGCACCGTCGAGAAGCGCCCACGCTGCGTAGCGGCGCTGCCGAAAGTTCAGAAGCTGATCGGCGAAGCGCGCGCAAAGGGGATTCTGGTCCTCTACACCCTCGCCGGGACCAGCAAGAGGACGGACATCATCAAGGAAGTCGCACCGCTCGATGCGGAGCAGTCTTTATCGGGCGCAGGCCCCGACAAGTTCGTCGGCATCGATTTGGACGCGATCCTCAAGGGCAAGAACATCAAGACGCTCATTGCAGTAGGAACAGCGGCGGAGGGGGCGGTGCTGCATACGGCCGCCGGTGCTGCATTCCGAGGGTACGACGCAGTGGTGCCGGTCGACGGCATGTCGTCGACGAACATTTATGCGGAGCAATATACCGCGTGGCATTTGGCCAATGCGCCGCGCCTGCCCGATCACGTCAAACTGACCAAGGTCGACATGATCAAATTTTAGGCGCAGTGGGGTGCATCGAAGTGCCAGCCGGACCGCCTTGAGGCTGGGTAAGGGGGATTGCGAGGGTACGATCAAATGATACGAGCATGGGTTTTGGCGGCCGCTGTCCAGGCCGTCTGTTTGCTGCAAACGGGGTCTCTCCAGGCGGCGCAAGCCGATACAAGTCCTGCATTGTCCGGGCAGGTCGCCTCGGCAAAAGAAGGACCGATGGAAGGGGTGGTGGTCAGCGCCAAGCAGGCGGGATCGACCATCACGATCAGTGTCGTCAGCGACGATAAGGGACATTTCAGCTTCCCTGCGTCGAAAATCGGACCCGGCGACTACAACCTTCGGATCCGGGCCATCGGCTATGATCTCGAAAGCCCGGCCACGGTGACCGTGCCGCGGGGAAAAGCGGCCGCCGTTGATCTCAAGCTCCGTCCGGTCGATGACATCTCGAGCCAGATGACTCCGGCCGAATGGATCGCCAGCGCTCCCGGCACCGAAGACCAGAAAAAATTTCTATACAACTGCGTGACCTGCCACAGCCTGGAACGCATCATGAAGTCGAGTCACGACGCGAATGACTTCAGCACCAACGTGTTGGAGCGCATGCGCGGGTATGCCAATTCCGCGTGGGATTTTCAGCCGCAGCGGCGGGTGGTACCGCGCGGGCTGCAGCGCAACTTCGGTGCGGATGCTCCCAAAATCTCCGGCTATCTGGCCAGCATCAACCTGAGTGCAACCGGTAAGCTGGACTACGAACTGAAGACGCTGCCACGGCCGAAAGGCCGGGCAACCCATGTCATCTACACCGAATATGACGTTCCGCGCCCCATGACCCAGCCCCATGACGTGGTTCTCGATGGCTCAGGAACGGTATGGTTCAGCGAATTCGGCGAACAATTTCTGGGACGCATGGATCCGCGGACGGGCAAGATCAAGGAATACCCCATACCTACTTTGCGCCCGAAGCAGCCGACCGGCACCCTCGATCTGGAAACGGACGAGGAGGGAAATTTTTGGATCTCGCTGCAAAATCAAGGCGGCATTGCCAAATTCGACAAGAAGACCGGCAAGTTCAAAATGTATCCGGTTCCCAGTCAGTACCTCACTGATGAGACGCAGGAATCCATGGTCGGCCCGCAGCACCTGGAAGTGAATAATAAAGTATGGTTGAACGATACCTCGATTCCCGGGTTGTATCGGATAGATCTCAAGACAGGAAAATGGGAGCGGTGGGCGCCCTATAAGAAGCAGGCCGGCGGGGGCGATGAACTCGCGATGACCGAGCCGCACTCGGTCTATGGCATTTACGCCGACGCGCAGAACAATATTTTCTTCTGTGATTTCGGCGGCGAAAACATCGGCAAGATCGAGGCCAAAACCGGCACGGTCACCTTGTTCCCAACGCCGACGCGCAAATCGAGGCCGCGCCGCGGGCGGATGGATGCCGACGGGCACCTCTGGTTCGCCGAATGGCGCGGCGACAAGCTGGCCATGTTCGACACCAAGACGGAGAAGTTTCAGGAATGGCCCGTGCCTACGCCGTACATGGCACCCTATGACATCGTCAAAGACAAGAACGGCGAGCTGTGGAGCGGCGGCATGAACACCGACCGGGTCCTCCGGACGAATCTGGCATCAGGCGAAAATATCGAATACCTGTTGCCCAAGTTCACCAATATCCGCCGAGTGTTCATCGATAATACGACGCCTCGCCCCACCTTCTGGGTCGGCAACAACCGTGGCGCCTCGATCGTCAAGATGGAGACGCTTGACTGACCAAGCGACATTGATCGACATGGCGGGACGAGCGAGACTGCGCAATGCATATCAGGCGAGCAGCCTCAAAAAGCACTGCGGCCGTTCGCCTGATTCTGCATTCAAGATGATTCGACGATTCTGATCCGCCGGGAACTTAGGGAAGCCCGGCCCGGAGCACGGGGGAGAGGGCGCCGCGATGTTGGGGTGGTTTTGCCGTGATAGGCGCCGCGCGCTGTGTTGTTCCAGCCGTGCCGCTGCAGCAGCCGATAGATGGTCGAGTCCGGCACGGAGCGGCCTAGCATGGCTTCGTAGGCCTGCCAAATCGATTTGACTCCGATTCCTTGCCCGTCCCGGCCTTGATTCTTGAACGTATTCAAGAATTTATTTTCCTCCGCAAAGGATAAGTTTTGCCGCCGCCGCCCGCCCCAATGCGCATGCAGTGCCTGTTCGTTCGGAGGGGTCGTCTTGAGCCAGCGCCTCAGCCGGCCGACCGTGGGAACCGAGCAGCCCATCATTTCGGCGGTCCGTCGCAATGACAAGCCATACTCGTCGACGAACAATACCGCCTGGGCGGCGCGCAGCTCCGCCGCGCTGACCGCGCGCTGCAGTAGCAGCCGTGCCCGACGTACCACCTCGCGACTGTTGCCCGATCGATCGCTCATGCTTGTTGCTCCCGGCATAAGGGATACGGATTTTATCAGCTTGATTGCAGGAGCGATTGGCGATCTGTCACCGCACGGCGGTACGGTATCGCGCGTGAGCATTTCAGAAATGCAAATTCTATCCGCCCGCCGTTTCAACCGTGAAAATTGCGCAAAGCGGATACGTCGAAATGCGCCATCCCATTTGCTTCACAACTGTATTCAAGATGATGTTGATTGATGCATTTCGTCAGGAATGGCGGAATCCATCGAGTAGAAGTTCCGGATGGCACGCCGGATGCTCTTGCCTGGAAGTAGTGTGCGTTCGAGACCTCGGACGCTTTCCAGGAAGAGGACGAATCGGCGGGAGTTAAGTGTGGTCACGCATAAGGCGTCATTGCTCTCCGGTGCTGCGCTCGCGATCCTTTGCACGCATTGTTGGCGACCGGTGCTGGCCCAGGAGGCGGCGCCGAGCCAGTCCGCGGGCCAGCCGGCGGAACTCACGGAGGATTGTCCCGCAGGTTACAGGATTGAGCCGGGAACTTGTTACTATTGCGCTGGCGGTCCTGCTGCAAAGCAGTTCCGCTCGGATTAAAAACGGGTGCAAGGCGGTTCGGCGAACGCAGCGGGTGGCGCATTCTGTCGATCGTCAAATACATTCAACAATAGAGAGACATTGATCGACATGGCGGGCCGAGCGAAACATGCTGACGATGGAGGAACGAGACTTTCGTCCGTTGCCAATGCGATTCTGCTGATGAAGACTTTTTCGGACGAGCAGAGCGAGTTGGGGATCAGCGCGCTGGCGGAGCGGCTGGGATTGGCGAAGAGCACGGTGCATCGGCTGGCCTCGACGCTGGTGGAGGCGGGGATGCTCGAGCAGAACAAGGAGACGGGGAAGTACCGGCTGGGACTGGCGGTGTTCGAGCTGGGCTCGCTGGTACGGCGCAAGATCGACATTTCATTGGAAGCAAAGCCGTGGCTGATGACGCTGCGCGAGCAGACGGGGGAGACGGTTGACCTGTCGATCCTGGATCATGGGGGCGTGGTGTGCGTGAACTTTCTGGAGAGCAAGAAGGTCAACCGCACGAGCTCCGGGATCGGGTTGCGCAAGCCGGTGCATTGCACGGCGGAGGGCAAGGCGCTGATCGCGTTTCAGCCGCCGCCGGTGATCGAGCGGCTGATCAGCGCGGGACTGGAGCGGCGCACGCCGCGCACGATGATCGATCCGGTGGCGCTGCAGGACGAACTCGCCAAGATCCGGGCGCGCGGCTATGCGACCGATGACGAAGAATACGAACTCGGCGTGCGCGGGATCGCCTCCCCGATCAGGGACGACAGCGGCAATTCAGTGGCCGCCGTCGGGGTCAGCGGTCCTGCACAGCGGCTGACCAAGAATCGATTGCGGGCCCTCGCCGTCCACGTGAACGCGGCGGCCACCGCCATCTCGCTGCGCCTCGGCGACCGGCCCCGAGTGTTCTGACACCGATTGCATAGTGCCGGGTTGCGGATCAGCGCGAAGACAATCCGCGTCGGCGCGCAGGCAAATCCACGGCAAATAATTCCCGCGAATCAATCGCTCAGCGGCACGACGTGCGCCGCCGGGTCGCTCCCGATTGACAACCTTCTGCGGCGCTGCTAAAACTATGTTCAACATAAAGGAAAACAGTTCTGCATATAGGAACGAGAGACTTGGGGTCGAACACAGCAGAATTTCCGCAACGCAGGCTGTAGCAAAGTTTACGCGCGGGCCGTGCACGAGCACATGAGCCTGGCACCGGCGCTGTTTACGCGGATCGACCTGCTCAGAGGAGTGCGTTCGTTGGCTGCACATCGTGACAGAGTCTTGGAAAACGTCGCGCTGGAAGGGGAAGCCTTGCAGGACGGCATGTTGGCGATTCTGCCGATCCTCGCCCGCCTATGCAGCGGCGAGATCGTCATTGCCGATGGCAATGGTCGCTGCCTGCGCCGGGTCGATCGCAATGGCGCCGTTCTCCCGGCACGCGAAGGCTACGTCAGCGCGGTCGCGCGCGCGGTGTCGCGGAGCCGGCGGGCGGAGTGGGAAGAGGACGAAACCAGCGGCGTCCTCCGCGTGGCCTTTCCGTTCGGCGACCGGATTCTGGAAATCGTTCAAAACCCTGACTCCAAAATGGCTGCGCGGGCGGTCCGCTTTGGGACGGTCCCTGAATTTGGGTTGGGTTTCGATCAACTCGAAGCGGCGGGCGACAAAACGCCGGCCGCTGGCCGTGGCGTCAGCGCTTTAGCCGCGAAGTATCGTTGGGACGACATCATCGGCGACGGCCCCGCCATCGCCAAAGCCATCGTACGGGGCAAAGCCGCGGCGCGCTGCAACGCGCCCGTGTTCTTGATCGGCGAGAGCGGCACCGGGAAAGAACTGTTCGCCCAGGCGATCCACAACGCGTCGGCGCGCCGCCGCGGCCCATTCATCGCCATCAATTGTTCCGCTCTTCCCGAGGGCCTGGTGGACAGCATGTTGTTCGGCTACATGGACGGGACCTTTACCGGCGCGCGCAAGGGCGGGCGCCCCGGAGTGTTCGAGCAGTGCGATGGCGGCACGCTCCTACTCGACGAAATCACCGAAATCAACGTCGAGATTCAGGCGAAGCTGCTGCGCGTCATCCAGGAGCGCGAAGTCTGCCGGATCGGATCGGTCAAGCCCATCCCCATCGATATCCGCATCATCGTGACCTCGAACCGGGATCTTCATCGCCACATGCGCGAAGGTCTTTTTCGCGAAGACCTTTACTACCGTTTGAATGTCATCGATATTCATCTGGCGCCGCTGCGCGACCGCCGGGAGGATATTCCGGCGATCGTGAACAGCATGATCGGCGGCCTGAACCAGACGGGAGGCCTTTCCAACCGCAAGCTCCATCCTGAAGCGGTCGCCTGGCTGGTCGGGCAACCCTGGCCGGGTAATGTCCGGGAACTGCGCAACGTGCTGGAGCGCGCCCTCAACCTAGCCGAGGGCGACACTCTCCTTCCCGAACATTTTACCCGTGCGGATGAAGTGACCCGGCAGGCCCATAGTGCGCCGGAACAGACGAACGTCGGGCGCCACCTATGCGACCGAGTGGCCCATGCCGAAGAAGCCTCAATTCTCGATGCCTTGAACCGGCACAGCGGGCACCGCGGCAAGACCGCCGCCGAGCTCGGCATCAGCGTGACGACTTTGTGGCGGCGGCTGCGGCGGATCAGCGGCGCCCCCAGCTTTGCCATGATCGAAAGTCATCCATGAACATTGCCGTTGCAGCCCACCGGACTGGAGCATCCGCCCGACCGCGGCGAAGTGCCCAGCAATAGATGGACGACGATGTGGTCGCCGAAACTCAGATTAGCGAGGCCCAGCTCGTTTTGTTGTGTGCCGCTGCCGAGGTCGAGCCCGACACGCCGGTCCAGGTAATGCTGAACAACGTGGCCTACGCAGTGTTCAACCTCGATGGACAGTTCTATGTCACTCAGGATCAATGTACGCATGGCCCCGGATCGCTGGCCGAAGGCTTCGTCATGGGAACCGAGATCGAATGTCCGTTCCATCAGGGACGCTTCGACATCTGCACGGGCCGCCCGACCGCCGCACCCTGCACCGAGGCCTTGAGGACCTGGACCGCCCATATCATCGACGGACAGATCTTCGTCGATCCGGCTGAACGTCGCGGAGCCCCGGGCCGGAGCGCGCCCGCATGAACGAAGTGAGGGGACCAGGCTCGGACGCAGCGGTGGTGATTATCGGTTCCGGCCAGGCCGGCGGCCGTGCAGCCGAGGCCTTGCGCCTGGGCGGCCATGCCGGTCCGATCACGATGATCGGCGACGAATCCCATCCGCCCTATGAGCGGCCGGCACTGTCGAAAGGATTTCTGAACGACGCGAGTCTGGAACAGATCGCCTGGGTGCGGCCTTCGGCCTGGTATACCCAGTCCGGAATCACGCTGCTGCGCGGCAGGAAGGCGCTGCGTATCGACCGGGTGCACGGTGCGGTCGAGCTGGATGACCGCTCGCGGATTGCTTACCAGTGTCTGATTCTGACGACCGGCACGCGTGCGCGGCCGCTCGTCCTGGAAGGCTCGGACCACCCGCGGTTGAGTTATTTGCGCACCATCGAGGACAGCCAGCGCCTGCAGCGGTGCTTGGGCGAAGGTGCGCACATCGTGGTGATCGGCGCCGGCTTCATTGGCATGGAAGTGGCGGCGGCCGCGCGGTCGCGCGGTTGCGCGGTCACGGTGCTGGAACTCGCGGACGTGCCGATGGCGCGCGGCGTCCCGCCGCTGCTCGGCGCCTTCTACGCCGACCTGCATCGTCAACGTGGCGTCGATCTGCGCACCTCGACCAGCGTTCGGCGCATCACCGACGAGAATGGCCGTGCGCTCGTTCACACCGATAACGGCAAGGCGTTCCTCGCGGACGCGGTGGTGGTCGGCATCGGCGTCGTTCCCAATGTCGATCTGGCGCTGACGGCCGGGCTCGAGATCGAGAACGGACTGGTCGTCGACGAGTATGGCCGCACCCGGGATTCCCGGATCTACGCAGCCGGCGACGTCACCAGCCACTTCAATCCCTTGCTCGGCCGCCGGGTTCGCCTCGAATCGTGGCAGAACGCGCAGAACCAGGCGATCGCCGTGGCGCGGAACATCCTCGGCGCAGCCAAGCCATACGCCGAGGTGCCGTGGTTCTGGAGCGATCAGTTCGATTTGAACCTGCAGATCGCGGGCATTTCCCAAGCGGGCGACGAAGTCGTCCAGCGCGGAATTCTCGGCCACGGCCCGGTGGTATTTTTCCACTTGCGGGACGGCAAGCTCGCCGCTGCCATCGGCATCAACAGTGCGCGCGATGTCCGGTTCGGCAAGGAGATCATTGCCATGGGAGGTGCCCCGAGCACCGGCGAACTGGCTGATGCGTCCATCAGCCTCGCCGGCATCTGCGGTGCCCTCAAACGTGCAGCCAAGGCTGCGTGACAGAGGGGCAAAGCATCTTGACGAAACTTCGAATATCCGTCGCCATGGGCAACTACGATCGGACCAGACCCTTGGCGGACGGCGACGTGCAAATTGACGGCGCCGACCCGATCTACATGCTGCTCTCGCCGGAAGAGATGTTTTTCCGCGCCTTCCGCGACGTGGCGTTCGATATCAGCGAGCTGTCGCTCAGTAGTTTTGCGGTCAAGACCGCCGCCGGGACCAATCCCTACGTGGGCGTACCGGTCTTTCCCTCGCGCGCGTTTCGCCACACGTCGATCTGTATCCGTACCGACCGCGGCATTCGCAGCCCGGCGGATCTCAAGGGGCGGCGGCTGGGTACCCCGGAATATCAATTGACGGCCTGCGTCTGGGCCCGCGCGCTGCTGCAGGATCAATACGGCGTCAAGCCGTCCGACATCACCTGGGTCCGCGGCGGCATGGAGCATCCGGGCCGGCCGGAGAAAATTCCGCTCGAGCTGCCCGCCGATATCCGCATCGAGACTGCGCCGGAAGGTGTCACCTTGTCGCAGATGCTCGAGCGGGGTGAGATCGACGGCATCGTCGGGCCGCGCGCACCCTCCTGCTTCGAGCGCGGCAACAGCGAAGTCGGCTGGCTCTTTCCCGATCCGGCACGCACCGCGGCCGAGTATTTCCGCGCCACCGGGATTTTCCCGATCATGCACATCCTCGGCGTCCGCCGAGAACTTGCGGACGAGCATCCGTGGCTGCCCATGGCAGCGTGCAAGGCGTTCGAGGAAGCCAAGAGCATCGCGCTGGCGCGGCTGGTCGATACCTCGGCCACCAAGGTGACCTTGCCTTTCGTCGAGGAACAGTTGCGGGCCGCACGCGCGCTCATGGGGCCCGATTTCTGGTCCTACGGATTCGGCCCGAACCGTCCCGTCCTCGAGAACTTCCTCCACCATCACCACGCGCAGGGCTTGTCCAAGCGCCGGCTCAAGGCCGAGGAGCTGTTCCACCCTTCCACGCTGGAAAGCCACAAGATCTGACGAACTGATTGGAGCAGTAGCGATGCTGAGAACAGAACAGAACGACCTCCTGACGCAAACCGGCCCGAAAACTCCGATGGGTGCGATGTTCCGGAATTACTGGATTCCGGCCCTATTGTCGGAGGAGCTGCCGGCGAACGACTGCGCGCCGGTCCGCGTCAAGCTGTTGTCGGAAAGCCTTCTGGCCTTTCGCGATTCTGATGGGCGTTACGGCCTCATCAGCGAGTTCTGCGCCCACCGCGGCGTCTCGCTCTGGTTCGGGCGCAACGAGGAAGGCGGTGTCCGCTGTGCGTATCACGGCTGGAAATACGATGTCACCGGTCAGTGCATCGACGTGCCGTCGGAACCTTCCGAGAACGGCTTCTGCCAGCGCATCAAGCTCCGGGGCTATCCGCTGATGGAGCAGGGCGGCGTGCTGTGGACCTATATGGGCCTCCCGGAGAGGCAGCCGCCTCTGCCGCAGTTCGAGTTCTCTCTGGTGCCCGCCGCGCAAAGCTTCACCTCGAAGCGATGGCAGGAATGCAACTGGCTGCAGGCCATGGAAGGCGGCATCGATTCGAGTCATGTTTCCTTTCTGCATCGAGGCAACCTCAACAGCGACCCGCTGTTCAAGGGCGCCGAGGGCAATCAGTACAACCTGAATGACACTAAGCCGGTGTTCGAAGTAGTGCCGTCCGAGGGCGGCTTGCTCATCGGTGCGCGGCGCAACGCCGAGCAAGGCAATTACTACTGGCGCATCACGCCCTGGGTCATGCCCTGCTTCACCATGGTGCCGCCGCGCGGCGATCATCCGGTGCATGGCCACTTCTGGATTCCGATCGACGACGAGAATTGCTGGGCTTGGAGCTTCGATTATCACCCGGTGCGCGCCTTGACCACCGAAGAAGTGAAGGCCATGCGCGACGGCAAAGGTGTCCACGTCGCTACCATACCGGGGACTTATCTACCGCTTGCCAACAAAGGCAACGACTACTTGATGGACCGCGCCGCCCAGAAGGCGGGGCGCGCCTACAGCGGCATCGACGGCATCGGCATGCAGGACGCGTCCCTGCAGGAGAGCATGGGTCCGATCGCCGATCGAACCAAGGAGAATCTGAGCTCGACGGATAACGGCATCGTCATGGCGCGGATGCGCTTGATGAAGGCGGCGATTGCGCTTGCGGAGAAGGGCACGATCCCGCCGGGCGTCGATCCGGCGCACCACCGCGTACGCTCCGCGGCCCTGGTGCTCGCCCCGGATCTTCCGTTCAATCAGGCTGCCCGGGATGCGCTGACGGTCCGGCCTGGCGAGCCGCAAACATCCGTATGAAGAGGCAGATGGGCGGTGGCCCGCGAGAATGTCAGGTGAACAATGACGATGCGGGGGTTTCCCAAAAAAGGCGCGGATCACCTGCCGGCCCTCGGCCGCATCGCCGAGCAGACGCGCAAACGCTTCAAGCTCGGGCAAGAGGCGGTGGTACTGGTTGCGGAGCTCGCCTGTACTCTTCCGGGCTGTCCGCCGCTGGATACGGTGGTGGTGTTTTGGACACCGGATGGCGTGCGCCACCGGTTCAAGATCTTCAAACCCGTGGTGCAGGTGACCGAAGAGGATCTGCCCTACGACTGGCTGATGCGCTCGCTGGCTGCGCCGGAGGGGTTCGACGACGACTGCTGCTGACCGGCTGCCGGGCGATGGCCTGCCTCGACCGCGGCAAATCTTGAAGGCATTCGCGATGACGAAGCACACGTTGATAACTGCCCTTCAGACGCTGGGGCATACCCGTGCGCTCAAGGACGGCACCGTCCGGTTGCAGGATTTCGAGTTCCAGTTCGAAGAGGTGCCGGCCATCATCCAGGCGTTCCGGCGGATGGTGCGCGGGCTCGAATTCGATGTCAGCGAGATGGCGCTCACCACCTATGTGGCCGCGCGGGCTCATCACAGACGTTTCACCGCGCTGCCGATCTTCTTGGTGCGCGGCTTTCATCACGGCGCCATTCTATACAACACAACGCGGGGCATCGGCGGCCCGAAGGACCTCGAGGGCAGGAAGGTCGGTGTCAACCGCGGCTACACCGTGACCACCGGAGTGTGGGCGCGCAGCATCCTTCAGCA
>Ga0137404_10001466_pt1 | contig 15550 bp, 12 predicted proteins | sample CZOMad2_1_16fung_FD_108285 | JGI IMG/M metagenome (GOLD analysis project Ga0137404, IMG submission 108285) | Vadose zone soil fungal communities from Angelo Coast Range Reserve, California, USA - CZOMad2_1_16fungal (Illumina Assembly) | ecosystem: Environmental > Terrestrial > Soil > Vadose...
CAACCAGCTTCAGGTGCGCCGGCGTGGTGCCGCAACAGCCGCCCACGATGTTCACGCCAAAATCGTTGGCGAAGTGGACGATCTGCGAAGTAAAAGTCTCCGGTGTTTCGTCGTAATGCATCTTGCCTTCGACAACTGAAGGCAGGCCGGCGTTGGGCAGGACCGACACCGGCAACGGCGCGTTCTCGCAAAGGTAACGAATGCTTTCGGTCATGTGGCGCGGCCCGGTACCGCAGTTCATGCCGATCACATCGATTGGAAAAGGCGCGAGAGCAGTCAGCGCGGCGCCAATCTCAGTGCCGTTGAGCATCGTGCCAAACACCTCGATGGTGACCTGCGCAATCACCGGCACCCGCCGGCGGTTATCTTTGAAGTTTTGAAAGATCGCTGAGAGTGCCGCCTTCGTCTGCAACAAGTCCTGGCACGTTTCGACAATCAGCAGATCGACGCCACCGTCGAGCAGGCCACGCACTTGTTCAGCATACGCGGCCTGTAAATCGAGAAAGCTGATGTGCCCCAGCGTCGGCAGCTTGCGTCCCGGCCCCATCGAACCCGCAACCCAGCGCGGCTTGTCCTTAGTGGAATAATCAGACGCAATGCGCTTTGCGAGGCTGGCGGCGCGAACGTTCATCTCATAGGTCTGCGCGGCCATCTCGTACTCGGCAAAGTCAACGGTCGTGCCATTGAATGAGTTGGTCTCGATCACATCACAACCCACGTCAAGAAAAGCAGTATGAACATTTTCGACCGCGTCGGGCCGGGTGATCAGGAGATTTTCGTTACAGCCTTCGAACCGCAGGCCGCCGAAATCTTCCAGCGTCAAGTTCTGCACCTGGAGATTTGTGCCCATCGCGCCGTCAAAGACGACGATGCGTTCTTTTAATGTGTCGAGGAAACTGCTCATTGTTCTCTATTGTGCGATGTCGCTGGTTAGAACCAAAATACCTTTGTGGAAAATTCTAATCGCACCATTGTATGGACTGCCAACCAGACGGGTAGACAAAACCCCGCGCGCTTTCGGCAGCGCCGTTCGATCTACGTCGACAATCTCGACTGCGACCGGTAGTTCAAGTCCTTCAAGGCTACCGCCGCTTGATGGACTCACATATGCCTGCAAGGCTTCTACCGCGTACTTATCGCCGGGCGTTGAGGCTTTCACAATAGTCTCGAGCGAGTATCGCGCCTCAAAGACATAGCCTTTTCCGCTCGGCGTCATTTTGCTTTCCAAAGGTTTGATAGCCAACCCCTTCTTAGTCACAAGTCGAACTACATCGCCTGAAGTCACTTCGTTATCTGTCACCCGCGCCGACAGAAACAAATCGTTTCCGAATCGAACCGCGTGAAGCTGAGCCGAAAGATCTTGGGGACCGCGCCACAGTTGGCGGCTTCGATAAACCTGAGATTTCTCGCCCAGCCGTACAGTGTAGCCCGGCCATTCATCGATAGCGCCGTTTCCATCTATCCGAGGGGCCTGGTCGACCGGCAAGACTTCCAGCTCGTAATACGATCCGCTGATCTCGGGCTTCTTCGGTCGACCTTCATAGTCGCCTTTCTTACTGGCGTCGGCGGCGCCGGTCATTAGATTGATATCATGGTTGTCAAAGTGCTCCAGGTCGAACGAGTCGGTGTTGCCAAAGCTCAACCCGATGAGCATCCACTGTCCATTCTGATAACGGTAGCGATGCGTGTAACCCCAACGGTCGCGCGAGCCGCCATAGTGCATAATCACCACCGCGCCCTTTTCGATGGTCAAACTTTCAAACGGATCGCCAAACGCCCCGCCCTCATCGCCATCAAGTACCGCGTCATCGCTCACGATCGAGCGATGCAACTTTCCGTCAGAGCCACGTAATGCCAGCACGAGCACATGCTTCACAGTGACCAGCGGAGCGTCATCGGGTGCTCCAATCCCACCGTGGGAGATCACCAGCGCGGCGTCAGGTCTCCCATCACCATTCAGATCCACTTCGTTCGGCACTCCTTCGGCGCGCCAACCCGGAGGCACCAGTTGCAAAGCCGTGTTGGCAGCTTCCGGCACGGGCAAAGGAGGACGCTTAACTTCGTCCTGGGCGGCTCCGGTTGAAGGGAAGCCGGCCAACAACAACGTCACCACCAGGCTGCTCATGGTAAGTGTGATCCGGCTATTCATCGTCTAATCGTTACGTGCCAAATCTCGTACGGCTTATGAAAAAGCCCCGCGCTGCTAACAACGCGGGGCTTCTTCGAACCTGTTTCCTGGATAGCGGTTGAAAGACTCGCCGAGCTGTTTAGCGGATTATTTTACGTGGCCGCAAGTCGCCTTAACTCACCACGCTTTTGCCAAGGGTTATTGAAACATCGACCATTCGAAGTGTCAAGACAACCGTGGCACATTTAGGTACGCCCATGAATCAGACGACGAGTATTCGGCGCGTGGAGGATCCTTGGCACAGTCTTCAACCGCCTGCCGCCTATCTGCTCAACGACATGCTGCGCAGACATCATGGCTCCCTCCTGCCAGCCCGGCAGTTGCGAGACCTGATCGCCGGTGACGTAGAAGCGCCGATCCGGAGCCAGAAGACGGGAATAAGCCTTGGCATCTTCCTCGCTGTCGGGACTCCAGTTAGCCCAACCGCCGCCCTCGTTGGGAATATTTTGCCAGGCAATCGAGATCGCTTTGTCTGAAGGCACCAGGCGCTCATCGGCAAACTCTGGATGAAGCTTGACCGCCCCCCTGCGCGCATTCCGAATTCGATCCGCGGGACTCATATTGCCGAAATCGATGGCGTCCTGATCGTAGTTATAGACGCCGGTCAGAGTGCCGTTTCGGGTGAAGTAATCATACGACGGGTACCACATCTGCGTGATCGAATCGTCCGTATAGCTGATGCCGCCGTAGATCTGCCACTTGTCATTTTCCCAGAAGCGTTGATTGGCCTGCCAGCCGAGCTTGCAGGTCGGATCATACTTGCATTGATTGACGGCAGCCTCGAAGTCAGGCGCGAAGTTGTTAGGGATCTTCTTGTTTTTGAGCAGCGGCAGCGGGATATTGCTGATGCAGTGGTCCGCGTTAATGCTGCGGCTCTTTCCTTTATGATCAACGACGACGGTCACGCCGGTATCGCTAATCTGGATGTCCAGCACCTTGGTGTTGTACTGGACGAGCGAGCCGATCTTATTGGTAAAGCCGTCGACGATCTTATCCATGCCGCCGACGGGTTGAAACAGCGTCGGCTGCCATTCGTATTCAAACGATTGGTAGAAGCGATACATCCAGAACTCTGAGCTGAGTAGTTCCTTTAGAGCGAGTTTTGTTCCGGGCTCGCACGGTTGGTAAACGGTTATCTCGCAGCCGTCGCGAGTCGAGCCGCTATACCGAAAACAAGTGACGCACTGTCTACTGCAACTGACGCAGGCCACACAATTGGTGTTGCACGTCTTACATTTGACCTTCCCGCATTCGTGGCAGATGTCGTTCTCGCCGAGGTCGCCAAAACTCTTTAAGAGACAAAGCAGGTTGTTGCGATCTTCGGCATCAAGCACCAGGTTGAGCGCGTTCTGGCTAACCGCCTTGGCCAGCATCTCTGAGATGTAGCCTTGCATGTCGTTAGCGATGCGACGCCTGACCGTTGCGCTGCCGCCGAACGCCTTGTCACTCTGAAAGAGATTGGCCATCGTCTCCATAACGTAGATTTCGAGCGGGACGTCCAGCTCCTTGCAGTAATGCAGCACGCGTCGATGATGATAAGGAAGGCGCCCCGGTCCCAGGTTCAGATACAGCTTTTCGTCGAAGTTGCACACCTGTTCGGTGGTCTGCCCATTCTGGTTTACCTCTTTGAGCACTGTACCGCGCCGCGCCGTGTGATTGCGACCACCCGCCCGCTCAGTCAATTCGATAATCTGACAGTTGTAGTTTGCGCGGGTCAGTTCATAAGCGGCGGTCAGACCGCCAATGCCGGCGCCCAGGATGAGGACTGATTTGCCTGACCCTGAACCCTGGGGAAGGTTAGGTGGGCCGGCCCACGCTTCCGGAAGATTGATCAGTCCGAGCGCGGTCATCGTCTCGTACATCGCCGCCGAGCCGCCTGCCAAACCGACTTGCTCCAAAAAGCGTCGTCGCGTGACACCTCTCTTTTTCCTGCTCATTTAAGTTTCTCCTGTCGTGTTGGTGAGAATGCTGCTAGCCACAAACTTCTGATCAAGATATCTCGAACCAAACCATCTGAGAAGATGTGCCTTCATACTCCTTTTCGCTTTGATTATCAATGAGTTTTTGAGCAGCCTGGCGAAGAGAAACTCGCTCGCAGGATCATCCTCATTTTTCAGGGCCACCGTTGCCTATTTACGATTTGCGATTTACCATCTGTCTTCATGCGCCGAGCCATCTATCCAGGTTCTTTCGATCCGGTCACCAACGGCCACCTCGATATTATTCAGCGGGGCTGCAAACTTTTCGACGAAATCATCGTCGCGGTACTAATCAATCCTGATAAGACGGCTTTCTTCACCGTGCAGGAACGCTGCGAGATCCTGACTGAGGTTTTACAGGACATCGATCGGAGCGACTGCCACGTCACCGTAGAGAGCTTCGCTGGGTTAATGGTCGAGTACGCATCGGAACGAAACGCGAACGCCATCGTGCGCGGTATCCGCGCGATCTCAGACTATGAATACGAGTTGCAAATGGCTTTGATGAACCGTCGTTTGCAGCCGCGGCTGGAAACTGTCTTCATGATGCCGGCTGAAGAATACTCGTACGTTAGTTCGCGTCTGGTAAAAGAAGTGTTTCACCTCGGCGCGCCCATTAAAGATCTCGTGCCGCCGCTGGTTGAAGAGCGCATGAGAGAGAAGAGTTCCAAATGATGACCAAGCCAACTGCTTCGTTCCCTGTCTCCGACCATGTCGCGGAAATGAAGGCGTCGTCGACGCTCGCCGCGATGCAGACAGCGGAAGCAATGCGCTCCGCCGGAGTCGATGTAGTCGATCTTGGTGCGGGCGAACCGGACTTCGACACGCCGCAGAACATCAAAGACGCCGCCGCCGCCGCCATGCAGGCGGGTAAAACCAAGTACACGCCCACGGCCGGCGTGCGCGATCTACAGCAAGCCATCATTGGTTTTTACCAGAGAGAGTTTGGCGCCGCCTACGAACGCAACGAAGTGATGGCCACGGCCGGGGGCAAGCAGGCCATTTTCAACGCGGTCGTTTCGCTCATCAATCCCGGCGATGAAGTCCTGATTCCAAAGCCTTACTGGGTGACGTTTCCCGAGATAGTCACCTTCGCGCGCGGCAAATCCGTTTTCATTGAGACAGCTGAAAACGACTTTGTTCTGACCGCCGACATGGTCCGCCGGGCGATCACACCCAAAACTCGACTCATCATTCTGAACTCGCCCAGCAATCCTTCGGGCCGGGTAATTCCGCCCGCCGAATTCAGGCAGATCATGGAGATCGTTTTGAAGCATGATCTGTACGCGATCTCTGATGAGTGCTACCTGCGCTTTGTTTATTCGCCGGCAGAAGTCTTCAGCGCCGCTTCCATGCGGCCAGAGCTCCGCCGCCGCCTGTGCATAGCGGGATCGTTTTCGAAAACTTATGCGATGACCGGTTGGCGTGTCGGCTATTCGCTGGCGAACGCGGAATGGACGCGCGCAATGTTGAAGGTGCAGGGCCATTCGACCAGTAATGCGACTTCAATCTCGCAAGCCGCCGCGACTGAAGCGTTGAATGGGCCGCAAGAGTCCGTGGCCGCGATGCTCGCCGAATACACTCGCCGGCGCGCGTGGCTGCTCAGCGCTCTTAATGAGATTCCGGGTCTACGCTGCCCACAACCCGAGGGCGCCTTCTACGCTTTTCCTGATGTTCGCGGATGTTTGAGAGGAAAACTGCAGAGTTCTGGCGACTTTGCTAATGCGTTACTCGAGCAGGAGCAAACCGTGGTGACGGATGGCGCAGCGTTTGGCGCGGAAGGCTTCATACGCATTTCTTATGCGACCTCGATGGATCGTTTAAAGGAAGGCATGAATCGCATCCGGCGAGTATGTAGCGCAAGTTGGTAACTTGCGCCACCCCCCGAATGTTCAACTTCATAGGTAAGAACGCAAGTTAACAACTTGCGCTACAAAAAAAGAGGCGAGCTCGGGCTCGCCTCTTTACGTTTTGCATTGGCTGCTGAGTATTAGTACAGATTGAAGTTGTACTGCAGCTCCATCCACATCGAGACGGGATGGCCGTCCTTGGTCGCGGGTACAAACCTGATGTTATGGGCCGCTGCGATTGCTCGCTCAGTCAACCCATCCGGGAGCCGCGACACCGGACTGATACTGATTACCGTCCCATTCGCTGAGAAAATGGCTCGCAACACCACGGTGCCGGTAATCTGGTTCTTTCTTGCAGCTTCGGTGTATGTCGGCTCGGGCTTCTCCAGCACGCGAGCTTTGGAAGTGACTTCCTTGCCACTAAAAATTCTGCCGTAGTCGGTGCCGCCACCGCCACCGCCGGGACCACCACCGCCTTCTCGTCGTTCGCCCCCGCCGGTGTTACCGCCGTTGCCCGGGCCATAGCCGCCGCCACTGCCGGGACCTACGCCGCCGCCGTTACCCTGTCCGATTCCATTGCCGGTGCCGGATCCAGATGACGGAGTGTTGGACTTCGATTTTGGATCACCGTATTGAAGCTGCCGCTGATCTGGCGGGAAGAGAGCCGGGTCGGCATCCAGCGTCGCGGGCATCGGCAGGGCCGGATTTTTGATCACGGGCGGATGCGGATCAGGAGCGACAACCTGTGGAATCCGCAAATCAACCTGGGGCAACTTGCCAAACGAAGCCGGGGTCTGTTCCTCTCGACCGCCGCCACCGCCGCCGCCCGCTTTTTCTTGCTTGGGCTTGCTGCCGCCACCATTGCCCTTGGCCATTCCGGCAGTGCCTTCGTCGGGAGTCGGCTGCGCGTTGGGAATGTCGGTAATCATCTGGGTGACTTCCAGATCGTCTTCATTTTGGGCTAGCTCGGCCGCTCTCGTGTGACGGATACTAAAGAAAATGACAAGTCCGACTACCACAAAAAGGAGTGCGAACGCCGTTACTATTCCGGAAAGGACATTGCGCGAGTCTGATGGTTTCGCACCCATCACCGCAGCGCCGCGGTCACGGCTAAGCCACGTCGAAAAGAGGGCCATCAGTCCACAAAAACCAAGCACTGCGACAATAATCATGCTCGTACGTGATGGACCGGCCGACTGTGTGCGATCCAGGAGGAAAATCGCGCCTACCATAGCGGCCATGGCTACCAGCGAAAGCAGAATCCCAATCACCGCATCTCGCCTGGCGAAAAATCCGCCCACCACCTGTCCGTACCCCACGAACGAACGTTTGACGAAGCCGAACGGATCGCGTTTGAACTCAGGCCAAGTCAGTTGATAGTTACGAGCCACTCCAGACAACTCACTGGCGAGCCGAGAACCTAGTCCCGCATCTTCCAGAATCGTCAGATGGTATTCGCCGATCATGCCGCCACTGACAGCCGTCGGAACCGGACTGGGTGTCACAGGTGTTGGGATTGGCGCTTCGAAGGGTGCAGCCGCCGATTGTTGGAAGGTCGCAGTCTCCGCTGCCGGATATGAAGCTTCGATCTCAGACGGTGGTGGCGCGCTCACCGTTGGCGCCGCCAAGGCGCTCAGAGGTGTTCCATCAACGGGACAGAAACTGAATCTATCCGCAAACTGTTCCTGGCAAGTATCACAAAATTTCATCGTTACTACCTCGCTGCCCGTCTGGGGATTAAGTGCTGAATTCGATAGCGGAGCCGGGTTGCTCATTGCCTGTTGATAAGCAGCCGCGACTCGGTGGTCTAAAGACCCGGGAGCCTCAGGAGCACTCCACTGTCGAAGCAAACTACGCAGTTCGTCGTCCTGCATGAACTTGGAATCAAAATCACTCATTTCAAAAACTTCTGTCTCATGCAGGCGCGACTTCTGCGTCACTTACGCCCGCTTAACTGTAACAGTTTCATGGCCAATTCGGAAATATCGATCAAGCCTGGCGCGCAGCTTTTCGCGAGCCCGAAACAGACGCCCTTTCACCGTTCCCGAATCCGCTCCCACGACCGCCGCGATCTCGGCCAGCGAAAGGTCTTCGTATTCAAAAAGAACCAGCGCCTCACGTTGTAATGGCGGCAAACTCGCAATCGCCTGCTCTACTTCGCCCGCCAGTTCCGTATCGAGAACCAGCGCCATCGGCCCCAGGCGATCCGCACTGCGTGGCTCATCCGTGAGCTCTTCGATCCCGGTTTCGCGGCCGAAGCTTTGATACCGTTTCGCCGCCTGGTTGCGCGCTGCCCCATAAAGATAGGTGCGCAGCGACGCTCTGGTGGAATCAAACCGGCCCGGATCTTTTATCAAACCAAGAAAGCAATCATGGGCAACGTCTTCCGCGGCCTCAACCGATCCCAACAACCGATAAGCGAATCGGAATATTGGATCGCGGTAACGTTCATAAAGGATCTGAAAGGCTGCCGTATCTCCGTTCGCTGCCTGTTCGAGCAGCCGTTCGTCTGTTGCCTGTTCTGCCAATCAAAGCGCTCGATCCTGTAGGAACTAGCTTCCTACTGTTAATTACTACTAATCGCGTAAAAGTTACGGAAATTATTTCGGGACCGGCTGAGTTTTATCAGCACGGGCCGATTATACTATCGTTTTACCCCGTTTGAGCACTTTGAAGCATCCAGCTCGTTCGCTCTGGCACGGGGCTTTGATGCCTTTAATCACCGTGAGGTTGACGGGTTTCTGCGCGGCATCTAAACTCTTTTTCGCCGCATCCCAAAAGGGCTTTCAAGTTGGATGCGTTTCAAATGGCCAACCGCGCGGCCTCCGAGGGATCCTAAACACGGTCTACATGACTAATCGAATTACCCGCCACTCGTATCTTTACTACTCGATTTGCCTGCTGCTGGTTACGCTTATTTGCCCGCGTGCCGGCGCGCAAGCCACGCCTGAGCCGATTCGGGAACATCTGCTTAACGGCCTGACGGTGTTGTTCTGGCAAAGGCCTGGAGATCAGAGCGTTTTCATTAAATTACGGATTGAGAGCGGGGCCGCTTTCGACCTGGCGGGCAAAGGCGGGACGATGGTTCTGCTGGGCGACGTCCTCTTCCCCGATCCGGTCACGCGGGAATATGTGTCAGAACAACTCGGCGGACGACTTGACGTCACAACCAACCATGACTCAATCGATGTGACCATCTCGGGAAGAGCTAATGAGCTGGAAAGAATAGTAGATTTTCTCCGCGGCGCGCTCGTGACCCCACAAATTACACTCGAAAACGTAACCAAGATTCGTGAAGCCAGGCTCAAGCAGCTTTCCGAGCGGCCTAGTTCGGCCGCAGAAACCGCGGATCATGAAGTGGCGGTGCGCCTGTTCGGCGCCTATCCTTACGGGCATCCACCGACGGGTACCTTTGAGACTGTGTCGAAAATTGATCGCCCGGATTTGATGTTTGCGCGGGAGCGCTTTCTCAACGCGAACGACGCCACGATGGTCGTGATAGGTGACGTTGATAAATTGCGGCTTATGCGTACGCTGCGCCAGTTACTCGGTCCCTGGCAGAAAGGAACGCGCACGGTCCCGGCAACCTTTCGCCAGCCGAACGCGCCGGACGCTCGAGTTCTGATCATAAATCAACCAGGCGCCAACTGGGCCGAATTCCGCCTGGCCGTGCGCGGGGTGGCCCGCTCAGATCGCGATGCCGCAGCAGCCTCTCTACTCGCGCTCATCGTTCGCGATCGGCTGCGAGCAAGTTCAAGTGAGCTGGTGTCGCCGTTTGCTCGGCACGAAGCTCACGATTTGCCTGGAATGTTTTTGCTGGGCGCGTCGGTAATTAATGCATCGGCGGCGAAAGCAGTATCTGGCGCACTCGACGTGATGACATCCCTGGCGAAAGCAGGACCAACGGCTCCCGAGTTCGAACGCGCACGTGACGAGTTGTTGGCCGAGATAACCCGACAGAGTTCGCAGGAAAACTTGAAAGAAGTGACTGCCGACGACTGGCTGAGCATGGAGATATACAAGCTCACGCCACCGGCCACGCAAATCAGGAGCTTAACCCTGGCCGACGCACAGCGCGTCGCGGCCAAACTCTTCAAGGATGCTGCGACGGCAAAGATTGTGGTGGGAGACGCCGATCAGCTTAAGAAAAGCTTTGGGGCGACCGCTGAAGTCCGCGGCGCGCAGCCTGCGCCCAAGACAACTGATCCTGCACCTGCAAAGAAGCCCTGATAGATTTGCAAACCCATCGCAAGCGCTCTGCAACCTTTCCTCTACCCCTATGCGCGAAACTAATCCCGGTCAGAAAAGTTCGGTGGACGCACACGCTCGGCGGGTTCGCGACATGTTCGCGCGAATTTCACCGCGGTACGACCTGCTGAATCATCTGCTTTCGGGGAATATTGATAAGCGGTGGCGGCGAAGTGTCGTTGAAAAGCTAAGGCCACTGCTCTCGCCTGGAGCCGAAGTTCTGGATGTAGCGTGCGGCACAGGCGATCTAAGTATTGCGTTATTTGAAAACATCGGCGCGCGAGTAACGGGCGTAGATTTTTGCCGGCCCATGCTGGAGATCGCCGCGCGAAAGCAGTCACGGATTGCGTTCGTCGAAGGAGATGCTTTGCAACTCCCTTTCGGCAACGAAGCTTTTGACGCCGTCACCATCGCCTTCGGCTTGCGAAATCTTTCCAGTGTCGAGGAAGGTTTAAGTGAACTCAGGCGAGTTCTAAAGCCAAAGGGCTGGGTGGCGATCCTGGAGTTTTCCAAGCCGGTCGTGCCCGGTTTTCGTTCGGTGGCAGCCGCGTATTGCACGCGCTTGCTACCGCGAATCGGCGGCATGATTAGCGGATCGCGCAGTGCTTATGAGTATCTGCCGGACTCTGTTTCCCGTTTTCCCGATCAGGAAACGCTCTCCGGCATGATGACTGACGCGGGTTTCGCCGATGTTGGTTTTGAAAATTTGACCGGCGGTGTAGCTGCACTGCACACCGGCCGGAAGACGTAGCGCAAAATGTCTTTTTGCGCGCGCGCGCAAGAAGTCATCTTGCGCTACAACAAGCTTGGTTGCGGCCTTCGGGTAGCAGCCAAACAGCGTAGTCCGCGGGACTCGCTTAACTGATCAAGGCGCGGTTGTCGGGGCCAGCCTAGTCGGAACCAGCGAGTCCCCGCGCGGCTACGTTTTTTTGGTGGAGCGCCGACATCCTTCCGGTGGTTCGCGCGCCTCCTGCGCGCCGTTGATCACACCGGAATTGAGAGTGTCCCGTGAATCATGCGCAAAACGCGCGTGCCACAATCCACGCTTGCCACAATCCAATAGCCCCACTTCCCGCCAATCTGATATCATCCGCGCTCGGCAAAAAGTGGCAACAGACCGCAGTCTGTAATTCTTGACTGAGCTCTGCTAAAAATCTTTCGCAGCCAAGTTCCCAAAAAAGTTCGCAGCCGCGAGATGAAACGTAAACTGTTTGGATTCCTTCGCCGCGCCGGCTTTCTGATCCTGGTCGTGTGGACGGTGGTTTCGTTGGTGACGATTCTGATCGAGCTGGTGCCCGGCGATCCGGCCGCAGCCGTACTCGGCGATCAGGCCACTGCCGAACAACTGGCCCAGTTCAGGGCCCGGCATGGATTGGATCGTCCGCCATTTTTTTTCGGGTTCCCGCGAGACAGCAGCGGGCGACATCACTTTCGTTGGTATGGTTACGACAATCGTTATACCGATTACTGGGTTGGGATCCTCCACGGCAATCTCGGAAGTTCGTTTCGCACCGAGCGGCCAGTCATAGATCTAATTCTCGAAAGATATCCCGCGACGATCGAACTGGCGCTGGCCGCGATGCTAATTGCCGTGGCGATAGCGATTCCGCTGGGTGTGATCGCCGGCAAGAACCGCGGCACCTGGATCGATAATCTGCTATCAGTCATCGCTCTGGTGGGGATCAGTTTGCCGAGCTTTGTCATTGGTCCAATGCTGGTGTACCTCTTTGCGGTGAAGCTCGGCTGGCTGTCACCTTCGGGCCGCTTTGACTGGAACGACATAATCCTGCCCGCAGTCACGCTGGGGGCCGCGCTGTCCGCGATTCTGACGCGCATGGTGCGCTCGTCGGTGATTGAAGAACTGAATGAAGGCTATGTGCGCACCGCGCGCGCGAAAGGGCTGAGCGAGAGAACAGTCGTCTACAAGCATGTGCTAAAGAACGGACTAATTCCGGTGGTTACGGTGCTGGGTCTGCAACTGGGCGTGCTTTTGGCAGGAGCCATAATCACTGAAAAGATCTTCGGCTGGCCGGGCCTGGGCTTACTGCTGGTCGAAGACGGAATCGGCAAACGCGACTATAGCGTGGTCCAGGGCTGCGTGCTGGCGATTAGCACCACATACATTGTAGCGAACACGCTGACGGATATGGTTTATCGGTGGTTGGATCCGAGGATCAGAGTTTCGTGATTAAGTCTCGCTACTTTAGCGGACGTGGTCAACGAGCCCGCGAAAGCGGGCGGCATAGTGGTAGCCCCGGGCGTCAGCCAGGGGTTTGGTCAGGGAAAGATCTCCGAGCCCCGCAAGGGGCGAAAGAGATGATGAAGGAGGTATTGTTCGTTCAAGCGTTTTCTGTCGCCCGCTTCGCGGGCTCAATCACTAAGCATGGCGTTGAACCCCGGGCTGACGCCCGGGGCTACTAATATGTCGCCCGCTTCCGCGGGCTCATTGACCGTTTTGATTTGATTTGCGTTTAGTTAACCTGGTTAACAATGTCTCGTCTCGCCATCATCGGTATCTGCATCGTCGCTGTCTTTGTCCTGGTGGCGATCTTCGCTCCGTGGATCGCGACCCAGGACGTGGGCGCGACTAATCTTTCCGTGCGCTACATGGCGCCTTCGGCGGCGCATTGGTTCGGCACCGATTCGACCGGACGCGACATCTTTTCGCGGGTAGTGTTCGGCGCCCGCATCTCGCTCGAGGTCGGCATAGTAGTCGTGGCGGTGTCGACCCTGGTAGGAACGTCCATTGGCGCCATCGCGGGTTACTATAGCGGCTGGATCGATCGAGTTCTTTCCGGCTATCTCTTCAATGTGTTCCTGGCGTTTCCGGGATTGCTGCTGGCGATTGCCCTGGTGGCGTTTCTGGGTGCGGGGCTGAACAAGCTGATCTTTGCACTTTGCATTATCGGTTGGGTTGGCTACGCGCGATTGATTCGCGCACAGGTTTTGAAAGTGCGGGAGTATGATTTCGTGCAGGCGGCACGCGCGCTCGGCGCCGGCGATTTCCGGATTCTGTTCGTCCACATTCTGCCCAACGCGATTCAGCCACTGATCGTGCAGGCGAGTCTGGGCATGGCCGGCGCAGTATTATCGGAAGCGTCGCTGTCATTCCTCGGACTGGGCGTCCCCCCTCCGGCGCCATCGTGGGGCGTGATGATCGAAGAAGCACGCGATCTCTCAACCCTGCAGGCAGCGCCGCACGCACTAATCTTTCCGGGCCTGGCCATCGCGCTCACTGTCTTGGCCTTCAATTTTATCGGTGATGGATTACGAGAGTACCTGGATCCGCGACAGCGACGGCGGTAGTTGGTGAGTCTTCGTCGCGTAGCGTCGGTTTGAGTTTAGCCCGGCCTTTTAAGGGCAACAACATACTTGACTCATCAATCAACTCGGATGCGGGTTCTGAGCGCCAAAGGCGCGAAATGTAATAGCCCGGGCCAACGGCCCGGGTATGATTCGGGGATGAATAGGAAGCGCTGAAAGCGCGACATGTGGATGCCTGAGGCGCCACTGCTCCAGAAAGGCGCCTTCGAGGCCCAACGCATTTCACGCTTTCAGCGCTCAATCAAACGACAAATTGCCGCACCCGGCCCGTTGGGCCGGGCTATTACATTTCGCGCCTTCGGCGCTCAAGACAACAACCTGCGGATCACATGATTTGATGAGTCAGGTGTGTTAGTGCCGAGATGAGATACAATTCGGGGCCTGACAGGTAGCGAAAGGAATGCCCAACATGTCCGAAGATGCTTCAGCGACAGACTACGCGCACGTAGTTCTCTCAGCCAAAGACATAGAGCGAGCGGCGGAAGAAGGCGTACTCCCGAAAGTCGACGCCGAACGACTGGTGCGTTGGGCTTACGATCAGCATTTCAATAATCTCCTGGTTCCCGACCCGCAAGTTCCACGTCCCGAGCAGCAAAAGGCCTTCAATCTTGTCACCGTGCTCTACTACTTTGGCGCGATGTTGATGATTTCCGCTTGCGCCTGGTTCCTGGGTGACAAGTGGGACGTCCTGGGCGCTGGGGGAATCTGCATTACCGCAATCATCTACCTTCTGATCGCAGCAAGCACCGGGATGTGGCTGAGGCGAAGCGGGTATCTGATCGCCGGCGGTCTACTCATTACCGTCGCGGTGAGTCTAATGCCGCTGTTGGTTTACTCGATTGAAAGAATGACGGGATTTTGGCCCGCTGAAGACCCGGGCGGTTATGGGAGGTTCTATCCCTGGATACACGGCTCATGGATCGTAATGGAATTAGCCACCATTGGCGCGGCGGCCCTGGCGCTGATGTTTGTGCGATTCAGTTTCCTTACGGCGCCAATGGCCTTTTCATTCTGGTTTCTTTCCATGGATCTGGCTGCACTCATATTTCGAGAGAATTCACTGAGCTCTGACAAAGCTAAGTGGGTTAGTGTAATGGTGGGCGTGTTCACGATGCTTGTGGGTCTCGGACTTGACCGCACACTGCACAAACGAGGCGAGTCGAAAATGGAAGACTTTGCCTTTTGGTGCTACCTGTTTGGTCTCATGGCTTTTTGGGGAGGACTGACCGTGATGGATTCCGGCTCAGAACTTAGGCGGTTCGTCTATCTCCTCATTAACCTCGCGCTGGTAGGCGTTTCGATCAAGCTGAGGCGCACGGTTTTTCTGGTCTTCGGCGCAATGGGGGTCTATGTATACCTGGGACATCTTGCCTGGGAAGTTTTCAAAGACTCAGTACTATTCCCGTTTGTGCTTGCTTTGTTAGGCTTGAGTTTGATTCTTGGTACTGTGTGGGGACAACGTTTTTGGAAGAGACAACTAAAAACAGACTGACTGACAAACAGCTAGCAGGGTGCTGAAAAAAGCAAAATCGCCACAGAGACGCAGAGTCACAGAGAAGGGAAGGATTCAGAGCCTATCAGAAATGCCAACAATTGCTTACCGTCTTTGTTCTCATTTTTCTCTGTGTCTCCGTGTCTCTGTGGCTACGCTTAGTTTTTCATCAGCCTGCTAGGCGATCGCCACTAGCGCCGCTTCGGTGTCGGTATGCCCCAGAGCCAGATCGAGTTCGGCGGCCACGTCGCCGCTACCCGCGGTAAGCTTTTTGAAATCGAACAACTGATGATCGAGCAATTGCGACGGCTTGACGTTACCCAGCGCGTTGAGCATCGAAGCGCGCACATTCGGAATCTCTTGCTCGAGTTCAGCAAGCAAACTCTTGATCCGCACACGTTTCAGATTTGTCTGCGAGCCGCACAGGTCGCAGGGAATGATCGGAAACTGTTCCGCGGCGGCGAATTCC
>Ga0137404_10001468_pt1 | contig 15545 bp, 15 predicted proteins | sample CZOMad2_1_16fung_FD_108285 | JGI IMG/M metagenome (GOLD analysis project Ga0137404, IMG submission 108285) | Vadose zone soil fungal communities from Angelo Coast Range Reserve, California, USA - CZOMad2_1_16fungal (Illumina Assembly) | ecosystem: Environmental > Terrestrial > Soil > Vadose...
GGTGTTCTCCCAGTAGATGCGGGCCGACGATGCGGCGGTGTCGGTGAACCAGTAGAGGCTGATATCGTCGAGCATCGCGTCGACCGCGAGCGCGTCTTCAGGATTGCCGTGATTGTCGGTCCAGGCCTGAAACTTCTCGTAGATCCACAGCGCCTGACCCGCGGCCGAGTCTGCAAGCGGATAGCCGATGGTCTGCGGACGCGTCGCGTGTTCGCGAAAATAGCCGCTCTGATCGTTGGCGAACCACGACGCCCGGTCGATGGCTCTGCGCTCGGCAGGCGTGGGGTCCTTCGGCAGCTTTTCGGGAAAGACGAACTGCCAGTTCACATGGGCCGCGATCAAGCCCTGGGGCCCCTGATGCGCCAGGGCGTGCGTCACGCCCGCCCCCCAATCGCCTCCCTGCGCCACCCAGCGCTTGTAACCAAGGCGCTGCATCAGTGTCCCCCAGGCGAGGGCGATCCTGTTCACGCCCCAGCCAGTCTCGGCCGGCTTGTCGGAGAAGGCAAAGCCCGGGAGCGACGGCACGACGACATGGAACGCGTCCTCCGCCGGCCCCCCGTAGCGGGTGGGATCGCTGAGCGGGCCGATGATCTCCATGAACTCCACGACCGATCCCGGCCATCCGTGCGTGAGAATGATCGGCAGCGCGTTCCGGCGAGGGGAGCGCACGTGGATGAAGTGAATTCCAAGCCCGTCGATCTGTGTTCGGTACTGCGGGAAGGCGTTGATGCGAGCCTCGAACCGGCGCCAATCATACTTATCGCGCCAGTATTCAACGAGCGACTGCGCTTTGGTCAGCGGCACTCCCTGCGACCAGTCGGTGACCGTTTCCTTGTCCGGCCAGCGGGTATTGGCCAACCTCTCTTTGAGATCGTCCAACGCTGCCTGCGGCACATCGACCTTGAAGGGTACGATGTCCTTCGTGGCGGCGGGGATCGAGAGCCGCACAGACCTGGCTCCGGCACGCCGGGCGGCCGTCAGCACCAGCCCGGCTGACAAGATACCGGCCCCACCGATGAACTTACGCCGCGAGTGGTCGTTATTCATCGGGTGGCCCTATCCCATCCGGCTTGTAAACTGCTGCATATCGAAATAGTCGCGCCAGGCTTTGATCTTGCCGTCCCTGATTTCGAAGATCCCCATGACCGGCAACTCGAACGATTTGTCGGGGAGCTTGAAGGCGTCCACCCGCTCGGTCATTACGACCGGACCATTGGCTGCGATGTGGATGACGTGGAACTGGATGCCCTCGATGCCTGGCGCGCCAGGGCGGATGAACGAGGCGATGTTTTTCGCGATGGCCTCCCTGCCGGTGACCGGCGCCAGCGGGATATTGTGGTAGACAGCGTCGTCGGTGAAAAACGCGGCCAGCTCGGCGGCCCCGAGATTGTCGGACCACGCCTTGCAGAACCTGCGCACTACCTCGATCGGGCTCTCCATCTGGCTCCTCCTGCGGTCGTTCTTCGTGGCACTCGGCCGGGCGCCCATCGATGCCAGCCCAGCAGCTGACACGACTCCGGCGCCACCAACCGCATACAAGAACTCACGGCGCGAGCGCGGGTGCGATCTTTCCGTTCGGCTGTCCTTTTTGTCCATGAGTGGCTCCGAACCTGACTTCCGCTCAGGCTTTGCGAAGCTTGAAGACCAACACCGTACCGGCCTTGGGAACCACCGTTGTCGTCCCTCGAATCTTGTCGATCCCGTTCTGAACGCCCTGCGCGTCGAGTCCCCAACCAGCGGTGACGGCGATGTACTGCTCGCCATCGACTTCAAAGGACGTGGGAATGCCAATTACGCCGGCGGGAGCCGGGAAGCTCCAAAGTTGATCCCCCGTGCGCGCGTCGAACGCCCTGAACTCCCGATCGGGCGTTCCACCCGCGAATAACAGGTCTCCTCCCGTCACCAATAACGGCGCCCAGAGAATGGTCTTGAAGTTGTGCTGCCAGACGCGCTTGCCGGTATTCAAATCCCACGCTTGAAGCTCGCCGAGATGATCGGCGGCGCCCGCGGCGGTGCGAACGGATCCGAAGATGCTCTCCACTTCGTATCCAACATAGAACCCGCCGGTGTCCTGCTTTGGCACACCGCCTTTCGGCAGATAGGTGCAGATGTTGTTGTTGGCAGGAACGTACAGGAGCTTCGTCTGCGGACTCCACGCCTCCGGCGGCCAGTCCTTGCCGCCGCCGATGCTCGGGCAGAATCCGGCACCTTGCCCGGCGCCGGGACGCTTCGATTCATCGACGGCCGGTCTTCCCGTCTGCGCGTCAATCGACGTGAACACGTTGTTATTGGAAAACGGGAAGGCGTGGAGAAACTTCAGCTGTCCCCGATCGCGATCGAGAATCCAGAGATATCCATTGCGGCCGGCATGCGTGGCCGTCTTGACCGGCTTTCCGTCGATCTCGGTGTCGATCAGCAGGGGCGCCGATACTTCGTCCCAGTCAAAGGAATCGTGAGGCGTGTATTGGTGGTAGCTCTTTAATTGGCCGGTCTCGATGTCGAGCGCCAGCGTCGAGTCCGTGTACAGGTTGTCGCCGGGACGATTGTCAGCGACCCACGGCGCCGGATTTCCGGTGCCCCAGTAAGTGATGTTCAACGCGGGATCGAAGACGCCGGTGATCCAGATGGAGCCGCCTCCACGCTTGTATCCATCGTCTTTCCAGGTGTCCCCGCCTGGCTCATCAGGTGCGGGCACCGTGTAGGTGCGCCAGATTCGCTTGCCGCTCCCGGCGTCGTAGGCGCTTACCGAGCCGCGGACGCCAAATTCCCCACCGGAGTAACCAACGAGGATCTTGCCTCGCACAGCCAGCGGCGCCAGCGTTGCGTAGCAGCCGGTCTTGAAATCATCGATCGGAACCGACCAGGCTTCCTTGCCCGTGGCGGCCTCGAGCGCCACGAGCTGGCAATCCGTGGTGGCCATGTAAACCCGGTCGCCGTACAGAGCTACGCCCCGATTGGTCGGATGCAGTTGAAAGAGGCCCTCGGGATACTTCTTCACATACCGCCAAAGCTGACTGCCGGTCCGGGCATCGAGTGCGACGACGTTATTGCCGGGCGTGGTGATGAACATACGCCCGTGGTTGACGATGGGCGTCGTTTCGTGGGCGTCGACCAGATCCGTATTGAGCGACCAGGCGAGGGATAGATTCGCGATGTTCTTCGCGTTGATTTGGCTCAAAGGGCTGAAGCCCGAGCCATCGTAAGTGCGCCGATACATCAGCCAATCGCCGGCTTCCGGATGCTGAAGCCGCTCGTCCGTGACAGTTGCGTAAGGCGTCAGCGCGGCCGCCGCCGGCGGAAGGTCTGTGCTGCTGGCACTGGAAGGCTTTGATGCGGGAGCCGTCGCCTGAATTGCGCTGCACGCCATCGCATTCAGCGCCCACAGGACTGCGGTTCGGTTCACCACGTCATCCTCCGATTCATCGGCTCCACGAGCTCGAACTCCAAACCCTCGACGTCCCTGACGACCATGTTCTTGCCCGCGGGCGTGGGGGCCGGAGGCTGCAGAATCGTTGCGCCCCAGGATCGAAGATGGGCCTCGAACTCCGCGAGCGAGTCGACCGTGAACGTGGCCCGCAGATCCTTGACACGAGCGAGGTCTCGCTCGGCCCGCCGATGAGCGTCACGTTCCCGAAGAGCGCGAGCGTCAGTCCGCGCCCCGGCATGACGAACCGCGCCTTGACCTCCTCGCCCAGGAGCGACCCGTAGCGCGCGGTCGCCGATTCGATGTTCGCAGTCAGCACGGGCACAGACACGCCGATGATCCTCATGGCGCTCTCTCGTGACTGTGGAGGTTTGCGACCTGGACCATGGGTTCCTTCCCTACCCGTGGGCCGGGTTGACGTCCGTCAAACGTGCGACAAATCGTGTACGCTTCCCGCACCACAGCCCCGAGGCTCACCTGCTCTCGTTTCCCCCTTTTCTGCTGGATCTCGACGCGGAGCGGTTGTGGCGCGACGACAAGGAGGTTCCGCTTCGTCGCAAGCCATTCGCGATCCTTCGCTACCTCGTCCAGAACCCGCAAAGGCTGGTGACGCAGGCGGAGATCGTCGAGGCCGTGTGGGGGAGGATCGCGATGAGCGACAGCTTGCTCCGGACCCACGTTCACGATCTGCGCGGCGCCCTTGGCGAGGGTGTCGTCGAGACCGTGGTGGGGCGGGGCTATCGCTTCGTCGCCGAGGTCAAGCATGAGTACGCGGAAGACCGCGGGTCGGTCGGCCACGAGGAGTCGCCGGCGGAGACGATCGCCAATCGAGTCGTCGGACGCGAGCAGGAGATCAGCGCTCTACAAGCCGCTCTCCGGTCGGCTCGCGACCATCGCCGTACGACCGTCTTTGTGACGGGGGAGGCGGGCGTCGGCAAGACGACGCTCGTCGACGCGTTCGTCGAGACCGCTGGCACCAAGGGGTCGCTCGTCGGTCGTTCCTCGTGCGTCGAGCAATACGGGACGGGGCAGGCCTTTCTCCCGGTGCTCGACGCCATCGGCACGTTATGTCGAGGTCGTGGCGGTGCGCGCGCCATTGATGTGTTCACCGAGCACGCGCCCACCTGGCTCGCGCAGATGCCGGGGCTGGTGAGCGCCGCTCGGTTCGCCGAACTGCAGCGCCGTACGAGCGGCGCGACGCAGGCGCGCTCGTTCCAGGAGCTTGTGGAGGCGCTCGCTGCATTGAGCGCCCACGGCCCAGTGATCCTTGTCTTCGACGATCTCCACTGGACCGACCCTTCGACGGCCGAGCTCCTTGCGTTCATGGCGAGCAGGCGCGAACCAGCGCGATTGCTGATCGTCGGCACCTATCGACCCGCCGAGGTGCCGCGCGGGCACTCCGTTTCGAAGTTCACGGCCGAGCTCATTGCGCATCGGCAGGCGTCGACCATCGCGCTCGACGGTCTCAGCGTCGAGTCCGTCGACGCCTACCTCGCAAAGCGTTTCCCGCACCACCGATTTCCGCCCGCGTTCACCGGAACGCTCCACCAATCGACGAGCGGGAACCCTCTCTTCATCACGACGTTCGTGGACGATCTCGAAGGGCAGGGCCTCCTCCGCGAGCGTGACGGGCGGTGGGATCTCACGACGAGCGTGCAAGAGGTCGCGGTCCGGCGGCCCGACAGTATTCGCCGGCTGATCGACGCGCAGATCGATCGATTGGCAGACGCCGAACAGAGGATCATCGAGGTGGCAGCGGTCGCCGGCATGACCTTCACCGCCGGAGTCGTCGCCTACGCTCTCGACGCCGACGCCGACGGCGTCGACTCGGCGTGCGAGTCGCTCGCGAACGAGCGGCGACTCCTCCAGTACATCGGAACCGAGACGTGGCCGGATGGCACCATTCAATCGCGGTACGCGTTCGGTCACTCGCTGTTCCAGCACGCGGCGCTGATGCGGAGCACGTCGGCGACGGTCCGGGCGTGGCACCGCAAGATCGGGGAGCGGCTCGAGGCGGGGTATGCGCGGCGAGAAGAAGAAGTCGCCGCGGAGCTGGCGGTGCACTTCGATCGCGGACAGATGCCGGCGAGGGCGGCCCGCTATTACCTCGCCGCGGGAGACCGCACCGGCCTGCATTACGGATTGCACGAGTCGGTCGCGCACTACGAGCGCGTCCGCGTGCTCATCGAGGACTTGCCGGAGAATCGAGAGCGCGACGTGCTCGGGATGCGCGCCGCGCTCGGTCTCGGTTGGCGGCTGTATGAGCGCGACGGATTGACGGCCGGCGCGCTTCCGATGCTGGAGAAGGCGAGAGAGCTCGCGGCACGCCTCGACGACAAGGCGTCGCTCGCCGAAGTGTTGATCCGCCTCGAGGTGCTGGGCGTGGTGCGCGGGGACCTGCGCGCGGCGAGCGACCATGCGCGCGCGGCCGCCCCGCTGCTCGAGCACCTGCCCGCCGCGCTTCGCGCGTCCGCCAACGAGCTCGAAGCCCTCAGAGTGCTCATCCGCGGGGATCTCCAGGACGCGTGCCGAAGGTTCGAGGCGATCGGGATTTTCCGGGTGGCAGAGGGGGCACCGGCGCCGGAGGCCGCGGGGGCCCGCATCGCAGCCATGGCCTGGGGCGGCTACGCGCTGTGGCTCGCGGGAAAACCGGATCAAGCTGTCACCTTGGCGCGTCGAGGTTACGAGGCCGCCGACGCGCTGAAAGATTCCTGGGAGCGCGCCGCGCTGCTAAGCGACTGGGCCACGCTGCATGCGTGGCGTCGGGAGCCGGCGAAGGCCAAGGAGCTCGCGCACCGCGCGCTCGATCTTGCCGGACAGGGGGCGTTCGGCCTGTGGACACGGCGCGCGGACCTCGTGCTCCGTTGGGCCGACGCGGAGCTCGGTGCGCCGCTCTCCGAGGAGCGCGCCGGTGAGCTGGTGAGCAAGCCGTGGGAAGGCGCTTGGCACGGCCGAACGATGGCCTGCGTGCTCCTCGCCGCCATGTATGCCCGCCTGGGTTGTACAGACAAGGCGCTTGCAGTGGTCTCCGAGGCGCTCGGGTCGATCGAGACGAGCGAAGAGCGTTGGCTCGAGTCGGAGCTTCATCGTCTGCGAGGAGAGCTTCTGCAGTCGAGGGACGCGGCGGAAGCGGACCGCTCGATCGCAGCGGCACTCGAGATCGCGCGCAGGCAGTCCTCAACGAGCCTCGAGCTGCGCGCGGCGCTGAGCCTTCACGCCATCACCTCCGGTGCGAAGAAGAAGCGCGCAAGAGAGGACGTCGCCCGAGCACTCTCGCGCATCACGGGCGGCTCGGACGCGCCGGACGTCGTCGAGGCTCGCAGAGTCGTCGGCGGACGGTGAAGATACAGGGGGTCTCGGCATGGTCTTCAGGAATGATCCTTGGAGATCGCGCTCCGAAGAACGTAACCGACTGCCTTGCAGTCGAACCTGATCGCGTTCCGGATGTTGCGGGAGTGGGGCAACTTGCCCTGCTCGCACAGCAGGTAGACGTGTTCGGTCGAACATCCGAGTAGGGCTGCCACCTGCATGACGTCGAGTGAGGGGCGCGTGGTGCTGCGGCGCGATCGTGGCACATTCTGGGCACATGAAGGTCGAGAATCCGCGTGAAGATTCGTGGAGCTGGGCTCGGAGGGGGAGCCTGGAGGACCCTAAGGAAATCACAGGTCCTTGCTGATTCGGGGAGGGTCGTGGAGAATCGTGGATGGCGGACTGCCTCGTTGCCAAGGCGAAGGCCGCCGGTTCGAACCCGGTGTTCCGCTCCAATCAATGCCCCCGACTTGACGCGGTTTTTCGCGCTGGTCGGGGTCGCCATATCTGAGCGTCTTGAGCGCGTCAGTCCGCCGTCAGTCGCTGTCTTTGGACTTATGACTGCGGGCTGCATTCCGTAGCAACTCGCTGGAGCGCACGTGCGTTTTGCCGGTGCTCAACGCGCGCGCGTCATGGGGTAGTCAGGGCGAAACTCACGCCAGATCGTTTGGGCCTTGGGCGCGGGGGTCTCGATCACCTCCGCGCGCGGTGCGATGGTCATGTAGCGGCGCACGATGGCCCAGTCGTCGTTGAGTTCGCAGAGCACGGTGCCGACGAGGCGGATGTAAGTTACGCCCATACGGTTAGAGCGGCCCGCTGACGACGACGCCGTGGTTCTCCTCAGACGCCACGTCCTGAGGAACCACGACAAGACGGCCGAGGTCATGGAGAGAGTATGGCTGAGAAAAAAGCTGCAAAGAAGAGCACGAAGAAGTCGGCCAAGAGCACCATCGGCAAGGCGTCCAGGGGATTCACGGACGAGGAACGAACCCGCGATGAGGGAGCGCGCCCAAGAACTGAAAGCGGCCGCGCGCCGCGGCCCGCGCGCGGGCAAGGCGGACGGGGAAAGCGACGTGCTCGCGAAGATCGCCGAGATGCCGGAACCGGATCGCGCCATGGCCGAGAGGCTCCATGCCATCATCAAGGCGAGCGCGCCAGCCCTCTCGCCGAAAACCTGGTACGGGATGCCCGCGTACGCCAAGGACGGCAATGTCGTCTGCTTCTTTCAAAGCGCGCAGAAATTCAAAACGAGGTACGCGACGTTCGGCTTCAGCGACAAAGCAAACCTCGACGAAGGCGATATGTGGCCGACCGCCTTCGCGCTGAAGACGTTGACCGCCGCCGACGAGGCAAGGATCGGCGCGCTCGTGAAGAAAGCGGTGAGCTGAGGACTGAGCTCGACGGCGGAGGCAACGTGGACGTAACACCGGAACAACGAACCTATGCCCGGCTCGCAGGCATCATGTATCTCCTGAACTATGGTCTGCAGACCGTGTGGGATGGCCTGACGTTATGGGGCCGCGGCTCCGCGAGCTTCGCTGAAACCGCGCGCTGGGCGGTGGAGCCGGACGTGCTCTACCGCGTTGCGTTGGTGCACGTCGCGGTAGGCCCGTCGCGTGGATGCAATCGGCATCCTGGCGTTCGCGTTTCGGCGGCCTGGCAGCGAGATCAACCACATCGAAGCAGCCTGGCTAAGCGACTCGTTGCGAACGGCCGCGCGGCGTGATGTGAGAGCTCGCCGATGGCGGCGAACCGAAGAACCGACGGTACTCCCGGCTGAACTGCGTCTCGCTTTCGTAACCCACGTCGCGTGCGACCGTCTTCACCATGCCTCCCCCGAGGAGCATCTGACGGGCGCGGATCAAGCGCACCGCCTTCATGTACTGCAGCGGGGAGGTTCCGGTCATGGCCTTGAAGTGTTGGTGGAAGGTCGGGACGCTCATGTGCGCCATCTGCGCGAGTTCGCCGATCGCCATTCGCTCCGCGAATCTGGCATTCATCTCGCGGACGACATCGGCGAGCTGGCTCGCGGGACCTTCCGCCAGCGCCCGAAGCGAATCGCCCTGTGGCCCGTCGAGCGCGAGGAAGAGCATTTCGCGAATGGTCTGCCGCGCGAGTGCTCTCGTCCGCCGTTCATCGGCCAAGCAGGCGAGCAAACGAGCCGCGGCATCCTCGAGGTCGCGCGGAAGAGGCGCATAAAACACGGTGTGAGTGGAGCGGCCAACCGCGGCGCGGGGGGAGCGTTCAAATTCGAGAACGATCTCGCGCAGGAGGGCGAGCTCGATCTCGACCACCATGGAAAGCACCGGCTCGTCGGCCGAAGCGATGGTCCTGCAGAGGATCGGCATCGGTGAGGTCACTACGAGGTAGTGGCCCGCGTCGTACGGAAGCGTCTTGTTGCCCAGAGATACCTGCTTCCTTCCGGCCCCAACCAGAACCAGGCTGGAGGGATAGACGTAGCGCGTGGGCGGCTCCGGGACCGTGAAACGGTAGAGGGAGACGCCCGGGTAACGCGTCTCGTTGCCACCCTCCCGGGGAGCGAGCAGGGCGATTCCCGCGGCCAACGAGTTCCTCGACCGGGTCATGCGCGTCATCGTACTTGCCCACGTCGAGATGCGCCACCGCTCCGCGGCCTCGCTCATAGGATCAGGCAGGCTTTCGATAGTTCCGTGTCTTCCGTTTGCAGCCGCCGAGGTTATCGATCGGAGCCATTGGAGGCCCCACATGAAGCTCGAGCTGAACGGCCAGACCCGCGAGGTCGACGCTCCCGACGAGATGCCGCTGCTCTGGGCGCTGCGCGACCTGTGCGGCGTAACCGGGGTCAAGTACGGCTGCGGGATGGCGCAGTGCGGGGCGTGCACGGTGCACCTGGATGGTAAGGCGGTGCGGTCCTGCGTGCTGCCGGTGGCATCGGCCGCGGGAAAGAAGATCACCACCATCGAAGGCCTCTCGCCCGACGGCTCGCACCCCGTGCAGGTGGCCTGGGCCGAGACCGACGTGGTCCAGTGCGGGTACTGCCAGTCGGGCCAGATCATGTCGGCGGCCGCCCTGCTGGCAGAGAAGCCCGACCCCAGCGACGAGGAGATCGACCGGGCGATGGCGGGCAACATCTGTCGCTGCGGGACATACCAGCGCGTGCGCGACGCCATCCGCCGCGCCTCGTCGATGAGGAGGGCCCGGCGATGACGCTCAGCCGTCGCGACGTGCTGGTCTCGGGGGCGGGGCTCTTGATCGCCTTCCACGTGCCGGGCAAGGGGCGCGCGGCGCAGATGGACAAGAAGCCATCGGTCGATCCCAACGCCTTCGTCCGCGTTGCTCCCGACGAGTCGGTGACGGTGCTGCTCGCCCACTCGGAGATGGGGCAGGGCATCTGGACCACGCTGGCCATGCTCATCGCCGAGGAGTTGGACTGCGACTGGTCGAAGATCCGCGTCGAGCACGCGCCCGCCGCGCCCGCGTACGCGCATACCGCGTATGGCCTGCAGATGACCGGCGGCTCGACCACCACCTGGTCGGAGTTCGATCGCTACCGAATCGTGGGCGCGATGGCGCGCGCGATGCTGCTGCGCGCCGCCGCCGAGCGGTGGAAGGTGCGGCCCCGGTCGCTCCGCACCGAGAGCGGCTTCGTGGTGCACCGGACGGAGCAGCTTTCGTACGGACAGCTGGCGGAGGCGGCGCAGCGACTCTCGCCGCCGGCGTCGGTGGAGCTGAAGCCGAAGAAGGACTGGAAGCTCATCGGCAAGCCCATGCGGCGGCTGGACACGCCGGAGAAGATTACCGGGAAGGCGCAGTTCGGCATCGACGTGCAAGTGCCGGCAATGCGCACCGCGCTCGTCGCCCGCTCGCCCGTCTTTGGCGGCAAGGTGAAATCGTTCGACGCGAGCAAGGCCAGGGCAGTGCCCGGCGTCGAGCAAGTCGTGCAGGTGCCGTCCGGCATCGCGGTGGTGGCGACCAATTTCTGGAGCGCCAAGCTGGGCCGTGACGCGCTGCAGATCGATTGGGACCTGGGCGCAGGCGCTGAGTTGGACACTGGCAAGCTGCTGGCGTCGTACCGCGAACTCGCCAAGGCGCCCGGCACGTTGGCGGCGGCCAAGGGCGACGCGGACGCCGCGCTGGTCGGCGCGGCCCGACGTCTCGAGGCCGAATACGACGTGCCCTACCTGGCGCACGCGACCATGGAGCCGCTCAATTGCACCGTGCGCCTCGAGGGCGGCCGCTGCGAGATCTGGACCGGCACGCAGTTCCACGGGGTGGACCAGATGGCGGCGGCGCAGGTCGCCGGCGTGCCGCCGCAGAACGTGATCATCCACACGCCGTTCCTCGGCGGCGGGTTCGGCCGGCGGGCGACGCTCGACTCCCACTTCGTGGCCGAGGGCGTGCATGTGGCCAAGGCAGCCGGCGTGCCGGTGAAGGTGGTGTGGACGCGCGAGGACGACATCCGCGGCGGGCACTACCGGCCCATGTACGTGCACCGCATCGAGGCCGGGGTGGACGAGAAGGGCCTGCCGCAGGCGTGGAGGCACACCGTCGTCGGGCAGTCGATCTTGACCGGCACCCTGTTCGAGAAGTTCGCGGTCAAGGATGGTGTGGACGCCCAGTCGGTAGAGGGCGCGGCCGATTCGCCCTACTTGGACGCGGTGGCGGCGCGGAAGATCACGCTGCACTCGCCGCGGAACCAGGTTCCGCCGCAGTGGTGGCGCTCGGTCGGAAACTCGCACACCGCCTTCGCGGTGGAGAGCATGATCGATGAGTTGGCCTGGGCGGCAAGGCGAGATCCTCTCGAGTTCCGTGGCGCGCTTCTGGCCGACAAGCCCCGCCACCTTCGAGCGCTCGAGGCCGCGGCGACGAGCGCCGGCTGGGGCACGGCGCCCCCTGAGGGGCGCGCGCGGGGCCTGGCGGTGCACGATTCGTTCGGCAGCATCGTCGCCGAGGTGGCGGAGGTGTCCGTCGACGCCAGGAAACGCATCCGTGTGCACAAGGTGAGCTGCGCGGTGGACTGTGGCCAGGTCGTCAATCCGTTGGGAATCGAGGCGCAGGTGCAGGGCGCCGTGGTCTTCGGCCTCTCCGCGGCGCTGCTCGGCGCGGTGACGCTCAAGGAGGGCCGCGTGGAGCAGAGCAACTTCCACGACTATCGCGTGCTGCGCATGCCCGAGGTGCCGGACGTGACGGTGCAAATCCTCGAGTCCGACGCGAAGATGGGCGGCATCGGAGAGCCCGCGACTGCCCCAATCGCGCCGGCGGTGGCCAACGCGGTGTACGCCTTGACCAGGCAGCGGCTGCGCTCGCTACCGCTGAGGCTGACATGAGATCGAGCGCGCTCGTCATCGTGCTGTTCCTGGGCTGCTCGCACTCGGAACCCGCGCCCACCGCGGCCGCGTCGCCGGCGGCGGACGCCATCGCCTCGTTCGAGACGGTGCGCGCGGTGCTCCAGAGCCCCCGCTGCGTCAATTGCCACCCGCAGGGCGACGAGCCGACGCAGGGTGACGAGGGCCGCGTCCACGACCAGTTCGTACTGCGCGGCCCCGAGGGCAAGGGCGCTCCCGGCCTGCATTGCGCCACGTGCCACGGCCAGGCCAATCGCCCCGCGAGCTACGGCGGGCATATGCCACCGGGCGTGTCCACGGGCTGGCGGCTGCCTCCGCCGGAACACAAGATGGCGTTCGCCGACCTATCGTCGTCTGCGCTCTGTGAGCAGCTCAAGGACCCCAAGCGGAACGGCGGGAAGACGCTGGCCGAACTGGTCCATCACGTCTCCTCCGACCCGCTGGTGCTCTGGGCCTGGTCACCCGGCTATGGCCGCGCCCCGGTGCCCGTGCCGCATGCGGAGTTCGTGCGCGCCGTCAGAGCCTGGGTGGACGCGGGCGCCGCGTGTGCTCCAGCTCGCACGGCGATCGCGACGCGACGCTAGGGAAGGTTTACCCTGTTTCGCCCGCGACTGCGGGAGCGGGTTCATCACCAGCACCTGAACGGGTTCGCCCGTTCTGGTTGAGGGCATCAGTCGATGGGGACGCCCTTGGCGCCGTCGATGGTCAGGCGCGCGACTTCGTTCGCGTGCGACAGCATGGGGAGTGGCTGGACGCGACGGTGATCCTCTTTGCTCCCATCGTCTTCGCGAATTGCCGCTCGAGGTCCGGTTGGATCATCCGGTCGTTGGCGGCGACCACGTACCAGGTCGGCTTCGACTTCCATGCGGCATTGGTGACCTTGGCCCCGAAGGCCGCGCCATTCGTGGGACCTTGCGTCGCAGCGAGAATCCTGCGGTCCGCTTTCGGCAGGTCCTGCGCGAAATCCTCCTCGATGCCCTTCGTGGTCATCTTCCGGAAGCCGCCGCGGGCGGAAGGTCCTTGCCGAGGTCGAGGACGCCCTGGCGCGCATCGGGCGCGAACGCGGCGACGTAAACCAGCCCGGCGACCTTCGGATCGGCGCCGGCCTCGGCGTAGACGGCGCCGCCGTAGGAATGGCCGACGAGCAGGACCGCCCGTCCTCGAGCGCGATCGCCCGCTGGACGGTAGCGACGTCGTCCGCGAGGGACGTCAGCGGATTTTGGACCGCGACGACGTGCAGGCCGGCCTTCTCCAGGATTGGGATGACCTTGGCCCAACTCGATCCATCCGCCCACGCGCCGTGGACGAGGACCACGTTTCGCACCGGGGCCTTCGGCGCGTCGGCCGCGGCGGTCAGTGCTCCGAGAACGAACAGCGCCAGGAAACGACAGGCGATCGTCATGAGCGCCTCCGGTCTGGATACGGCAATCAACGCCGTTGGTGTTTCATTCGCCGTGCCAACTCGGCAGAGAGGCGCTCAGGGCGATGGCGCGAAGGATATGTCATGGTCGCTCGCGCCGGGTTCGCGCCGGCCATACCAGCAAATGCCAAGCATTCGCTGAACGCATAGGGGGCAAATTGCACCAGCGCCCTCGCTGAAGACTGGCTCGCGAATTGCTGGTCGCCAGCGTTAGAAGGCAGGCCATGGATGACCTTCAAGCCCAAGGAAAATGAATATGACTGGATCAGCGGCGCACCTGCGCATCATCGAGGAAACGCCTGCGTATTGGAGGGTTGTGTTCGACAATCCGCCTCTCAACATCATGGGCGCCACCATCTTCGAAGGCCTCCAGGATCTGCTCGCTCGAATGGACGCCAGCCCAAGCCTTCGTGTCGTCGTATTCGAGAGCGCGAATCCTGAGTTCTACGTTGCCCACTTCGATTTGGAAGACACGTCGGGGAGCCTCGGCCTCCTCAAAACTGCCGGGCCTTCCGGCCTCCCGATCCTGTTGGATACGTTCGTCCGTCTCACCAAGTCCCCGGTCGTCAGCATCGCGAAGATCCGTGGCCGGGTCCGGGGCGTGGGCAGCGAGTTCGTCCTCGCCTGCGACATGCGATTCGCATCGCGCGAGAAGGTGATCTTGGCTCAAGTCGAAGTCGGGGCGGGAGTGCATCCCGGCGGCGGCGGTACCGAACGCCTCCCACTGCTCCTCGGCCGCGGTCGCGCGCTCGAAATCGTTCTCGGTGCGAACGACTTCGACGGCGAGACCGCTGAACGATACGGGTACGTCAATCGGGCCCTTCCGGACACTGAGCTGGACAGTTTCGTCGAGATGCTCGCGCGCCGAATCGCCTCCTTCGATCGGCGCCCGATCGCCGCAGCGAAGAACCTCATCAACCAGGTCTCGCTGCCACCCGTCGACCGGCTCCTCGACGGGCTCAACTCCTTTACGACCGCGCTGACGTGGCCTGAATCGCAGCGGCGATTCCAAGCGCTATCCAATCGCGGACTCGGCCAGCCAGGCGAAATGGAGAATCGGTTCGGCGAGCTGCTCGGCACGCTCCTCGAGTCGTAGTCACCGTGTGGCGATGCGTAGCCTCGCCGAGCTGGCAAATTATCGGGGCTCAAACCGTCGCCGCACCGTCGTGCCTGTCTCGACCGAGCTTGGCGACCTCCCGGTGTCGAAAGCAGCCGACTAGATGGTCGTTGACCATCCCGACGGCCTGCATGTGCGCATAGACGATCGTCGAACCGGCGAAGGTGAAGCCACGGCTCCTCAGATCGTTGCTCATGGCGTCGGATTGGGCGCTGCGAGCGGGGATATCCCCTACGGCTCGCCAGCGGTTCTGGATCGGGCGGCCGTCGACGAAGCGCCACTGGTACGCGTCGAAGCTGCCGAACTCGGCCTGCACGTCGAGAAACGCCTGGGCGTTCTTGATCGCCGATTCAATCTTGGCGCGGTTGCGCACGATCCCCGCATCTGCCAGCAGCGCCGCGACCTTCCGTTTGTCGTAGCGGGCGACCTTCCGCGGGTCGAACCGGTCGAAGGCGCGCCGGTAAGCGTCCCTCTTGCGCAGGATCGTGCTCCAGCTCAACCCCGCCTGGGCACCGTCAAGGACGAGGAATTCGAAAAGGACGCGATCGTCGTGTACGGGAACGCCCCATTCTTCGTCGTGGTAGGCGACGAACAGCGGGTCGGTGCCTGACCAGGCGCAGCGTTTCTTGTTCGCCGGTGCAGCTTCTTTTTTCATCAGGCATCACCGTCCTATTCGGCCAGGACTCTGTGAACGAGCCGGATGCAGGAGCCGCCGAGACCGAGGCCGAGACGCCGCCGGCAATCATGGGCTCGAAGTACCGAATCGAGAAGCCTCGTCATATACGTCTCTCAGGCGGCGCCCGGCAAGCCTGCGCAGAGTTGAAAGCCCTGCATTGCGTTCGATGACAGGACGCAAGCCACGCCTTCAGGTCGCGGCCCTCGACTTGTACGACTTGTCCTTGGCCAAAACTCGATCTGAAAGGCGTCGACCACACGACTGGCTCCCTCCAA
>Ga0137404_10001474_pt1 | contig 15524 bp, 15 predicted proteins | sample CZOMad2_1_16fung_FD_108285 | JGI IMG/M metagenome (GOLD analysis project Ga0137404, IMG submission 108285) | Vadose zone soil fungal communities from Angelo Coast Range Reserve, California, USA - CZOMad2_1_16fungal (Illumina Assembly) | ecosystem: Environmental > Terrestrial > Soil > Vadose...
GTCCGACATGGGTTTCCACCAGTCGATATCGAGAATCTGAATTTTGCCTTTCAGTGTCCCGAGCTTCCGCTTTTTGCGACTAGGCTTTTTTGTTCGGATGATATCCACGGCAGGCACACCCCGACGGTAGATGGTCACTGTTTCGCCATCCTCGACCGCCTTGATTAACTCGGGAAGCTTGTTCTTGGCATCCGCCACGCTAACCTTCATACTCTCGATGATAGCTATCTAACATAGCTATGTCAAGTGCAAGCTCCCTCTCTTGCCCTCCTCTGATTCGAGGAAGCTCCGTGCACGTCCTCTCCAAAGAATCGCTACCACGAGGTGGGGGACCAACGGCCTCAATACTGATAAGGGCGAGGTCGGTGGTTCAAGTCCACCCAGGCCCACCATCCAAATCCCCAATAAATACGCGGCTATTCTCACTTTTTTCCTTCCTGGGGCCCGCTCCGAAAAAGCGATTTGCCAAAAATTTGCCAAAAGTTCCAGTCGCTTGACACTGCCTTCCATCCGGGTCGGTGAGTGCGGCTCTCGTAGCTTCTGGACAATTCGGGCCGCCGGTACAGTGGTCAACGATCCAGGGGGGCCACCGATCTCGAGAGGAAAGTGCGCCGTCGGTGTCTAAATCCTTATGAAGCACGATTGGATTCGCTTTCGATTGGTGCTCCCCCTTGTCTTCGGCTTTCTCGCGGCCGTGCTGATGACGTGGGACTATGAAAACAATCGCATGGTTGGATTGATGGGGATGGGCTGGGATATGGGCCCGCCGTTCTGGCCCTATCAAGCGATCTACCTTCTCTTGTTCACGATCAACGCTCCCGCATTTGTTCTGTCTATGCCAATCCTCAAGCTGCTAAACCTTCAAACGCTTTCGCTGCAATACGGCGTCTGGCTTCCGGCGATCGTGGGTTGGTGGTGGTGGATAGGCACTCGAATGGATTTCGGCATTCTCGGACGTAGGAGTTCTCGACATGCAAAGCTGATTGCCGGCGTGCTTTCCACAGTGAGCCTTGTACTTCTGTATGTCGCTGCTCGCGCCAGCCTCGGTGAACTCCACTGGTGGATGGAATATGGTCGTAACTCTTCGCCGTTCCGTGTGCCGACCCTTCTCAGAACTATAGGCCCAGTTTTGTGGTGTCTGGTCCTCGCTAGTGGATGTTTGATTGCGGCGATGCGACTCTTTCAACACAGAATTGCGCAAGCGATAGAGGACCGCCAGAAATATTGGCTGCTTGTGATTGGCGCCGCGGTCGTTGCGCTCTACGTATTTGTGATACATCGTTGGGATAAATCTCTGAATCCACCTCCTAACTATGACGAATGTGCCGTAGACCGTCTTTACGGTCTTGGTTGCATCCATGGAACTATTGTGGACGAGGGCGGGAAGCCAATCAGCCATATCGAAGTAGACCTCATTCCCGTTCACAAGGCCGGAGACGCACGCTGGTATGGCACTCACAGCGAATGGACAGACGATCAGGGAAGATACAATCTCAATCGAATGGAACCAGGTGAGTTTCTCCTAGGCGCTAACGCGTTTAGCTCGTTTGGAGCGCCAGACGCGGAGCGCCCTTTCGCCACCGCATATTACCCAGCAGCTGAGAACGAATCGGAAGCTGCTCTCGTAAAAGTCGTCCGATCATCACCTCTGCGGCTTTCTCCTCTTCGGTTGCGTAAACTCGAGGTGGTAACCATAAAAATCAACGTTCTGTGGGCCGATGGTACGCGGCCCGAGCGAAGCAACATTTCCTTTAAAAATATTCTTTATCCACGTCATGGAGGGACCGCGCCACAGATCGACAACGGCGCAGGAAAATTCACACTTCCAAAAGATTTTGAATATGATGCCGTGGCTTCGGTCGAATGCGATGCAGGTAAGGTTATCGAATCACGTGAGTCCAGGCCCGACCAACGAATCAAAGTCGCAGACGGTCTCACGCCAGTAGAGATGACTTTTGTCATTCCGGGACCACGCTGCGCGCTTTGGGTCAGCCATTGATGAATTCCGGTTCAACGTCGCGTCAATTAGGTGTAGAGGTTGTTATCGGAGACGGATTAGGGTAAGATTGTCTTACTATGGAGACTAAGATTTCAACGAAAGGTCAGGTCGTTCTTCCCGGTCCGATTCGCCGCAAACTTGGCCTCCGGACGGGAGACCCACTCGACGCAAAGGTGGAGGGTGGACGCATTGTGTTGACGCCACGAAGCACGCGCGCACGGAAAGTAAGTATTGTGGTTGACCCCATTACCGGCCTTCCGGTTCTGAGTGCGGGTCCAGACGCTCAACTCTTGAGCAGCAAACAGGTCTATGAGATTTTATCCGACTTCCCATGAAGTATCTCCTCGACGTGAACGGTCTCGTTGCGTTGGGTTTCCTCCAGCACGAATTCCACGAGCGTGTTGCTAGCTGGGTGCACACTCTGGCCTCAAGGGGAGTTCCGGAACTGGCAACTTGTTCGATTACGGAGCTTGGTTTCGTCCGCGTCCTCGCACAGGCACCGCAGTATGGATTCACCATTGCCCACGCACGCACCCTATTGCTCCGCCTTAAAACAGGAAATTCCCTGAAGTTCACTTTCATCCCAGATGATCATGATGTCTCGCACATTCCAGCTTGGGTCAAGACTGCAAAACAAACTACCGACGGCCATCTCGCACAACTCGCCAAGGCGAAGAGCGCAATTCTTGCCACGTTGGATGAAAGGATACCCGGGGCATTCTTAATCCCTACCCAAAGGTGAAGTAACCGCCTTAAGTTTGGTGTTTGAGATTGGGAGCAAGACGGGCTGAGCGGTGCACAATCGTACAGAGCGCCCTAAGATTCCATTCACAGTCCTTCCCGCGGATTCTTGAGGTCATTGCAATCTTCGGCACCCAGCCCCTGATAAGGGCGAGGTCGGTGGTTCAAGTCCACCCAGACCCACCATCCAAATCCCAATAAATACGCGGCGATTCTCACTTTTCCCCTTTCGGGGACTTGTCATCAAAAAACCGTTTTGCCAAAAATTTGCCAAAAGTTCGAGTAGGCCATAGATCCCGTAATCCGGGGCCTTCCGATGCGCGACTCGCATGAAACATCCAAAGTTGGCTACGGAAACCTGGCTAATTTGTTCGATCCTAAATGCTAACTTTGAAGGTATGTAGCAGCGGGTGGACGCCGGCTCTTTTCACACAGGAGCTGCGCGAGTGCTTCCGCAGGGTGCGCGCGGAGCATAGCCAGGAGGAGATCTTGGCGGACTGTGATCTCACCACCGCGCGGAAAGGAAAGACGATGTCGCGCGGCTCCCTTACGGATTAAGGAGTCCGCGTGATGAAGCCGCCCTGCACTTTCGCATACGGGGAGACACCGCAGGCCATGAGCGTCGCACAGCAAAGCGGCGCGTCTTAGGAGTGGTGCGGCGTGGCCGGCAATTCGGCGCTCGCGGCGCCCGAGAGGCTGGGTGGAAGCCCAAAGGCCTGAAACAGGCGCGGGCCGGTGGGTGGCACAAACAGGGTCAGCGTCGAAATCATGTCATGCTCGAGCGCGAGCACGTGGATGGAGTGCGCGGTCAATGGCCCGTCTGCGTCAGCGCGGGCATAGACGGCGAAAGCGGGCTGCCCGTTGGCTGCCGTCGATACCAGGCGAAGGCCGGTACAGGTCTTCCAAGCCATTGCAAAGAAGGACCGGATCGCCTCGCGCCCCGCATACCATTGTAGCCACGGCGGCATGGTGTAGGTCGCGTCCTCTTTGAGGAGGGCCACGAACCCGTCCAGATCATGCCCTTCCCAGGCTTGGAGATACTGGTCGAGGAGCTTTTGCTGCGGGGGATCTGGCCGGGACGCCTCCGGCGGTCGGCCGTCGGGATAGCGTTTGGCAAGCGTCGCGCGCGCCCGCTGCAGAGCGCTGTTGATCGAGGCAGTCGAGCCGCCGAGCAGCGTTGTGGCTTCGGCGGCAGCCCAACCGAGCACATCGCACAGCAAGATTGCGGCGCGCTGGCGCGGTGGCAGCTCCTGGATGGCGGCGACAAAGGCCAGCTGCACGGCCTCGCGAGACTTATAGCGTGCCTCCGGATTCGGCGCGTCGTCCGCGATCCCGTCCAGGTTTGAGTCCGGGTAAGGTTCAAGCCACTCCACATCGGTTGGCGGGGCGCCCTCCGGCATCTCCACGGTGATGGTGGCACGTGCCTCCTGGTCAGGAAGCAAGCGCCGCACGTGCTTGCGGCTGGCAAGCGCATTCAGGCACGCGTTGGTGGCGATCCGATAGAGCCATGCGCGAAACGATCCTCCCTCGAAGCTGTCGAAGCTGCGCCAGGCGCGCAAATAGGTCTCTTGCACGAGATCATCCGCTTCGTGTAGGGAGCCAAGCATGCGGTAACAATGCAATTTGATTTCTCGGCGGAACGGTTCGGCGAGGCGCTCAAACGCCTGGTTCGCACCCGCCGACGCTTGCTCCTGATGGTGTGGTTGCGCCGACATTGTGATCAGTATTAGACCTCCCATCACCTTTTTCAAGGGCTCTATGATCAGGGCACGGTTTCGAGGCCCTTCCCGGAGACGATGAATACTTTTCCCTTGGATTGATCCGGGTTCGTAGCCAACTGAATGACTGCGGTCGCGACATCGGATGAGGTCGGCGGCGAAGACATGCTCTGAATGAAGCCAGCCGCGGATATACCAAGATAGCGGGAGTAGCCCGCGACGGCATGCTTTCCGAGATCGGTGTCTGGCATCATGCGGGGCGCAAGTGCCATGAATCGCAGCCCGAGCCCAAGACGATCCGATTCCTTCTGACTGTAGTTCGCCATGAATATCTGTGTGCGTTTGGCTCCGGCATAGCCTCCCGAATTCGGAGACCCTGCAAGAGCGGCGCCGCTGGAGATGAGAACAACCGAGGCGCCTGCGGGCAGAGGCCGCGACAGCGCTGCCTTGAGGAAGTGAAATGCGATTTTGACGTCCGTCTCCCAGTTGACGGCGAACTCCTGCCAGTTCAGCTCGTGTAGCGGCGCCGCGGGCGGAAACGCGCCTCCACACAGAACCAAGATATCGGGTTGTAGGACGCCGAATACTTTGGAAGGTGCGCCTTCCTCCGTTGCATCGAGCGCCAGAACTTCGGTGCCGGAGACCTCTTGCGCCAATTGCCGGATCGACCCCTCCCGTCGCGCCACCGCCAGCACGCGCGCGCCATTGTGGATACAGGCTTCCACAATCCGCCTTCCTACCCCTCGGCTCCCGCCGATCACGACCACGTTCTTGTCTCTCAGTGAAGGCATCTTGTCCTCCTGGCGCCGGGTGGCTACACCTGCCCCTCTAATATGTAAAACCGGCGTGGCGGACGAAACTCATCGGTGCTTGACCGCTTTTCTCGCAATCCCGGTTGCGCACTGCAACTAAGCCTTTTGCCCACTCCCTTTTTCTTTCTGGTTGGGGTGACCCTTACCGGTAGTAATCAAACTCCGTAAACTACCGTTGATATAAGAGCCCCATGCGTTCGAGCAGACGTCGAAACATTCATATTCGGGAACTAAACCCAGGTGAGCGAAGTGGATTTCCGTTTTATCGCTTTTTTTCGAGACCTCAAAAACAACTTTTGTGCCCTTCCACTCACTTTTATCTTTAGTAAAATCGAAGTAATTGTCCAACACAAGCCAAACCACTTTTTTGTCAGGAATGAGTTCTATTAGTTTCATCCTGCTAACGATACGTAAACTCGCCCCCGAGTTTATCGGTACTGCCTTCGATTTCTTCTGACCACCATCCACGAGCATTGTTGATGGCATCGAAGGCTTCCTTCGGAGTTTGGTCTACCGAAATAGTGGTGGTAAAACTTTGATTATTCATTTCTTCCATCCTTTTCTGTCGCAAGGTTAGCGAATTCAAGTTGCGCACTCGCGCCCGATTCTGAACTCAACACACGCGAGCGGGCGCAGGAATCGGCGCGCGATCCTTGCCCGATTCGACCTCTTACTGTGGCAAACACCAGGCTTCTTTGATTTTGCAAAGTCGTGTAAGCATCTCTTCATACTCTTTATTGATGGCGTCTCTTTCCGTTACGCCGAGAAACTGGATGAAGTATCCATGTGGACCGTGGAGTATGACAAACGGAGACGGGCTGTCCGGCCACCGCCCATGCTCGCTGTAGTAACGGAATTCTTCGGGGTTTGGCATTGCTCCCCCTACGTCTTCATTGGATACATTCGGGGCATAGTGCATTATGTGAGGGATGTTAGAAGTAGCTAAGCTGTCGTTTTGATCCGGATTTACGTAAGTCCTCAGGATTGGGGACAGCATGTAGGAGACACCGGCTCGCTCCGGCGCTTTGTAGTATTTTGCTTTGTAACGGTCTTGGATGATCTTCTTTAGTTCTTCGGGAGGAGTTCCCTTCGCCTGCATCTCTGCGGCATCGATGAAGACGCGCATCTGCGCTTTGGTGCCCGCTTCATCAAAGGAAATCGGGTAGAGAATATCATCTCTATACTTCGCAAACGGCCAGGACCCGCGGAACGTATCATCGCCGGTTCGAGCAACCAAAGCGTGGAATCCGTTGGTACCCTTGCGGGCTACTTCGAAGCCCTTGTCCGGGTTCAAAACATAGACGGTCGCATTGTTTCTGAGGTGCGGTGGGAGCGCGCTGAGCGCCAGCTGAATTTCCAAATCTCGCGGCAGCGGCTCGATTTTATTCATCCCGCCGGGAGTCGGTTTAGTTTGCGCGCTCGCAGTGAACGAGAACAATAGACCAACGATTACTGCAATTGTCTGAACCTTTCTCATCTTGAGCTCCTTTAAGTTTCAATTGCCTATCGAATTGCTGTTGCCCCCCTCGTAGCTTTCCCTGTGGCGTCGTCTGCCCCCATATGTAGAACCGGTATCGCGTCTGAAACTCATCGGTGCTGGTCGCGATGATTTCTTTTCTATGCGAACGCGTCTGGCTGACTCTTGCCCGTGGTGATCAGCTTGCGCAAATTGCCGTTTACGAGCATGCCCCAGGCGCTCGAGCAGCTGCCGTAGCATTCGTATTCGGGTACTAGACCTACGTGTGTGAAACGTACTTCCGTTTTGCCCTCTTTTTCAGAGATATCGAAAACAATGTCCGTGCCATTCCACTCGCTTTTGTCTTTCGCAAAGCTAAGGTTGCTGTCTAAGACGCGCCAAACGACCTTTTTGCCAGGAATGAATTCCGTGATCTTTTGTTTGGAAAGGTGCACATCTTTGTAACGGTATGTGAACTCGGCGCCGGATTTTGTCTGTGTCGCCCTCGATTTGTCCTGACCACCATCCACGAACATTATTGATGGCAGCGAATGCCTCTTGCGGAGTTTGGTCTACCGAAAAACTAGTGGTGAAACCTTGCTTCATCATCGCTTGTTCTCCTGTCGCTACGTCGCGTCATTGAAGATTCGCGGAGAGCTACGTACTGGCGCTCGAGGGCTTCGGCTACCCCAGCACGCATCCTCCGGCACGAAAGCTGCGCACCGGTGCTCCGCCCTTTTTTACTCCGCTACGGCAGCCCACGCTGAGCGCTCCGGCACGAAGCCTGCGTACTGGCGCTCGAACACCTTGGCTACGCCCGTCCGCCAGCCCTCGGCCATAGACCGAGACACGGGATCGGGAAAGATATCCTCTTCCTTCTTCTCCAACCCATCGAAGATACCCTGCGCGACCGACTCGGGCGCAGCCTTCGGAATCTCGAGGCCTCGGGTCATATCGGTGTCGACGGGGCCCAAGAGGACGGCATGGAACGTCACGCCTTCGCCCGCCAGGAGCGCTCGCAGTGATTGCGTCATGTTGAATGCGGCAGCCTTCGAAATGGAATAAGCGGGGGTAACCGGCACTGGGGCGAGCGCCGTTAGGGACAGGTTGTTGACGATGGCCCCTTTGGAGCGTCTGAGCAGCGGCAAAAAAGCGCGGGTCACTTTCAACGATCCGAAGAGGTTGACGGCCAGGTGCTGCTCGATGATATCGGAATTGCCCAGATCGTCGTAGAGGTAGATGCCCGCATTGTTGATGAGGACGTCGAGCGAGTCGACCTCGGCGGCGGCCCGCTGGATCTGCGAAGCACTGGTCACGTCCAGCGTCAGCGGCGTCACGCGTTTGTCGGCGTGTTGAAACGCGCTGCGCGCTCCCGCATAGACCCTCTTCGCGCCCCGTCGAAGGGCCTCGTTGACGAGTGCCCGACCGATACCGCGGTTGGCCCCGGTGATCAAGACTGCCTTGTTTGTAATGTTCATACTGTTCTCCTTCTTGGATCGGTTTTCGTTAAAAAAGTTGACATCCAGCCTTCGCTCATTGCGTCTCGTACGCTTGCGGAAGGTATGCGTCGGCACTCACGTCCCTGCGGTGTCGTCTTGCCCAGCGGCACATGCCCCTGAGTGGAGCGATGATTGTCCTTCCCAGCCGGGTCAAGGAATACTCGACAGCAATGGCCTTCGCTCTCGGAACGCGCCTGGTGACTAATCCTGTCGATTCGAGATTGCGAAGAGTTCTTGTGAGCATCCGTTGGGAGACGCTTCCAAGGTAGCGGCGCAACTGCCCGTGACGATAAGGCCTCTCATTCAGCGAAAACAAAACTTTGGGTGTCCACCTGCCGATGAAAATCGGCGGGGCCATTTTCGATTCTTGCATCGTCTTCATGACGTAGTGCCTCCTGCGAAAACTTCTCGGTGAGATGACCTTTGGAATTTGCCTCTCACTTTTCTTCGCGCTCGGGACCGTCCACCTTGCCAGTCCTTGCGCGACATGCGCAATTAGGAACATATGTGTGCCTGCGGCCTATTAGCTCACTTCGGCAGTTGCATCTTGTGAATGCCGCTTAAGCCTTCCCTGCGGGCTATCTGCCATTACAGGGCTTTGAGCGCTCTCACTGTGTATAACCGGGGTGGCGGCTGAAACTCATCGGTGCTTGGCGGCTTTTGACGCTACGCAGGTGCTGCAGCGATAGCTTCGATTTCGATTAGGAAGCCAGGTTTGGGCAGGGCGGCGGCAACTAGAAGCATGGAAGCGGGGCGGCAGTCGCCAAGGAAGCGGGAGCGGATTGCGCCGTAAGCGGGAAGATCTTCGGTGCGGACGAAATATTGGACAAGTTTGACCAAGTGCTCGGGTCCCATGCCCGCTTTCTGGAGAGCCGAGAGAATGTTTTTCAAGGCTTGCTCCGCTTGGAGTTCGAACGTGTCAGGTAGAGTGCCGTCCGGCGTTAGGCCGGGCGTTCCGGAAGTGAAAAGCCATCGCGCAGGTCGAGGGACTTCGACAGCGTCGCTGTATTTGCCAATGTAGTTTGAAATACCCACATCGATGAAGGAATGGAGAGTTGCGCTCATGTCGAGATCCTTTCCTGTAAGAGAACTAGTCCGCAGACCTAGGAGTCCGGATGACGATCTATTTGTGTGCGCGGAACATCAAATCGAACCACGGATTCCAGGTCTTGCCGCCGTCGGTTGAGGTGAAAGCGGTTTCGCGCACGCCGCCTTCCACCGGCTTCCAAATGCCGCGAATATTGCGATCTTCTCCAGACATTGTGCGATCCGTGCCAGTGAGAACCATTGCGCCGTCTTGCAGGTTGCCTTCAATGATGAGAAGCTGGCCGCGATTGGTGACCCAGGTCTGATGCCAGACTTTTCGCGAAGCATCGAAAATGCTGAAGCTCTCTCCTTTGTGGCCGTCGAGGCTTTGATAGTCTTCGTGAATGACGCACCCATCGAGAATGCGGTCGACGCGAACGTGGGCTTCTTTTGTGGAAGTGCCGAAGTCGAAGGCGTCCCAATTGCCGAGCCAAAAGTCGAATTCGTGATACTCGGGAGCGGAACAAGGCGCGGATGTAACTGATTTAGCGCCGAGAGAAGCCATAAAGAGCAGGATTTCGCCTACGATGGAAAGGACAAACAGAGGTCGTAGGCTGAATCTTATGGACTGAGCGTTGGCTTTCATTGCCTGGATCGCATTCCTCATGAGTTCTTCCTGATGACGACGGTCAGCACAGTGGCGCTGCCGGAGTAAATCAAAATGATGGGTGCAGGCAGAGGGGTGTATCGGGGTGTGTACTGCGTTTGCCTGCACCCATCCTCGCCAAACTAACTACGTCTCTCTCATCGCAGCAATCGACGACTGCGGCACCGTCGAATACTGCTTTCTCCGCTTCCCAATCAGTTCTCGTCAGTCATCTGCAAGGAGGCCCAGTCGCTGCTCAAGATGTTTGCGCACTTTGTCCGGAAGAGTCGCTATCCTGTTTCCATTGAGGATGGCCTGGGCCTCCGCTCCCTCTTCGCCAAGGACTCGTATCCCCAAGAAGGCAGGTGCCGCGAGCGTGTTTGGGTCAAATGCCTCGCCTGTGATTTCCCCACGATTGTTGATGTCGTTGGCATACAGCAGAAATAGAGAGCCCGCCAATGTCATGGTGTTGAGGTCACTCATGACCCCGTTCTGCCAAATGAAGGCCCGGAATCGGTGCGGTCCTCCGCGCGATAGCCCAACCACTTGGTTCTTCTCATTCACCCCCAAGGCCTCTGCGCGTATGTCGCCCGGCAGCTTACCCAGTCGCTGTATACCACCCTCTTGGGTCCAAAGGAATGCTTCGAAGTTTCGCGTGCCGTCCTGGCCGGCTGGCAGCGAGAAACCCACGACCGTACCTTCATTATTGATGGCGGTTGGAGTGTTCCATGTATGCCCTCCCAGGTCGCCGATGTTTATTGGAACTCCGTCTTGCCAGAGAACGGAATGAGCAGCACTCACGCCTCCGACGGCGATGCCACAGGCCCCAGAGATGCCGACGACTTGGCCCCGGTCATTGATCGCCGTCGCGGCGCTGGTGGAATCACCGGGCAGCGGCGGGAGCTCCTTCATTGTGCCATCTAGTTCCCAGATTACCGCTCGGAACTGTAGCGTCTGGAGAGCAGTGTTGCACGTGGGGTCTGCGACGCCATTCTCTGCCCAGCCGACGATTTCACCGCGGTTGTTCACCGCCGTGGCATAACTGTTGAACCCTCCTGGAAAAGGCGGAAGCGCCGTCATCGCACCGTTCGCCCATCGAAAGCCCTTACATACTTTCCCGGTTGGGGACCCCGTAGCAAAGAAAGGGTAGCAAGAAAAATTATCTGCGGGCTGCTGATCCTCATCGGTGTCTGAGATTCCTACAACCACTCCATTGTTGCTCTTGACCGGCCACGCCACGGCGCTGTTGAAGCCCGGCCCTCCGAGAGCCCCCAAGTCGATTACCTGCGGCGCGCCCACCCACAAAGCAGCATGCGAAACATTGTCCCCTGGCTGGTCAGCAAACCCGGTAACCCAGCCGCGATTGTTGATGCCGCTCCCTCCGCCACTCACTCCGCCGAGCGTATCGAGTGGAACTATCTTGTACATGGTTTGCGCAGATTGCGAAGTGAGCTGAACCGGTGCAATTGCGAACGCCGCAAGCAAGGCTATCCCAGCCATGCACGTCGATATCCTGAACTTCATGATGCCTCCTTCTTGGTATGTGGTTTAAGCCGAGTGACCGAGATACTGGTCTGCGCTCTTCCATTGCACCGTGGCTGATGCGGGGTTCAGCCAAGAAAGAACAAACCGAATCCGTGGACACCCTCTAGAACGAGCGCCAGAATAGTGCGATAGAAAGAATAAGGTTGGACGTTTGCGGACGTGAATATCCGGGGCGGACAGATGGGATCGTTCGCCTACCTCAAAAAACTCAAGTCTTTATTGGTCGGTAGGGGGAATTCAGGATTTTGCGGGCTGGCGATCGCGCGTGAAATCTAGGTCCGAAAACGTCTAGTATGCGGGTGCGAACCCACTACGATTACTCGCGAAGGAAAGGAACTATGAACATGGACTTGCGGGTGTGCTCGCGAGCGAGATTGGCACGTGATGCGCGATTCGACGGCAAGTTTTTTATAGGAGTGCTCACCACGAAAATTTATTGTCGCCCGATTTGCCGCTCGCGCACGTCAAGAGAAAGCAATGTCCGTTATTTCCCGAGCGCCGCGGCCGCCGCTGAAGCTGGTTTTCGCCCATGCTTGCGTTGTCGTCCGGAATGCTCTCCTGGAACACCCGCGTGGGTTGGTACGCAAAACTCCGTCTCGCGCGCCTTACAGCTGATCAGCGAGACGGGTTTGGAAGACGGCGGCGTAGAAGGACTGGCGGCACATCTTGGAATCGGATCGCGCCATCTTCGCCGGCTCTTTCTGCGTCATCTCGGAGCCACGCCAAGCGCCGTTGCGCACACGCGCCGTTTGCACTTTGCTAAGAAGCTCATCACCGAGACTAACTTACGTATGACGCAGATCGCGTTCGCTGCGGGCTTCGGCTCCGTGCGACGCTTCAATGCCGCTATTCGCAACGTCTATCATCGAACTCCAACTCAAATCCGCGGCCTAGCTCAAAATGTGCGTGGTCAGACCCAAAACCAGTGTCATTTTCATCTGAACTTTCGCCCGCCGTATGATTGGAAACGGATGTTAGAGTTCCTCGCCGCTCAAGCAACACCTGGCGTCGAAGTAGTCGAAGACGGGTGCTACCGTCGGTCGATTTCCGTGAATGAAAATCGGGGATTTTTCGAGGTGTCTTGGGACGAGACTCGCAATGCATTGAACGTGCGCGTTCAGTTCGGCGAACCGCGTTCACTTTTCTTCATCATCGAGCGCATCCGAGCAATGTTCGATGTAGACGCGGACTTGTCGACGATCGCACGAACCTTAGGCGCTGAGCCAGCTTTGGCCGCGCATGTCAACTCTCATCCGGGACTCCGAGTTCCAGGTTGCTGGAGCGGTTTCGAGTTCGCCACGCGAGCCATTCTAGAAACCGGCGCAGAAACTCAGAGAACCGACGCGCTTGCCAGCCGGTTGATCTTAGCGTTCGGGGAGTCATTCTGCCCCGCTAACGGGCTTAGTCATCTTTTTCCGACTGCCGAACTCTTAACCAAGGCCGACCTGGAAAGCATCGGGTTGACACGGTCGCAATCGGATGCCATTCGGGCTCTAGCGCGTGCCGTTCGTGATGGACAAATCTGTTTTGAAAAAGTGGCGGACTCTAACTCGTTCCTAACAAGGTTCTCGCAACTTCCTGGAACTCGAGAATCGACAGCACAATGGGTGAACATGCGTGTCCTTCGGGACCCCGACGCGTTTCCGTCCGCTGACTTTGATCTTGCGCGTGCGCTGTCCATTGGAAGTGCGGCTGAATTTGAGCGACGCTCGTTCGTATGGCGCCCATGGCGAGCTTACGCCGCTGTATATCTCTGGAGTTTTGGCGTCAAGATCAAAGCGCACAAAAATGCATCGTCCTCCGAAAACAAGAGAGCGGCGGCCGCGAGAATCCAACCACGAGTCACTGTGAGGATGTGACAGGCTTTGAAACTATAAGCGCCCGTACGCAAGCGATTCTATTGGCCGGCGATTACGAGCGCATGGAAGCCGCAGACCGGCGGCGGTACTCCATGCTCCGCCGTAGCAGAACCCGATGGCGGCGAGCAGCACGGCAAGTACCTCGAAAATCGTGAAAAACGAGGAGATCATACTGTTCGTGTTGAGACAAGCTGATCTCCCTAAAGATGAGGCCGGGCTTCCTGTGGCCGAATGCTCCATGGCGCCATTCGCCTTAGAATTCCGTCCTTCAGGATCAACGTGTGAAACAGAATCACACCAAAGTGAACAAGGAATGTGAGGAAAAAGAAGTAGGCCAAGACCGTATGCGCCTCCCGCAGGACAGCGTACAGCTTGGCGTTGTGCGGAAGGATAAACGGGAGATGCAGCGAACCGTAAAGGACGTGGAGACTAAAGTGTTGAAGTCTTCCGTCGTGTATTCGATGAAGGGCTTCGGAATAAAAACACCCGCATTGTTTATCAGCACATCGATCCGGCCAAATCGCGATACGGCAGTATCCACAATCTTCGCGGCCGTGCGTGGGTCGCCGATGTCTCCATCAACGAGTGCAACATTCGCGGCTGCCGGGAATGGATTTGCTTTGGTAATGCTTCGCGAGTTTGCGACTACGCTGTAACCTCGTTTCAGGAACGCTTCGACGAGTCCCGCTCCGATCCCTCGCGAGACACCAGTAACAATTGCTGTTTTCTGTGAATTGGCCATTTCTAAGCTCCTTTTATCAACCGGCCTATTGGACTTAAATCTCGTCGAGCCTCAGTTAGCTGGATCTAACTACTCTAGAGGTTTTAAGTGGACGGGCTTGATTTGAACTAACCGACCATGGACCAGCATTGGGGCTGTGGAGTGAATGGTCCATCAATGGTCGAAGCCAGGGGAATGGTCGTTCTTGTAGGCACTAACAATCCCGCAGCCCCGAAATCCAACGTGGCACTACATTTTTATGACAGCGCTTGTTGACTCTGGACATGTTTGTCCAAAAGAACTTTCCCCTCAGCAACTTCCAAACCACCGATTTACGCTTCACATCCCGAGTATTCGGCCGAGGGCCGAATTCTCTACCCATACTCTGTAATTACTTGAGGACAAAGAGTTTTGGCTCCCCGGGGAGGATTCGAACCTCCATCATTTCGCTTAACAGCAATATGCTCTATACAATTTTGGAAGAAGACTTTGTGCTCCTGAGCAAACCTGCGACTAACACACCTGCTTGGCAGGCAGACGCATAATACTATGCATATAGCACCATAAAAGCCCCTGATAAGGGCGAGGTCGGTGGTTCAAGTCCACCCAGGCCCACCAGTTTCTTTCGTAAATTTCTCAACTCTAAGAAAATACACGGTTATCGGTGCGGCCCGATTCTTCACTTAGGGCGATGCCAAGGCAGTTCCCTTTCTAGAAGCGGTGCGCCGGGCCAATCAGGTGCCAGTGGACGGAGAACCAGGTTAGAAACAGGCAGGCGAACGCGATCAGCGAGTACTTCAGCTTGGAAATGAGGCGGATTTCGGAGCGCCGCCACACGAACAAGCCGGCCACAACCGCGAAGAGGCTGAAGAAAATCGCGAGCCCGGTAACAAGATTCATCATCACAAAATATTTGTCCACGTCGTGACTTGGCAGCATCGACTCATTCTCCAAGCGGGAGATGAGGACCGCCGTTCCGATTGCCAGAGCAATCCATGCGATTGCGGACAGCCGTGGCGCCAGCGTCAGCCCAAGCGTTCCTGGCTGCGGTTTGAATGCCGGTCGCTTGGGCATGATAATCCGCCGGCCCAGGCGGACCAAAGAGGCCATGATTACGAGTATTAGGATCGCCAGGCTAACGCCCAGAACCGGCAAGATCTTGTTGCCGTTTTCATACCAAACGACTCGTTCGAACTGGACTCCGGGAAAATTCACCGCGATTCGAACGATCTTTCCCGCGCTGTCTCGAATCGCGAACATCCGCCTTTGATCGTTTTCGTCCTGCCACAAGTCCTTGCCGATCGACTTCCATTTCCGCACGTGGCCGCGTAAATCTTTGAATTCGTCTACCTTCAGGACACCGTCCTTGTCCACATCGGCGTCTCCTTGTGAAATCAGATTGCCGAGGCTTAGCTTGGTGCTGTCCGCGCGTCGAGTGGCTTGATAGGTTCCCTTGATGGCTTTGGCTTCTTCGGCGGCAAGCTTCTCTTTCGGCTCGACGA